>ENA-UOUJ01000192-UOUJ01000192.1-activated-sludge-metagenome-genome-assembly--contig:-NODE-192-length-50422-cov-14.485576_pt1 | contig 50422 bp, 35 predicted proteins | sample MGYA00249839_ERZ747224 | MGnify/ENA primary metagenome ERZ747224 (study PRJEB28782, sample SAMN03220277) | activated sludge metagenome | biome: wastewater; feature: sewage sludge; material...
AATTTGCCTCATCATAAGTGACTGTTTTTTGTCAACCTATTTTAGGCATGCACAACTTGAAACTTGAAACCTGAAACCTGTGACCTGAAACCTCCCTACTCCTTCGTTGACAAATAATTATAATCCTTTAGCAGCGTTTCTAAAAAATCGAATGCAGGCATGGCGCTTTGAATGGCTAATACATTTTTTACGCGGTCTGAAGCATTTTCTACCATTTGCGTATGCCCGATCTTCCGGCCGGTATCTAAAATACCTTTAATGGTATTTACGTCCCTGTCGCTTAAGCGCATCACCTGCGGGAATACAGGAACATAGCTATCGCTCACTTCCATAAAGATGGTATCTTCTAAGTTTCCCTTGGGATTGGCTTTAATGAGAAGCGTTCCGGCAGCAAGATCGCCCAGCCTTTTCGATTTTTTATGCACGGCCACCAGTACCAGGTCTGCAATAAACATGAGGGTTGTTATCCACAATGCTTTTAATGCCCCGATCCATCCAAATACAATGGCGATGATAATAACAGGAACAGAAAGATCAGACGACCGGAGCAGCCAGCGGATCATGTACTGTCCCGGCGAAGCTTTTCCACCGTTATCATTCACCACCCGCAGTCCCAGTAATTTTTTTCCCACGCTTTGCCCGTTCCAAAACAATTCACAAAAAAAATGATAGGTGAATACCGGCAATAATATCATAAGCTGCAGCGCCCACAGGTCATACCCCGAAATATTGCCCGCATAATTACCTGCGGCGGAAGCATACACATTGTAGGCAATGATGATATAAAATATTTGCAGCACAAAATCAATGATCCAGGCTATCATTCTTGTATGAAAAGGAGCGCTCTCAAATTCAAGATCAATATTAAAATTGGTAGGAATAAAAATCTTACCCATAGTATGCAATAATATATATTTGGGTCAGTTCTTAAACGATGTTAAGTATTTATTTAAATTGGAGCAAATTTAATTACTGTTGCGCGAAGCCTTATTCATAAAAAAGAATAAAGACAAGTGGCTGAAAAGCCAGCACATGCCTGCGGAAGATGCCGATGAAACCGCCGTGGAGTTCACGCAACTGGTAGATGACCTGTCGTACGCCAAAACATTTTACCCGCATAGCAGGGTAACCCGGTATTTGAACGCAAGGGCATCACAGGCCTATATGAATATTTACCAGAACAGGAAAGAAGAACGCAGCCGCCTTACGGAATTCTGGAAATATACCGTACCACTTACCGTTCGCAGGCATCATGGGGTATTATTATTTTGTGCGGCACTTTTCATTACCTTCTTTATAACGGGTTTTTATTCGTCGCAGCATGATGAAACTTTTGTACGGGAAATGCTGGGCGACCGCTATGTGAATATGACGGAAGAGAACATTGAAAACGGAAAGCCCTTTGGTGTATATGCCGAAGGTGGCGCATTGCTGATGTGGCTGGGTATTATGATCAATAATCTTTTTGTGGCATTCGGCTACTTTGCACAGGGCCTCCTGCTTTGCATTCCGCTTATTATTTCCTTACTTACGGAAGGTATCCGGCTGGGCGCATTTGAACAACTGTTCTTTTCAAAAGGCCTGGGCATGCAATCTGTGCTAACTGTTTTTATTCATGGTACGCTCGAAATATCGGCTATCGTAATTGCAGGCGCTGCCGGCATTGTATTAGGCAAGGGCTGGATCTTTCCCGGAACGGGCAAAAGATCAGACGCGTTTATGCGCGGGGCAAAAGATGGCGTTATTATACTGGCAAGCCTCATCCCTGTTTTTATTGTGGCAGCTTTTTTTGAAGGATTCATCACCCGCTATTATACGATGCCCTGGTGGTTAAGCAGCTCCATCCTGCTCTTGTCTGCCGCATACATTACCTGGTATTATATTATTTATCCTGTACAATTGCAAAAGCGTTTATGGGCTAACCGCAAAATCGTATGATGTGATCCGGCGCTTCACTTATATATTTCTTTTACTTACCGGCGCTGTTTTTACTGTTGCCCCTGTTACCTGCTATGCCCAGGATACGGACGACAGTATGGTGGTGGAGAAAGACAGTATAGAAGCCATGTTAGACAGCCTGAGCGGCTACCCGCCGGATAGTGATTATAACGGAGCGGAGCAGGACACCTTATTTTTTTCCGGCAAGGAAGATCCCTCTTCATTATATGATTCATCTGTCATAAAAAGCAGGTTTGTTCCTGATTCTGTTACGCAGGCGCTGAAAGCGGACAAAGCCTTCTGGTATGCCAATAAAGACATGCAAACCCAAAAGAAAAAAACAGGGAGCCATTCATTCTGGTATAAATTATGGGACATTGTTTTTACCATGCTCCGTTCACCGGTTTTCAGGCAGTTGATGTGGCTGCTTATGCTCATCCTGTTTTCAGCCGCTGTTATATGGTTCCTTGTACAAAATAAAATGAACATATTTGGCTCGCGTAAACCTGTTGCACTATCACCGCAGCTGAAAGAAGGCGATGCGGATAATATTTTTGCGGCCAATCTGCAGGAAGCCGTTGCCGCGGCTGCAGCAGAAGGTAATTACCGTTTGGCCGTACGTTTTTCCTACCTCCATTTATTAAAGATCTTCTCACAAAACGATTTGATCCACTACACCACCGGCGCCACCAATAGCGAATACCTCGCACGGTTATATACAAAACCTTTTTATAAAGATTTCTTCCAGGTTACCCGCAGCTACGAATATGCATGGTACGGCGAAATGCCGGTAAGCAGGGAACAGTATGAAAACATTCAGCACGATTTTTCTTCACTCTACCAAAAAGCGGGGATATCCATTTGAAAAAAGCACTACCATACCTGTTGGGCGGTTTATTGCTTTTGCTGCTGTTAGCCCTGCTCACGGGAGGAAACAAAAACAATTTCGATCACCGGGTTACCCTGAATAAAAAAGACAAGACCCCTTACGGAACGTATGTAGCTTACCAGCATCTTCCTCATTTATTTCCGCAGGCGAAAATAACCATCAACAAAAAAGAGCCGGGTTATTGGGATGAGGCGGTACTGGATTATGATACCGGCCGTCAGGTGTTGATCATTGTGTGTAAAGATTTTAACGCCGGCAATGATGAGCTCACCGAATTATTTCATTTTGCAGGCAGGGGTAATGATGTGCTCATTTCATCCTACGATCTGAGCAATAATGCGCAGCGTTTTTTCCATTTAAACTTAAGTTATGCCGATGCCGGTTTCCCGGTATTTGAAAATTTTTCTGAATTAGATACCCTTGAGCTCGGACTCATGCATCCTCCTTTTTCTAAAACATATAACCGGTATGCTTATCCTGGCAGGAAATTCAATTCATGGATCAATACCTTCGACTCTTCCATGTCGTATATGCTGGGCACATCGGCCAAGAACAAGCCTTCGTTTATCCGGTTACGTGTGGGGGATGGCAATTTTTTTATTCACACCGCGCCGCTCGCATTCAGTAATTATTTTTTGCTTCATAAAAACAACATGGGCTACTACAGCCAGTTGCTCTCTGCTATGGATGCGCAGGCTTTAACCGTTATATGGGATGAATACTACCTTCACAAGCCCACGGGAAGCGCACAAAACGATCCCTCCCCTTTTCGTGTATTGATGGAACAGCCTGCTTTTCGCATGGCCCTGCTCACCGCGCTGGCGGGGTTGGTGATATATGTATTGCTCGGCATGAAAAGAAGCCAGCGTATAATACCTGTTGTTACCGCACCTAAGAATGATTCATTAGACTTTGTAAAAACCATCGGCCGCTTATACTTCCAGAAAAGAGACAATAAAAACCTCTGCCAGAAAATGAGTGTTCACTTTACGGAATATGTTCACCGTCATTTTAACATAGCCGCAGGAAGTATGGATGCGGATTTTATTTCCCGGCTTTCGCAAAAATCGGGATGCAGTGAAGATACCATTCAGTCTGTAACAAACTATATTCGCTTTATACAGGAAGCGCCTGCTGTTCACGACCGGCAGGTCACCGAATTTTATAATGTATTAGATCGCTTTTATAAAACTATATAGCATGGAAGAAAACGTATTTGAGCTACGCACCGATCTTTCGCAACTGCATGAAGCCGTTGAGCAAATGCGCAACGAGATCGGTAAGGTAATTGTTGGACAGCAGGAAATGGTGAAACTGATTATGGCAGCGCTGCTTGCCGACGGGCATGTGCTGATAGAAGGCGTTCCCGGTGTGGCAAAGACCTTAACCGCCAGGCTGGTGGCCAAATGTATAGCATTGCATTTTTCGCGCATACAATTCACTCCTGATCTTATGCCCTCCGATGTATTGGGCACTTCTGTCTTTAACCCGAAGGAAGGCGGGTTCCAGTTTAAGCGCGGCCCGGTTTTCGGTAATATTGTACTGGTGGATGAAATTAACCGGGCGCCGGCAAAAACACAGGCCGCTTTATTTGAAGTAATGGAAGAGAAGCAGGTAACGGTAGACGGATACTCGCATTCTATGGAAAAGCCTTTTATGGTGCTGGCCACGCAAAATCCCGTGGAGCAGGAAGGCACCTACCGTTTGCCTGAAGCGCAGCTGGATCGTTTTCTTTTTAAAATAACCGTTCCCTACCCTACCGAAGAAGAAGAGGTTGCCATATTGAACAGGTTTCATCAAACACCGGGAGAAGAAATAGCGGCACAGCTACATGCTGTATTATCGGCAACGCAGATCAGCGAGCTCAGGCGATTGGTAAGATTAGTATTGGTTGAAGAAAAGCTATTGCAGTTCATTGCCCGGCTGGTTACCGCTACGCGTTCGCATAAATCTATTTACCTCGGCGCCTCTCCCAGGGCTTCCTTAGCTATAATGATGTCGGCAAAAGCCACGGCAGCTATGCAGGGCCGCGACTTTGTAACGCCGGAAGACATCTTAGAAATGGCTGTGCCGGTATTGCGGCACCGTATTATTTTAACGCCCGAAAAAGAGATGGAAGGTGCAACGGAGGATGATGTAATAAAAGAAATTATTCATGCACAGGAAATACCGCGGTAACAATTGAAAAAACTGGTGGCGCTATACCGTTCCTTTATGCTTACCCGCAACGTATATTTGTTGCTGGCTGCTGTTGTGCTGCTATTTATCCTTTCTTTTTTTATCCCGGTACTGTTCAGTGCAGCCCGGTTACTCTTAATTTTGCTGACTGTTCTTGTATTGGTGGATGCTATTGCATTGTATGCAAAGCCGGAAGCATTAAGCGGCCGGCGGATCGCTGCTGATCGTTTCAGTAACGGCGACGACAACAGGATTGACCTGCAGGTTGAAAATCATTATACTTTTACCGTAAAGGTTGTGCTTATTGATGAACTGCCTTTCCAGTTCCAGCAAAGGAACTGGAAGAGAAGAGCAGTATTGAAAGGCGGACAGGAGCGCCATCTCACCTATTCCCTGCGTCCTATGCAAAGAGGTGAATATGCTTTTGGTAATATCAATGCTTTTGTAACCAGCCCGATGGCGCTGGTACAACGCCGGTATATTTTTGAACAGGAGCAGGTAATCCCCGCCTACCCGTCTTTCCAGCAACTGAAACGCTACCAGTTGATGGCGGTAAGCAACCGCCTGAATGAAACGGGTATCCGCCGCCTGCGGAAATCGGGCAGCAGCATGGAATTTGAGCAAATCAAAGAGTATGTATCCGGCGATGATAACAGGAACGTGAACTGGAAGGCTACGGCACGCAAGGGAGACCTGATGGTAAACACCTTTACGGATGAAAAAAGCCAGCATATTTATTGTCTCATAGACAAGGGCCGTAATATGAAAATGCCTTTCGAAGGCATGACACTTTTAGACTATGCCATTAACGCTTCCCTGGTACTATCCAATGTAGCTTTGCTAAAGCACGACAAAGCCGGGCTGCTTACTTTTGCCAGCCAGCCGGAAACCTTTCTGGCGGCCGATCGTAAAGGCATACAAATGGAAATGATCCTGGAAAATTTATACCGCCAGCAAACGCATTTTTCAGAAACCGATTACGAAGCGCTGTATGCACATATCCGTGGTAAAATAAAAAGCAGGGCATTGCTGATCCTCTTTACCAATTTTGAATCTATTCCCGGCTTTCAGCGCCAGTTGCCCTACCTGCGGAAGATAGCTAAACATCATTTGCTGCTGGTGGTGTTTTTTGAAAATACCGAGTTGAAAGCGCTCAGGGAAAAGCCGGCCGAAAACCTTGAAGACATTTATATCAAAACGATTGCGGGTAAGTTTGCTTTGGAAAAAAGACTGATCGTAAAAGAGCTGCAGCAGCATGGCATACTTTCGCTGCTAACCACGCCCCGGCAGGTAAGCGTAAATACCATTAATAAGTACATTGAACTGAAAGCAAGGCAGGCACTATAAGCGAGCCGAAGAAAAGCATCAAGAACCAAATAAAACACAAAATCCGAAGCCGGAAGCACGAAACTCGAAGAAATACAAAAAGAACCAAATAACAAATAACAAGAACCAAATAAATTTCAAATCCGAAACTGCAAATCCGAAAAACGGCCAAAATCCAAACCACTTGCCTGTCTCCACAGTTCCACACTTCTCACATTTTCCACATTTTCATATCCCCTGCCCATATCTTTGCTCCAAACTTTCAAGCCGCATGCAGTCTGAACAAAATAATCCGTTTGCCGAAGGAAAAGTATTGCTGATCAATAAACCATTAGGCTGGACCTCTTTTGACGTAGTGAGAAAAATACGTTCTGCTGTAAAAATAAAAAAAGTAGGTCATGCCGGAACCCTTGATCCTTTAGCCACAGGATTACTGATCGTATGTACCGGAAAATTCACTAAAAAGATAAATGAGTACATGGCAAGGGAAAAAGAATATACCGGCAGTTTCACGCTTGGGGCAACAACACCTACTTACGACCTGGAAAGCGGGCCCGAAAATTTTAAGGATTACCATCATATTACCGAAAACCAGTTGCATGAATTAACAGAACAATTTACCGGGCAAATTCAGCAGGTTCCCCCGGCACATTCCGCCATAAAGCAGGGCGGCAGGCCCGTATACGAATTGGCCCGCAAAGGCATAGCGGTAAAACTGGAACCCAGAACATTGTTCATACAAGCATTTACCATTACGGGTATTGAACTACCCAAAGTATATTTTAAGGTAGTGTGTTCCACGGGAACGTACATCCGTAGCCTGGCGAACGACTATGGCCATGCCCTGGGCTGCGGCGCTTACCTGAGCAGCTTATGCCGTACAAGAATAGGAGAGTTTACGCTCGAAGACGCCATGAGCATGGAAGCATTTCAGCAAATGGCGGAAGCGCTGAGGCCCGGGAACAATCAGTAGCCGGTAACATGCATTTAAAAAGGATATCCAATGCCAAACTGAAGCACAGGGCTTCTCATATTAGAAGTAATGAACCAGCCATCATTTTGTGGTTTTATAAATTCATCCGATGCATACAAAGGATCCTTTAACCGCCAGCCAAAGTCGAACCGTAATAAAAAAAACTTAAAATCCAACCTAAGCCCTGCACCGCCGGCCACCGCAATATCTTTATACAATCTGCCGATGTCAAACACAGCGTATTTAAATTCAGGACTGGAAGACCTTCTTACCCAAACGTTGCCGATATCGGTAAACAAAGCACCCCGCAGCCAGTAGCCATATACAGGAAAAATGTCGAACCGGTATTCAATATTTCCTTCTAACTGTATATCGGCATACCTGTCGTCAAACTTTTTCTCTACTACGCCAGGCGGATCGGTTGTAATAGTACGAACCCTGAGGGTATCATAAAAAATGCTGGAGCCGGGCCCAAGTTTACGCAATTGCCATCCCCTCATGCTGTTAGGGCCGCCGGCAAAAAACTGCCTGAAGAACGGGAGGGAAATATCTCCCTGCCGGTTTTCTGTTTTAAAGCCAAGTCCGTACCCGGCAAATGCCCTGTACGCCCACATTGATTTTGCATGCGTAACATAATGCCTGAAATCTGCGCTTACTTTTATGAAGCGGTATAATTGTCCAAGCGGTTCCCTGTTCGCTGTTTGTTTTTTAAACAGCTCACCTATCAGTAGTCCCGACTCTTCACCATACAATCTCAAAAAATTAAATACCCGCGGATTGGAAGCATTGAACCTGCGGGTATAGGTTCCGTTAATCCCCATAATAAGCCCGTTGTTATAAGAATACGAAAGCAGCGGATAGTCGCGGATCAGCTCTTCAAAACCAAGGTCAATATTATAAATACGGGTAAACTCAACATTAGGAAACCTGATCTGCCAGTTAATGTTGGCTCTTTTCTGAAATTCATAACCGAGATAAGCATTAATCGTATTGATCTTATAATATTTATACCGGTCTATATACGACCCGTCTAAGTTCACATAAGTTCTCGCGTTCAAAAAATCTTCCTGGTTCTTTAGCCTGAATGGGGTGAGTAAGCGCGGGAAAATAAGCCGGTTGCTTAACCCCACTTCTGTAGAAAGTATCTTCCGGAAATCCGTAAATTCAATACCGGTTCGCAGTACGTTTTCTAATTGCAGCGCCTGGCGGGCTACATTCCTGTTCTTTAGCTGGAAATTAATCGCCAGTCCTTTATTACCGGCATTATACAGTTGGTTTTGTGCAGAAAGTATGCTTGACCCTTCAAAGTCGGCGCTGAAAAAATATTTTTTGGCAGGAACCATCCGGATAAAAAAATCCACTACCGGTTCAATAGAATCCACAGGACGAGCATTAATGGTTACATTTTGCCAGGCCTCAATGCGGTTGAAGTTGAGCAATGTTTTATTGAAATTGGATGCACGAAACAAATCGCCGGGCTTCAGTGCAATTCTTTTTGCCAGGAAAGAGGGCTTAAAAAGATTATAACGGCTGTAAATGCTGTAACCGCCATATTCGGTTCGCCGGAGACCCCGCCGTGCGCCTGTCATTAGCTCTGCCGGCTCATCGGGGAATATCACAACATTGCCCACTTTATATAATTGCGTAATGGTACTGTCTTTTAAAGGTATTTCCAGGATGGCAATATCTATAGTGGGATTTTGACGCTTCTGCTGCGCTTCCACCTGGAGCCGTATTTGTTCAAATGGATCTGCAGACGCGTCTATCAGCGACACATTTACGGTATCTAACTGCGCTTTGAGCATTTCCCGGTTGATCCGGTAATAACCATTATTACGAAATACATCTATCAGCCGGTTCAGCTCTTCATCAATTTTTTGTTTGCTGAAAGGATCCGACTTTTTCAAAAGTGATTTATCATTGTTTTCCCTTACCAGCCTTTGCAATGTGGTATCGGTAAAATGGTAGCTTATGGAATCTATGCGAAACACATTCCCCGCATTAATATAATAATGCACCTTCAACCGGTACTGATCTGGTTTCTCATTACGGATAACCGTATCCACCTTATTCCATTCAGCATATACATCACTCCGGTAATAGCCGTTATTGTGCAGCAGGTTATTCATATTCTCAACAGACCGCTTAACATAATTACTGTCGAACACAGCCGGGTTGCTGAGCACATGCCGTACAAATAAAACGCTCTTAAAAACGGGCTTTACGCTATCCTCTATCTGGGCTTCCAGTTTATTTTCCAGCTCTTTTTTTTCAGCGGAACTTATTTTGCCGTTAATGCTTATTTCATTTTCAAAAACAAAGGGCTTATACGGATGGTATTTTTTAACTACCGTACATGATGATGCCAGTGCTGCAATGATTATGATGAAATAGAAATGATTGAAGAAAGAAGAATGTATTTTTGTTGGTGGATCAGGCATAAATAAAAATAAGGATGCTCAGCAAATCAAGGGTCAAATATATCCAAAGTTTATACCATAAAAAATTAAGGGATGAAGAAGAATGTTTTGTAATTGAAGGCCCCAAAATTACGGAAGAATTCCTGTTACAGGCGCCGGGCAGCATACTTGCGCTATATGCTGTTAAAAATTGGCTGGGCGATAACGATATACTGTTAAAAAGGATGAATCCATCCGCTATTTTCAGCATAGAAACGACCGATCTGGAAAGAATCTCTTCCCGCAGCACCCCCAACCAGGTACTTGCCATTGTGCAAAAAAAGAAAGACAGGCAGGAGACTATTGTTCCTCCGGGCGTTTTCTTAATGCTGGATGGCATCCAGGATCCGGGTAATTTTGGTACCATAGTGCGTATAGCCGACTGGTTTGGCATTAGCACCATATTATGCAGCATTGAATGTGCCGATCTGTATAATCCCAAGGTCGTTCAATCTACCATGGGAAGCTTACTGAGGGTAAATGTAATATATACGATCCTTACAGACTGGTGCAAAACAAATGCCGGTGTTGATATTTATGCGGCAACATTACATGGAAAATCAATATATCACTGCTCCCCGCTAACGCATGGCGCCATCCTGATGGGCAATGAGGCCAAAGGCGTTCATCCTGAGCTATTAGGCTTCTGCAAAGAACAGGTAACCATACCCCGGACCGGAGAGGCAGAATCTTTAAATGCGGCGGTAGCCACAGGTATCATACTGTCTCACCTGATAACGCATTAGCATAAAAAATGTTCCTGGTATTTGTGATATTATACTTTTTATTAACTTACCATTTAACGAATAAATTTTCAACCAATGGCAATTCAATGGACAGGCGTTTATCCCGCGCTTACTACAAAATTTACGGCTGAAGACGCATTAGATCTCCCGCTTTTTGAAAAGAATCTCAACGCGCAGCTAAAAGCAGGTGTTAGCGGCATTATACTGGGTGGCACCCTGGGCGAAGCCAGCGTATTAACGGAGCAGGAGAAAGAGCGGCTTGTGAAATTTGCTGTTGAAAAAATACAGAACCGCATACCCGTAGTTTTGAATATAGCCGAAGGTGCTACCCGCGAAGCTATACAACAGGCGGCATTGGCTAAAGCATGGGGCGCCAACGGGCTGATGCTATTGCCTCCCATGCGGTATAAAAGCGATCACAGGGAAACGGTTACCTATTTTAAAAGTGTTGCCGGTTCCACCGATCTGCCTATCATGCTCTACAATAATCCCAATGACTATAAGATTGAGATCACGCTGGAAATGTTTGAAGAGTTAAAGGCAGTAAAAAATATAGAAGCGGTTAAGGAATCTACCCGCGATGTAACCAACGTAACGCGAATGATCAACCGCTTCGGTAAACGGTTTAAAATACTTTGCGGTGTAGATACGCTTACTTTTGAAGAGCTTGCACTGGGTGCTGATGGATTGGTGGCCGGACTGGTATGCGCTTTCCCCGAAGAAACCGTTACCTTATACCGGCTGGTAAAAGAGGGGAAATATGAAGCTGCCTTAGCGTTATACCGCTGGTTCATGCCCCTGCTTGAATTAGACATTCACCCTAAACTGGTGCAATATATTAAGCTGGCGGAAACCCAAACCGGCATCGGCAGTGAATATGTACGGGCGCCCCGCTTAGCGCTTATTGACACAGAAAGAGAACGTATACTGAAAGTGATCAATGATGCGCTATCCACCCGCCCGGTTACCGGCGGTGGCTGATCCCACAGACTCTCACCGTTTATACTTCTCACGCCTCCCTTCTCATAATTCACTATTCACCACTGACTACTCATCATTTACCACTCACCAAAATGCCGTACCTTGGCGCATCAAAAAATAAGGAATGAACGATATTAATATGGTAATGCAAAACGCCCTGGATGCGTTTAACAGCTATAAGACCCTCAGCCCCGCGGAACGCGCCGGTTTTTTAAATGAAATAGCCACAGCAATAGAAGCGGCAAGGGAATTGCTGGTACCCGTAGCGCATGAAGAATCCAATCTTCCTCTCCCCCGCTTAAACGGAGAACTGAGCCGTACTACTAACCAGTTAAAAATGTTTGCCCGCCTTGTTGAAGAAGGCAGTTGGGTGGAAGCAGCTATTGATACCGCAGATGCAACCCGCACACCGCCCAAACCCGATACCCGTAAAATGCTGTTACCTGTAGGCCCTGTAGTGGTTTTTGGCGCCAGTAATTTTCCGTTTGCCTTTTCTACTGCCGGCGGTGATACGGCAAGCGCACTGGCATCGGGCTCCTCCGTAGTTATTAAAGGACATTCGGCGCATGCCCGAACTTCGCAGCTCGTTTTTGAAGCTATACAAAAGGCCATCGCAACAACCGGCGTACATGCCCATACCGTACAGCATGTATTAGGTTCCGGCAGTACTGCCGGTAAAGCGCTGGTTATACATCCCAACACAACTGCTGTGGGTTTTACCGGCTCATTCGGTGGTGGCAAAGCATTATGGGAATATGCCAACCAGCGGGAGACGCCTATCCCGGTTTTTGCGGAAATGAGCAGCATTAACCCCGTAGTGTTTTTACATGACACCCTGCAGCAAAACGCGGCAGCATTAGCCAAAAGTTATGCCGCATCCATTACCTTGGGCATGGGGCAATTTTGCACCAATCCGGGCCTGCTGGTTGCCGTGCAAAGTAATGCATTGGATAACTTTTTGACCCTGCTGGGCACTGAAATCACACAAATCCTTCCGCAAAAGATGCTGCATAGCGGTATTCATGCAGCCTACAGCAAAGGATTGAATACGGCATTATCGCAAATAGGAATAGAAAAAATAGGACAGGCTGCAAAAGCTGCCGGTGAAGAAGAAGCTTTTCCAACAGTAGCGAAAGTAAAAGCAAATATCTTTTTACAAAACCCGCATTTCCGCGAAGAAGTTTTTGGACCTTATTCCTTAGCGGTTTGCTGCGATAATAAAGAAGAATTAATGGCTGTACTGAAACAACTGAAAGGGCAGCTAACCACCACCGTTATGGCTACGGATGCCGATATTACCGCTAACCGCGATATTATTGATCTGCAAACCACGCTGGCAGGAAGAATCATTTTAAATGATGTGCCCACAGGCGTTGAAGTATGCGCCAGCATGGTACATGGCGGCCCCTACCCTGCCACTACCGACAGCAGGTTTACTTCAGTTGGCACCACCGCTATTAAACGCTGGGTACGCCCGGTGTGTTTCCAGGGTTTTAAAGACAACATGCTGCCCGATGCGCTGAAGAACAACAATCCGCAAAATATATGGAGAATAGTGAACAATGAATGGACCAATGCAACCATCTAAATGAAAAAAACTTTCTTCTGCATAGATGCCCATACCTGCGGTAACCCTGTGCGTTTGGTAGCAGGCGGAGGACCCGTATTGCAGGGAAGCAATATGAGTGAAAAGCGGCAGTATTTTTTAAAGCATTACGACTGGATAAGAAAGGGACTGATGTTTGAGCCACGCGGCCACGATATGATGAGTGGCAGTATTTTATATCCGCCGCATGACCCAGAAAATGACGTGGCTGTGTTGTTTATAGAAACCAGCGGTTGTTTACCTATGTGCGGTCATGGTACTATCGGCACTATAACCATTGGACTGGAGGAAGGATTGATTGTACCGAAAACACCCGGCACTGTACGCATGGAAACACCTGCCGGACTGGTGCAGATCAGCTACAAACAGGAAGGCAGCAAAATAAAAAGCGTTAAGCTCACCAATGTACCGGCATTTCTTGCCGCGGAAGAGTTAACCGTTGACTGTGCTGAACTGGGGGAACTGGTAATTGATGTGGCGTACGGCGGTAATTTTTATGCTATAGCAGATGTTCAGCCCCATTTTAAAGGGCTGGAACATTATACTGCCGGTCAGCTCATTGCATGGTCGGGCGAATTGCGTAACCGCATCAATCAAAAATATGAATTTGTACATCCCGATGATCCTACTATAAGAGGCTGCTCCCATATTTTGTGGACAGGCGCCGTTCTGAATAAAAGATCCACCGCACGCAACGCCGTTTTTTACGGCGATAAAGCCATAGACCGCAGCCCGTGCGGCACAGGCACCTCTGCCCGTATGGCACAATGGTATGCCAAAGGCAAGCTCAAAAAAGGAGATACTTTCATTCATGAAAGCATCATCGGCTCTACGTTTACCGGAACCATAGAAGAAGAGCTGAATGTGCACGGCAAACCCGCTATTCGCCCTGGAATTGAGGGTTGGGCCAGGATTTACGGACACAATACCATTACTATTGATCCCGAAGATGATCCTTACGCTTACGGCTTCCAGGTGATATGAAGTAAGAAGGAGTAAGTGATAAGTAGTAAGGTGCACTCCCATTCTGCCTTATCTTTGCAATTCATCTGTTCATTACATCAATTATACCGTTATGAGCTTAGGTTATTTCAGCTATCCTTTACCGGCAAATGAACCTTTGCTGAGCTATGCAGCAGGCAGCGCAGAAAAGATCATCCTGAAAAAAACACTGGCGGAGCTTAAAAAAGAAACGGCAGATATACCGATGTATATCGGCAGCAAAGAAGTAAGAACGGGTAAAAAAGTGGCTATTCGTCCGCCGCATGAGATCAGCCATGTATTAGGATATTTTTATGAAGGCAATGAAAAGCACGTGCAACAGGCTATTGATGCAGCGCTGGCAGCCAAAGCGGCATGGGCCGGTATGAGCTGGGAGAACAGGGCGAATATTTTTTTGAAAGCCGCCGATCTCATGGCAACAAAATACCGTTCTTCTATGAACGGCACTACTATGCTTGGGCAAAGCAAAAATGCTTACCAGGCAGAGATAGATTCAGCCTGTGAACTCATTGATTTTTTAAGGTTTAACGTACATTACCTCAGCGAAATATACAAGCAGCAGCCGGTTAGCTCCGCGGGAGTACACAACCGTATGGAATGGCGCTCACTGGAAGGATTTGTGCTTGCGGTTACGCCGTTTAATTTTACCGCTATCGGGGGCAACCTGCCCACTTCGGCAGCCATGTGTGGTAATGTGGTAGTGTGGAAACCGGCCAACGCCCAGGTTTTTTCAGCGCAGCTATTCATGCGCATTTTAAAAGAAGCCGGGCTGCCCGATGGAGTGATCAATTTAATATACGTGGACGGACCTGTACTTGGGAAAATTTGTTTTTCGCACCGCGATTTCGCGGGAGTTCACTTTACAGGTTCTACGGCCGTATTTAACACGATATGGAAAACGATTGGAGAAAATATTGCTTCCTATAAAAGCTACCCGCGTATTGTGGGAGAAACAGGCGGAAAGGACTTTGTGATCGTTCATAAAAGCGCTGACGCGGATATTGTAGCAACCGCTTTATTGCGTGGGGCTTTTGAATACCAGGGGCAAAAATGCTCTGCCGCTTCAAGAGCCTATATTCCTGATAATATTGCTGCTGACGTGAAAAAGAAGCTGGTGGCCGGTATAAAAAGTTTCAAAATGGGAACAGTGGAAGACTTTTCTAATTTCATTAATGCGGTTATTGATGAAAAAGCTTTCGATAAAATAAAAGCATATATAGATAACGCGAAAAAAGACAAAAAAGCGGAAATACTGGCAGGTGGCAAGTGCGATAAAAGCAAAGGCTATTTTATTCAGCCCACCATTATTGAAGCAAAAGAGCCCAAATATGTTACGATGTGCGAAGAAATCTTTGGCCCGGTATTAACCATTTATATATACCATGCCGGCAAGTTTGAAGACGCGCTGCAATTGGTTGACGAAACCTCTTCCTACGGTTTAACAGGCTCCGTTATTGCCCGTGACAGGGCAGCGGTAGCGCTGGCCACGGATAAACTTCGCCATGCGGCCGGTAACTTTTATATTAATGACAAGCCTACAGGCGCCGTGGTAGGACAACAGCCCTTTGGCGGCGCCAGGGCCAGCGGCACCAACGATAAAGCCGGCAGTATGCTTAACCTGTATCGCTGGCTGAGCGCCAGAACCATTAAGGAAACCTTTAATCCGCCGGCAGATTACGCGTACCCCTTTTTAGGTGAAAAATAAATTACATTCGCTGTTAAAATATTCATGCATTGAAAATCATTCTCGATCCCTACCAGTTAAACCTTACGATACAGCGCCTGGCGTACGAGATCATTGAGCGGCATAGTGATCTGTCAAATACTGTATTGATCGGTATTCAGCCCCGTGGCGTTTTTTTATCGGACAGGATCGCCGCTCACATCCGGAAGCTCTATCCTGCCATTGATGTAAAATATGGTAAATTAGATATTACCTTTTACCGCGATGATGTGCGCAACGAACTGCATGCTGCCAATAAAACAGATATTCCATTTTCTATTGAAGAAAAAAAAGTTGTGCTCATTGACGATGTGCTGCATAAGGGCAGAACCATACGGGCAGCCTTAGACGCTTTACTTACTTTTGGGCGGCCACGCCAGGTAGAGCTTTGCATATTGATTGACCGCCGCTTCAGTCGCGAATTACCCATACAACCCGATTATTGCGGTAAAGCCATAGATTCCATTATTTCGCAAAAAGTAACAGTAGAATGGGATAAGGAAGAGGTGGTATTATACTGAGAGCGGCTACCAACCATTTCATTGACTATTGACTATGATAGAACTCATCAAACGTACAAAACTGGTATATGCTGTATACAACTTCTTTCATAAGCGCGAACTGGCGCATAATGTGCCGTTGTATAAAAAATTAGGATTTATTGGCTTATTGTGCCGGCAGTCAGTCTAAAAAAACACATTTATCGGTAACTCGTATTAGTCGTATCAGCCTGCACAACCTTTACAGCAACCCAGGAATAGTATTGACCCGCGCAACCATTAGAGGCAATTCATCGTATGCTCAAAACTAACCTCAGGAAACTTGCACACGGCAGCATTTTATTGTAACTTAAATATTCCATTCCTGTGTTATTCCTTTTCTACGAATGACATCTTACTTCCATTTGTTAACAATTAAAGCATATGTAAATGCGCATTCCAATTTTAATCCTTCCGGTATTATAAGAGGGCAGGTTCGTTAATATGATACATAAAAAGCGCTGATATATACTATACCAGCACTTTTAGAAAAAAACGTAAAGGTAAATACCTTGCTTTAGTACCTGAGCGTGTTTAATTACATTAACCTATAACACGTTCCTTTCAAACTTTTTATTATGAAAAAGGAAAGGAACCAGGAAAGAAGCGCCAATTCCCATAATAATAATAACACCTAATAACAAGCCCCTGAATTGCACGGTCATCTCATGATTTACGGAACGGTTCACTCCTTCCGCCTGCCAGGCCAAAAACACAGTAAGGAGGGAAAACAGAATGATAAAAACCAATTCACCTTTTGCTGACGCTTTTGTAAGTGCAAAATAAATCAGTCCAATCACAATGAAGAGGATGTTCACCCCAAAAATAATAGAAGCAACATTAATGATATCTGTTGGCATAAACCCTGTTTCGGTCCGGTAAACAAGGTTATAGGTTAAGCAAATGAAAGTGCTTATAATACCCACAAAAAGTCCGGTTAAGAAGGCTTTAGAAAACGGGGTTTGAAAATTTTCGTATTCCATATACTTTATCTTTTAAAGTGAAGAAGCGCGGTGACATGATTTAAGCAGGTAAACTGCAGAAGAAAAAGGACAACGCAAATTTACAAAAAAACAGGGGTATCGTTCCTGCACATGCATCCGTGCAGGTGCTGATCAGATGGAGCAACACGCCCGAAGCCCTTAACGCAACAGGCATAACCAGCGTTGGTTAACTGTTTGTTATTAGGGACGAGCTGAGTTTCTTAATGATGAAACGTATAGGCGTAACCAAGTGTTATAAACAAACCTCCTGTGCGACTTTTACCATTGGCTTTGGTATCTTTTTGAATAGTTGTTAAACCATAGGCTCCTCTTGCATCTAAGATTATTTCACCGGAACCCCCAACCGGGTAGGCTAACCCGATTCCTCCTGTAATACCCAAATTAACCGGGTTGATATCCTTCTTGATATCGGTATCAGCCTTAAAAGACTGGGAAGGCAATGGTTGTCCCTGCATACTTAGTGGCTGGGTAGCTCCCTTATCAAAATAAAGCCGGCTATTGCCATTTGTTTTTTGAGAAGCGTTCAGTAAAATACCAATATAAGGCCCTGCATTCAGGTAATACTTTAGTGTACTGCCCCATCTGAATTTTGCCGTAACCGGAATTTCGAGATAATTTAAAACAGATTCATTTTTGAAATCCGCATACAGTATGGTGCCAGGTGGCAGCATTTGCGACAGCGCGGGAGGAATAGCCGTAACCGGCTGCATACCTTGTCTTTTTCCGCCCTGCCCGGCGTAATTAACAGCCGCTTTTACGGAGAATTGCTGCGTTATGCCTATATCGGCAAACAGTCCAAAAGTAGCTGCAAGCCTTGATGAATAATCCTTGCTGATTTCATTGTCTCCGCTGCTTTTTAACTGGGGAATACTAATACCCCCGTTAATGCCCGCCGATATGGTTTGGGAAAATAATGAACCGGGTAAAAAAACACAACAGCAAATAATGCATAGTGCAATATAATTTTTCATACTGTTTCATTTAATATAGTCAAATTACCTTCTAAATTAAGAAAGAAACAACCGTACCAGAATTAATCTTCTGCACATGAGCACCTAACCATGTGCTGCCTGGTCTAACCACATATATTATTTAGGAGAAATTTACGTTTTATGGTAAATCCGGTATCGTGAAAAAGACCATCTTCATTTTTATAGCGTATGCGTATATACAAACCATTGCAGCGCAAACCGCTTTCGACAGCTCTGTAGTATTAGTACCCCAGGCAGCCAACATCATTACCGCTTCCACTATCGTTAAAATTGAAAACCTGGGCATTAATATCAATTCTGATTTGCCGGAACTAAGACCAACCATATCGGCAGATGGCAACCTGCTGTTCTTTATCTGCCAAAACCATCCGGCCAATACAAAATTCCGTTCTGTGCCCAATTCGCAGGACATATGGTATTCCAAAAGAGATAGCCTGGGCAACTGGAGTGAGGCGCGGCATATGCGTTCTCCTTTAAACAGCACACATTATAACGCCGTGTACTGGATATCGCCCGACAATAACAGGATTTTAATACGCGGCGCATTTACCGAAGGCGCTTTTCTGGGTAAAGGTGTAAGCATGAGCCATCTGCAGGCAGACAGCACCTGGAGCCCTCCGGATATGCTGTACATTAAAAACTATGAAAAGTATGATAAAGGACGTCAATCCGGTGCTACCATGGCCCACGACGGTCAAACACTTTTATTGTATATGACCCCGGAAAGAGGTAGTCCGGATAATGATCTGTTCGTATGCTTTTTAACAGCCGATGGTACATGGACTGAACCCAAAACACTGGGTAAGAAAATAAATTTACCGGCATATGATGAAATGACGCCTTACCTGGCTGCGGATGGCGTAACCTTATATTTTAGCAGTAACCGGCCGGGCGGATTGGGAGATAATGATATATGGATGACCAAAAGATTAGATAAATCATGGCAAAAGTGGAGTGAACCGGTTAACCTCGGCAGTCCGGTTAATACGGAGGATTGGGACGCATTTTTTACACTGGACGCGGGCGGTGAATACGCCTATTTAACCACTAACCTGGATACCTATGGCGAAAGCGATATTGTGCGGGTAAAATTACTGGAGAAAGAAAAGCCTAACCCCGTGGTATTGGTGAGTGGCAATGTGTATAATGCAAAAACCAAACAACCGCTGAGCGCTTCCCTTATATATGAAACGTTACCGGATGGAACAGAAGCTGGAAACGGTGTGTCTAATCCCTCAGACGGCGCGTTTAAAATGGTGTTACCTTATGATAAGAATTACCTCATAAGGGCAACGGCGGATAAGTTTTTTGCGCAGTCAGAAAACCTGAACTTAGACTCTTTAACCAAAGCGGGATATAAAGAGATACATAAAGACCTCTATCTTTTTCCTATTGAAATTGGGCAGGTAGTACGGCTGAACAACGTATTCTTCGATTTTGATAAATGGGATCTGCGCGCCGAATCCTACGTAGAATTAGACAGGGTGGTAAAGTTGCTGAAAGAGAACCCTGCCATAGAAATAGAAATGAGCGCCCATACCGACAGTAAAGGCTCCGATGAATATAATTTTACATTAAGCGATAACAGAGCCAGGTCTGTAAGGGATTATATCCTTTCTAAAGGCATAACCGAAAGCAAGATCATTTCGCAGGGATATGGCGAAACAAAGCCCGTGGCCACTAATGATACGGATGACGGAAGGCAATTGAACAGGAGAGTTGAATTCAAAATTCTGAAGAATTAGTGTCACCTGGGAAAACTATTCCTTTGGAAAATCTGGATCCATTTTTACTTCTTCAATTTGCAGGGTATACAAAAGAAAATCATCTGTTGAGTTAATACATTTAAAAAGAAGAACATAGGCCTGTATTCAGCCAGCCTGGACTATAAAATCAAGGCCAGGCCTAACTTACAAACATCTGCCTTTAAATAGCAGGAAATTTCGTACTTTTGAAAGGACACGCGAAAGGCTTCATCACTTTTCCTGCAATCTCTTCACCTGAAAAAACAATCAGTTAAACATTAAGTAAAATTATATTTATGGCAGAAACCTGGAGTAAAAAAGAAAGAGAAAAGAAAAAACAACAAAACAAGAAAGAAAAGGCTGAACGCAAACAAGAACGAAAGGAAAATTCAAAATCCGGCAAGAGTTTAGACGATATGCTGGCCTATGTAGACGAAAACGGGAACTTTTCATCCACTCCTCCGGATCCCCGGAAAAAAGTAAAGATTAACGCGGAAGATATTGAGATTGGGGTTCCAAGGCAGGTACCTGTTGACCCGGCAGATCTTATCCGGAAAGGAATCGTTACCTTCTTTAACGAATCGAAGGGCTATGGATTTATTAAGGACAAAGAAACACAGGAAAGTGTTTTTGTGCATATCAATTCATTGTTAGAACCGGTTAAAGAACACAGCAAAGTAACCTTTGAAGTTGAAATGGGACCTAAAGGCGCTAATGCCGTTAATGTGAAGCTTTCTACTTAATACTTTAAAATACAGATCCTGTAATTGGCACGCCAGTTTCTGTAAATGCCGCTGTAGCCTGCTGCCGTACTTTTTTAGCCTCCCTTTCTTTTTCCTGGTGCTGTAATGCATCTGCCAGCCCGGTAAGCGACCATCCGTTATTAGGATTTACAGTCAGATCTTCCCTGTATACTTTTTCAGCGGCTGCATATTGTTTAGCTTTTAGCAAAGCGTGTCCCAGGTACTGCCTTGCAGGATGCGGCCAATCTTTCGGCTCATTATACAGCATACCGGTTTCCTTATTCACTGCCTCTTCCAGCAGCCTGGCTGCCTGGGCGTACTGGTTGCTTTCTTCTGCAATAACACCTTCCAATATCTTTTCGGCTACCTGCACTGCTGCAATACCAGGATTAAAAGCAGGAGGACTTTCGTGTAATAAAGCGGAAGACATACTATCGCGCATATACTGCAGTTCCATTTTGGCCGCTTCAAGCCGTTGATTCCGGGCATAAGCCAACCCCCGCCCATAATGCCGTATAATATTCGCATATGACCGGGAATTACTGGTAGCAGGCGTTTTCAATATCTCATCCCATTTACCAAAACGGATTTGGGTAAAAAAGGGTGTCATATACACGTACTGCGCATACATGCCAAAATAGCCCCCTGCATCAAGCCATGAACTATCAAAACTATTTTTTGCATCTTCCGATATTTTCAATGCGGCTGCGTAATCACCAGCCATATTAGCACAACTTGCCTGCATATGAAGGTTATGGACGATATAAATAAACGCATTATTAACTACAGGCGGATATTGGGCAAGATACCGGTAATATCCCTTCACCGCATTTTCATTAACCTGCACTCCCCTGCTGTAAAAACCGGAACGGATATAAATATGAGAAGGCATGTGCACCAGGTGTGCCAGGCCGGGCATCATAGCGCCCAGCCGGTTGGCAACAGCCAATCCTCTTTCAGGATGCTCCGACCCTTCAATAGCATGAATATAATAATGACTTGCTCCCGGGTGATCAGGAAATTGCTTTACCAACTGCTCCAGCACACGTACGATCTCCGGCGTCCAGGGTTTGGGTTTATACAACCGGTCATACAAATTCCAAGGATGCTGCACCATTAACGCGTCGGCATATAAAGCGGCGGCATCGCCACTCTGTGGAAAGGTTTCATGCACTTTCTTCATTGCACCGGCATACAACTGGTTTAAATATGCTCTTGTTTGTGTGGTGTCGGCAGAATACCGGGTTTGCATGGCGGTAATCAATGCTTTTTCAACAGGGGTGCAGTTACCGCATAGTTCGGCCGCCTTTTGCACTGCGGCCAACGCTTCAGGCGATGCAGCATAGCCAAAATCGTTGATATTGGGGCCATAGGCTAAAGCCTTTCCCCAGTGCCCCATAGCAAAATTCTTATCAAATTGTACAGCTTTTTCAAAAGAGGCCAGGGCTTCAATAATGTGAAAGCCATAATACATATTGATGCCCTGCTGAAAATATATCGCGGCGCTATCATTGATTACCGTTACCGGCATACGATGTTTTCCCCAACCATCCAGCAACGGAATGATATTGGCGCTGTCATTAAAATTAATGCCGGAAAGGTTGGGGCTACAACCCAGTGCATATTGTTTTTTATAGGATTGTATAGCCTGCGGGGTTTGATAAACATAAGCAGCGCCAGGCGTTTTGAAAAGAAAAAATAACAAAGATCCGATAAAAGAGGTAAGCACGAGAATAATATAATTTCTCATAGCTGTAAATTTTAGTGGCTATAAGATACGAAAGTTGTTTCGGGATTTATAATAAAAGGCCCCCTTCTCTTCAGGACAGATATTTGTTTTATTATGTGCCTGCAGTGTTTCTGTTTTGCCACAGAAGTACGTAGATGCACATGGGTTATCTGTAATGCTGATAGCAGCCAATACTTCTTTTAAAAATCTTTAAAATTCCATGGCGCACGGTAAGGTCTTGAGATCATCAGGTTAGCCGAATCATCATCAAACTTTTCCTTCCTGGGGTTCCACTTCAGCGGCCGTTGCAGTTCATAAGCGATGTTTACCGCATTACACACGGTAGCTGTACGATGCCCGATCTCCACATCCGCAATAGGTTTTGTTCTTTTTTTGATGGCATTGATCCAATCCTGGTGATGGTTATCGCTGTGGTATAGTTTCTTATCGGATGATTTAAGCTGCAAACCAACAATATGGGCAGGGTTCGAACGTAAAAACGACCTTGACACTTCTATTGTACCCTCTGTACCTATAAACTGGATGGCATTTCCCTCTCCCCATTGCTTATGATTAACCACAATTCCATTAGCATAAATAAAAGACAGGCCACTTTCTGCGCCGGGGGTTGAAGGCGGATTAAATTCCACCGGGCCCGAATGATCCATATCCAAAGCCCATTGTACAATATCAAACATATGGGCGCCCCAATCGGTAATATAACCACCCCCAAAACCTTTGTAACCCCTCCACCAGGCCCAGGAATTATCTTCAATGGGTGGCGATAATACGGGATTGTAGCCCCGGTATAATGAAGGTCCGATCCATGTATTCCAGTCGAGGTATTCCGGAACAGGCAGGGAAGGCAGATCGCATTCTTTTACCGGCTCACCAACCGACACATTAATTTCTTTTACCTGTCCTATATACCCATTCTGCACCAGTTCACTTGCCTGTCTGAAATATTTCTGGGAACGCTGCATACTGCCGGTTTGTAATACCCGCCTGTATTTTCGCACCGCCTCAACCATTGCCCTCCCCTCCGCAATAGTTAAGGCAAGCGGCTTTTCGCAATAAATATCTTTTCCTGCTTTTGCCGCGTCAATAGTTACCTGGGCATGCCAGTGGTCAGGGGTAGCTACTACTACCGCGTCAATATCTTTACGCTCCAGCAACTCCCGGTAATGGGCATACGGAGTTACATCCGCGCTTACTTTTTTTGCATTAGCGGCTTTTGCAAGGTTTACAAAATGCTCCAGCTTCTTTCTATCTACGTCACATGCCGCCAGCGTTATCGTTTCAGCAACACCCGTAATAGCATTCAATAAACCTCTTGCCTGTTTTCCATTACCAATATAACCCAGGTTAATACGGTCATTGGGCGCTACATAGCCCCTGCCACCTAATACATGCCGGGGAACAATGGTAAATGCCGCCGCGCCAAGCAAGGTGTTTTTTATAAATGTTTTTCTGTGCATCTGCTTATGAGTTTAGAATTGAACCTTAAATATAAACAGAATTCATATACTACAATGCAGTAACTCACGGTATTGGTTCCGCTCTACATAAACCGCAATCCAAAAATAGATATTGCCATTGCTGCCAGATAAAAAATAGACAGGAGGAATTGATGATACGCCTATGGTAGTAACTTTTGAGCTGAATGCCAGCCCGGACGACCCGGTGGGGCGTGGGAAATGATTTATGGGATTGAATGCAGGCATTTATGCAGATGAAAAAATTCGAGATTGAAAAACTGGTAAATGCATAAACTGCTATATACCTGGCGCTATCAGTGCGTAGTTCCCTGGGTGGCTAATCCCACCCAGGGAACTACGTATAAATTATTTTGCTCTGCGAAAATCAAATGCTCCTTTTCTCAAATTCCGGAAAATTCCAAACCAATTGTTTGCCTTCAAAAATCATAATGTCTTTCTCCTTCCGGAATTTTTTCCACTAAAAAAATATTAGCCAATATGCCGTCCAGTGCCTGGTGTAGATCTTTCTTGTCTGGAACAGCGTCAAAAAACATACCGGATAGTTCGTGTGTTTTAAGCGCTTTTATTTCTGTTATTAATTTTTTTGCTTCAATAAGGTATTCCTGCTCATTTTCACAGGAGGAAGCCAGTAAACCAAATGGCAATGAGAGGTCGTGATTAAACTTTTCGGCCTCCACTATTATTCCCTCGTACGCTTCTGAAGATAATTCATCTGTATCCATAATAATTTGTATGTGCTGTTATAAAAGAAATGTGAAGTGAGATCAAAATACAGGCGGATGATTTTGAAACCTACAGCGTACCCCGAAAATCACTATCTCTTTCCGCCCTGATCCCGGGCAAACTCAAAATTCTATTTTATTAAATATCATATATAAACATGTCGAAACTCATAGCCGCAAATATCTGAAATATTAAACCGGTTTCGTAACTTGCCCCCGTGAAACGGCTTACCGGCATATTGCTGCTCTCTTTACATATCCTGGCATATACAGAATGTCACCAGTTGCTGCGTATTCCATACTTAATGCAGCATTTTCAGCAGCACCGTACAGCCGATCCCCATATGAACTTCAGTGCATTTATTAAAATACATTACCTCGAACCGGTTAAAATTACCGATGATTTCAAGCAGGATCAGCAACTGCCTTTCCGAAATGTAGATTGCCATATGATAAACAGTACAGTTTGCATTTACGAACCTGCTACCGTTGAAATTGATCCGCCTGTTGAAATACCGGCTGTATTTTATTGCTATAATGAAACCAATAAGCCCCAGTTTTCTTCCTTCGGCATTTTTCAACCCCCACGCCAGGCCTGCATAATATAGACTGACCATTTTATTTACAGGCCAAATTATTTTACATGTTAAATACTATTATTCGCTTTTCCGTAAGGAACAAGCTTATTGTAGGTTTATTTACCCTGGCGCTCATTGTGTGGGGTACCATAGACCTGAAAAATTTACCTATTGATGCCCTGCCGGATATTACCAGTAACCAGGTGCAGATCATTACTGTATCGCCTTCTTTAGCCGCGCCAGAAGTGGAAAGGCTGATTACTTTTCCGCTGGAGCAGGTTAATGCCAATATCCCCGGACTAAAAGAAATGCGCTCCATTTCAAGGTTTGGCTTATCGGTAGTAACCGTTGTGTTTAACGATAACACGGATATATACTGGGCCCGGCAACAGGTAGGCGAAAGACTGAACCTGGTGCGCGAACAAATACCATCCGATGCAGGTAATCCTGAACTGGCGCCCACTACCACAGGTATTGGAGAAATATACCAATACGTGCTGCGTCCTCAAAAAGGGTATGAAGGAAAGTACGACCTGGCTGAGCTGCGCTCCATGCAGGACTGGATCGTTCGCCGGCAATTGCTGGGTACACCTGGTGTTGCGGATGTGAGCAGTTTTGGAGGCTACCTGAAGCAATACGAAATAGCCGTGCAGCCCGATCATCTTAAGAGCATGAATGTTACTATTGCCGATGTATTTACCGCATTGGAAAAGAACAACCAGAACTCCGGCGGCGCTTATATTGAAAAAGGTCCGGCAGCACTGTTTATCCGAACAGAAGGATTAGCCACTACTACTGCTGAACTGGAAAAAATATTTGTAAAACATACCAGTTCCGGTATACCCGTATATATGAAGGATGTGGCGGAAGTACGCATTGGGCATGCTATACGGTACGGCGCCATGACCTATAAAGACCAGGGTGAAGTAGCCGGAGCGGTAGTATTAATGCTGAAAGATGCCAATGCCTCGCAGGTGATTGAAGATGTGAAAAAGCGAATTGAGCAGATAAAAAAAACGCTGCCGGAAGGCATTGTGCTTGAAACGTTTTACGACCGTACTAAAATGGTGGATAATGCCATTGGAACGGTAAAAACAAATTTGCTTGAAGGAGCCCTCATCGTAATTTTTGTGCTGGTATTGTTCCTGGGCAATTTAAGAGCGGGTTTAATTGTGGCATCCGTTATTCCCTTGTCGATGCTCTTTGCCGTTATTTTAATGAACCTCTTTGGCGTATCGGGCAATTTGATGAGTTTGGGCGCATTGGATTTTGGATTGATCGTAGACGGCGCGGTCATCATTGTGGAAGCGGTGTTGCACAGACTTGGACACAACAAACAGTTTGCCGGTTTAACCCGTATAACGCAAGCCAGGTTAAACGAAGAAGTAAGCTCTTCCGCGGGTAAGATGATGAACGCCGCGGTATTTGGACAAATCATTATCCTTATCGTGTATTTACCCATTCTTACCCTTACAGGTATCGAAGGAAAAATGTTCCGTCCCATGGCGCAAACAGTTTCTTTTGCGCTGATTGGCGCCTTTTTGCTTTCGCTTACCTATGTGCCCATGATGTCATCGCTGTGCTTAAACAAAAAACTTTCGCACAAAGATACCTGGGCCGATAAGATGATGAACGTATTGCAGGGCTGGTACCAGCCGCTATTGAAAAAGGCGCTGACTTTTCCGAAAATGGTAGTAGCATTTGCCATACTGTTACTTGCTGTAGCTGTTTTTATCATGAGCCGGCTCGGCGGCGAATTTATTCCCAAACTGGAAGAAGGCGATTTTGCCGTAGACGCACGTTTGCTTGCAGGGAGTTCCCTGACCGAAACAATTAAGGAGAGCCAAAAGGCAGTGGCCATTTTACAAAGCCGTTTCCCGGAAGTGGAAAAGATTGTAACCCGTATTGGCGCCAGCGAAATTCCTACCGATCCTATGCCACTGGAAATGACGGATATAATGATCACGTTAAAACCTAAAAAAGAATGGACTTCCGCCACATCTTTTGATGAGTTGGCCAATAAAATGAGCAAAGCGCTGGAAGTGGTTCCCGGTATCACACATGGTTTCCAGTACCCGGTACAGATGCGGTTCAACGAGCTGATATCGGGCGCACGCCAGGATATTGTTTGCAAAATTTTTGGAGAAGACCTGGACAGTCTTTCAGCTTACGCTAACTATATGGGTAATATTGTATCTACCGTAGAAGGCGCCCACGACATTTATATAGAAAGCGTCACGGGTTTACCCCAGATCGTAATCAAATACAACCGGGAAGCTATGGCGCACTACCAGTTAAATATTTCGGACGTGAACCGCATGGTGCGGACGGCGTTTGCGGGGGAAGCTGCCGGTATCATTTACGAAAATGAACGACGCTACGATCTTGTTGTACGGCTGGAGGATGAAGGAAGAAAAGACCTTTCCGATGTGCAGCAACTCCTCATCCCCACTCCTGCCGGTCTGCAGGTGCCGTTGTACCAGGTGGCATCGGTTGATATAAAAGAAGGTCCTAACCAGATTCAGCGTGAAAACGCGCAGCGCAGGATTATTGTAGGTTTTAATGTAAGGGGAAGGGATATAGAGTCGGTGGTAGATGAACTAAGCAGAAAAGCAGATAATCAATTAAAATTGCCGGCTGGTTATTATATAAAATATGGCGGGCAGTTTGAAAACCTGGTAGAGGCCACACAGCGTTTATCCATTGCCGTTCCTGTAGCGCTGCTGCTCATACTGGTGATGTTGTATTTCGCATTTGGCTCGCTGAAGTATGGGCTGCTGATCTTCTCCGCTATTCCTTTATCTGCTATTGGCGGCATACTGGCTTTATGGGCAAGGGATATGCCTTTCAGCATTTCAGCGGGAGTAGGCTTTATCGCCCTGTTTGGTGTAGCGGTATTAAATGGTATTGTTTTGATTACAGAATTCAACCGCTTAAAACAAACAGGTATTCAGAACATACAACAAATTATTATGGAAGGAACAAGAATAAGGCTTCGCCCTGTGCTGATGACGGCAAGCGTGGCCTCGCTGGGCTTTTTACCCATGGCATTGAGCCAGGGAGCCGGCGCTGAAGTGCAGCGGCCATTAGCCACCGTTGTAATTGGCGGATTGATCACCGCCACCCTGCTTACCCTGCTGGTACTGCCGGTTTTATATAGCTGGTTCGAAAAAGGAGGAATGAAAAAAATCAAAATCAAACCTGCGGCAACTGTTGTATTATTTTTACTGCTATGCGGTTCTGTGCAAAGCCAGCAAAGGCTAACGCTGGATGAAATGCTGAAAATGGGGAGTGCGCAAAACCTGCATTTGCAATCATTAAAAAAGGAAGCCGGTTACTGGGAACAATTACAGTCTGGCGTTTTTGACCCCGGTAAAACCCAGGCAGGCGGGGAATACGGCGGCATTAACGGCATACAAAAGGATACCCGTTTTTTTGTAAGTCAGGATTTTAACCTGCCGGTAGTATATCGCCGGCAGCAGCAATTGTATAAAAGCCGGCAAACCGCACAGGAGCAATTAGTCAACTGGAAACAGGCTGAATTGCAGCGGGAGATCAAACTGGTGTTTTATGCACTGATTGACGGACAGGAAAGAAAGCAGCTATTACAACGTTTAGATTCGGTATATAGTCGTTTTCAGCAATCGGCAGACCTGCGCCTGAAGGCGGGGGAAAGCAATGTGCTGGAAAAAACTACGGCAGACGCGCAGTTGCAGCAGTTACAATTACAGCAGCAGCAACTAAACGCCGATATACTGCTATTGCAGCAGCAATTGCAATGGCTGCTCCGTACCGACGCACTTTTGCTTCCGGCGTATACTTCCTTAAAAATGGAAAGTACTATTCTGGCAGACAGCGCCAGTGTTACTGCCCACCCCCAAATACAGTATAGTCAATTGCAGGAGAAAATAGCAACGGCACAAACCGGTGTTGAAAAAGCAAAGCTGTCGCCCGATTTTGCTGTTGGCTACAGTAACCAATCCATTATTGGCTATCATAGCGCCGACGGCGTTCATCAAAAGTACTACAGCGGCAGCAACCGTTTTCACATTGCCAGTCTTACCGTGGGTATTCCTTTATTTAACGGCGCTGCAAAAGCAAGGATTAAAGCCGGCAGAATACAGGAAGAAGTGGCAGGCATCAATACAAAGGCTACGGAGCAATTTATAAAGCATAACCTGCAGCAACTTACAACGACATACCAAAAAGAGCAAAACAATCTGCAGTATTATGAAAACACCGGGTTACAACAGGCAGAACTGATCATACAAACCGCGAAGCTCAGTTTTGAGAATGGAGAGATCAGCTATTTAGAATGGACAACGCTGATGAACAACGCGGTATCCATCCGGCTAAACTATATAGACGCGGTGCATCAGTACAATCAAACACTTATTGAATTAGAATACTTAACCGGAAAATAAAACTTATGCGTTATTTATATATCATTTCATTGCTGACACTGATAACAGCCTGCACTTCAAAAAAGCAAACAGAAGAAAAGCTGCATACGTTACCGGAAAATACCGTAACGCTTAGCGCAGAACAAATTAAAAGCGCGGGTATTGAAACAGGTATTATACAAAAACAATTGCTGAACAGCGAGCTTAAAGTACATGGACTGGTGGATGTGCCCCCGCAAAATATTGTTTCTATCAGCTTTCCCTTAGGTGGTTACCTCAAAAACACGAAGCTGCTGCCAGGCATGCACGTAAACAAAGGAGAAGTAATTGCTATTATGGAAGATCAGGCCCTGATACAATTGCAGCAGGATTACCTGATAGCACAGGCAAAACTGCAGTATGCGGAAAAGGATTTTGAACGGCAGAAGATGCTGAATGAGAATAAAGTAAATGCCGACAAAGTGTACCAGCGCGCGCAGGAGGAGTTTACTTCGCAAAAAGCGCTGGTAAAAGGATACAGTGAAAAGCTGAAACTGGTTGGTATTAATCCGGGCAAGCTGAATGAAAATACGATTTCGAGAAGCGTTCCTTTGTATTCGCCCATTAATGGATTTGTGTCGAAAGTAAATATTAACATCGGGAAATATGTAAACGCGTCAGACGTGTTGTTTGAACTGATTAACCCTGCAGATATTCATGCTGTGCTTACCGTGTTTGAAAAAGATCTGGCCAAAGTAAAACCCAAACAAAAAGTAATGGTCACTTTTGTAGATGATCCTTCCACTGAATATGAGTGTGAGGTATTGCTGGTAACTAAAAATGTTGACGACAACCGCAGCGCCCTGGTACATTGCCACTTTGAAGAAGAGCCCCAACAATTATTGCCCGGCATGTTCCTGAATGCCCGTATTAAAGTGAGTAACGCGGAAGTAACCGCCGTACCCGAAGCCGCCGTAGTGCGGTATGGTAGTGATGAGTTTGTGCTGGAAGACAAGGGAGGCAACAGCTTCTATCTTTTGCCTGTTCAAACAGGTATGAAAGAAGGAGGGATGGTAGAAGTTGCAGGCAAAACAGGCGATTTGAATGGCAAAACAGTGATCATTAAAAACGCCTATGCAGCATTGTCGCAGATGAAGAATGCGGGAGAAGAAGACTGATTTGAGATTTCATATTTGATATTTGAAATGCAGAGAAGGCTGTCTGAATGCTGAAAGCCATGCAGTATGAATTTCAAATCATAAACCTGCCTGACGGCAGTCAGGTCTTAAATTCAAATTATCTTATAATTTCTCCTTTCAACCGCAGCAGTTCCGTTTCAGAAAGCTTGGTATTATATCTTGCAGCAATGAGGCGGTCATAAGCATCCTGCAGGCTTTTTTGCGCTTCGCGCAGTTCAAGATAGGTAGATATCCCCTGCCGGAAACGTTCCAGCGCAATCATCACGTTTTCCTTGGCCAGCTCAATATTTTCTTCTTCCAGGTTAAGAGCGGTAACCTGATATTGGTAACTGTTATAAGCTACTTTAATCCAGATATTTACCAGGCTCTTTTGTTTGGATACGGCAATGTCCTGGTATTCCACGTCTAATTTTGCCTGCTGTATATTTCGGTTAACGCTTAAATTATTGAGTATAGGAATGGAAGCGGTAAATCCAAAATTATATCCTTTATTACGGCTGAAAGTAGAAGCAAAGGGGTTTATATTATTATGGTTCTCATTACGTGTAAAATTATAGGCCGATACAAAAGAAATAACCGGCCACCGCGAAGCCTTTGCTTCTTTCAGGGAAATCCTGGCAATATCCGCGTTCTTCAGTGCCTGTAAAATAGTAGGATTGGAAGTTTCCACCTGGTTCTGAATATCGGATATATTCATATCCAGTTCCAATGGAATGGAGTCAGCCACTTCATATACTGCCGGCAATTGCATGCCGGTTAACTGATTCAACTGATCTCTTAACCGGATCATGATCGTTTGCTGCTCAAGGTGGGCCGCTTTCTGTGCATTCAGATCTACCTTAGCCTGCAGCAGTTCCGGCTTTGTACCTAACCCCACTGATAATTTCCTGTCGGCCAGTTTCACCCTTTCTTCATTAATAGACATTTGTTCCTCAATTGCTTTAAGCAACTGTTTCTGCCGCACAATAAGATAATAATTATTAATGATCTCCGCGGTAGTGTTCACCACCTGCGCTTTGAGGTTAATGCTTCCCAGGTTATATAATTCATCAATCCTTTGTTTGGTGGCGAACATTTTTAACCCGTCAAATAAAGTCCAGTTTAAATTGACAGCAGCATTAATATTGCCTGTTTTAATGCCCGAGCCTTCAACATCGTCTCTTGTATCAAATTTTTGCTTCTGTGCCGAGGTAGACCACAGGGTACCTGCTGTTGCATTTATATTTGGCAGGAAAGCGCCATATACATAACGCTTATCTGTAGCTGCAGCTACGGAATCATTGCTTAATAACAATATATCATAATTACTATGCAGTCCGGCGGCTATCGCCTCCTGCAGCGTAATCATCTGCTGTCCCTTTACCGTAATATGTAAGCTGCATGCTATTGTAACGATGCTGATGATTCTTTTCCACTCCATAACTGGTCAGGCTCTTTTTGCTTCTGTAAAATATTCGTCAATATGACTTTCCCCTTTTTTCGCCGAAAGAAAACTATACATGGCAGGAATTACAAAAAGGGTTAGCACCAGTGAAAATATAATTCCGCCCACAATTACAAGTCCTAATGGTATGCGGCTGGTGGAAGCGGCGCCAATAGACAAAGCGATAGGCAACGCGCCCAAAGCCATGGCCAGGCTGGTCATTAAAATGGGTCTTAAACGGGCTACTGCCGCTTCAATAACCGATTGCGCTTTAGACAGCCCTGCTCTTTGTTTCTGATTCGCGAACTCTACAATCAGAATACCGTTTTTGGTTACCAGCCCTATCAGCATGATCATACCGATCTGCGAAAAAATATTGAGTGTCTGGTTAAACAGCCACAAGGTCAACACGGCTCCGGCAATGGCCAGCGGCACGGTAACCATAATAATAAAAGGATCAATAAAGCTTTCGAACTGCGCTGCCAGCACTAAAAAGATGAGGGCCAGGGCCAGTACAAAAGCGAACATGGTATTGCCGGAACTTTCGGCAAAATCGCGCGAGGCGCCCGAAAGCGAGGTAGCAAAAGTATCGTCTAACATTTTGTCGGCGATATCCTGCATGGCTTTAATGCCATCGCCCAGTGCCACACCAGGGGCAAGCCCTGCCGATATGGTAGCCGATTTATAACGGTTAAAATGATAAATGGTTGGCGGGGTGGTACCTTCCTGCACCGTTACCAGGTTATCTAATGAAATATTTTCACCGCGTTGATTACGCAGGTAAATATTTTTCAGATCAGTGGGCTTGTTCCTGTCATCCCGCGGCACCTGTCCTATTACTTCGTATTGTTTACCTTCTTTTGTGAAATAGCCCAGCCGGCGGTTACTGTAAGCCAGTTGAAGCGCTTCGGAAATAGCATCAATGCTTACCCCAAGATCACTTGCTTTCAAACGGTCAACCGTAACCGAAAGTTCGGGTTTGTTGAACTTCAGGTCAATATCCACCCCCTGGAAAGCCGGGTTTTTATTGGCCTCATCCATGAATTTGGGAAGGATTTCCGTGAGCTTTTCAAAATTGTTGTTCTGTATTACAAACTGAACGGGCAGCCCTCCCCTGCGGTTAACCGCTATGGTTTGCTCCTGTATGGCGAAAGCTCTTCCCTCAGTAAAAGAGGGAAGATTCCTGTTGATCACATCTACTATTTCCTGTTGCGAACGCGATCGCTGATCAGGGTCAACAAGCATCGTTCTTAAAAATCCTGTATTAACAGAACCTGTTCCGGAAAAACCCGGCGCCGTTACCGTTAATACGGTTTTAAACTCCGGAACTGAATCCATAATTAAATTGGTAAGATCTCCGATAAACCGGTCGGTATAATCAAAAGAAGAACCCTCCGGCATGGTAACCTGAAGGCGAAACTGGCTACGGTCTTCCATAGGGGCTAATTCAGATTTCAGGGTTCTGCCAATCCCCCATATCAATCCTCCGCAAGCCACAATAATGACCAGCGCCAGCCATTTTACTTTCATAAACAATTCCAGCCAGCGATGATAACCTTTTTCCATACCACTGAAGAAAGGTTCGGTTACCCTGTAAAACCAGCTATGCTTATGTTCTTTACGTGCAAGCTTTACATTGAGCACCGCGGTAAGGGTTAACGATACAAAGGCGGATACCAGTACGGCGCCTGCCACTACAATACCAAATTCACGGAATAGCCTGCCTACAAATCCCTCAAGGAAAATGATAGGTATAAAAATAACGGCAAGTGTAATGGACGTAGAAATAACGGCAAAATAAATTTCTTTGGACCCCTCCTTCGCGGCCTGCCATTTATTCATTCCCTGCTCTATCTTTTTATAAATATTCTCCGTTACTACAATGCCGTCATCCACCACCAGCCCGGTGGCCAGCACAATTCCCAGCAGGCTCAGCACATTGATGGTAAAGCCTGCGAGATACATAATAAAGAATGCGGCGATCAGTGAAACAGGAATATCTATTAACGGCCGGATAGCCATGAGCGCATCACGAAAAAACAAATAAACGATCAGGATCACCAGACCGATGGCTATGAAAAGCGTTTCTTCTACTTCAGATATAGACCGTTTGATAAAAACACTCTGATCCAAAACAATATCCAGCTTGATATCTTCAGGCACTTCCTTTTTCAGCTGATCAAAACGTTTGTAAAACTCATCGGCGATGGCCACGTAATTAGACCCGGGCAACGGTACAATGGCAAGCGCGATCATCGGCACACCGTTCAGTTTCAGAATGGTCTCTTCATTTTCAGGACCCAGCACTGCTTCGCCGATATCTTTTAACCGGATAATGCTGCCGCCAAAATTCTTTATGATAATGTTATTGAACTCCTCCTCTGTGGTAAGACGGCCGAAAGTTCTTACCGTAAGTTCCGTATTATAACCGGCTATTTTACCCGAAGGAAGCTCCACATTTTCTTTCAGCAATGCTTCCTGCACATCCTGGAAAGTAAGCCCGTACGCGTTCAGCTTGGATGGTTCAAACCAAATGCGCATGGCATATTTCTTTTCTCCCCATATATTGAGACTACTCACACCCGGGATCGTTTGCAATCGTTCCTGCAATACATTGGTTGCATATTCCGTGATCTCCAGTTGATTACGGGTACTGCTTTGCACCGTCATCGAAATTATAGCGTCTGAACTTGCATCCGCCTTGGAAACCACGGGGGGGGCATCCAGATCCTGGGGCAGGCGGCGTTGCGCCTGTGAAGTTTTATCTCTTACATCATTGGCAGCAGCTTCCAGGTCAACACCCAGGTCAAATTCAACCGTAATATTACTTGTGCCCTGGCTGCTTGAGGAAGTCATGTTCTTAATACCGGCAATACCATTAATTGATTTTTCTAAGGGCTCTGTGATCTGCGACTCAATGATGTCTGCATTGGCGCCTGAATAAGAAGTACGCACATTAATAATGGGCGGATCAATAGCCGGGTAATCCCTTACGCCCAAAAAGGTGAAACCAATGACCCCAAACACAACAATCAAAATGCTGGCAACAGTTGCTAACACCGGACGCCTCAAACTTGTTTCAGAAATATTCATTATTGTATTTTGCTGAGTTGTATTTGAGAATCAGGTTTAACAGACATCAGCCCGGAGATCAGCACGGTGTCGCCTATGTTCACACCACTGATCACCTGCACATATACCGAATCCCTAATGCCCGTAGTAACGGGTAAAAACTGCGGTTCGCCATTTTTATAAACAATCACCTGCTTGCCCCGGCTAAGCGGTATAACTGCCTGCGTGGGTATAATTACAGCATTATTATCTTTAGCAAGGTCTAACGCCACTTTTGCAAACGCTCCTGGTACAAGGGAAGCATGCCTGTCTTTCACTATCGCCTTTATATTCAAACTGCGCGTATTGGCATCAATAAAATATTCACTTGCCAGTACCGTAGCTTCAAATCTTTGCCGCACGCCATCTATGCTAAAGCTGATTTTTTTACCCGGCACAAAATTAGTACTATATTTTTCAGGTACAGTAAACTCTAATTTCAGTTGCTCTACCTGCCGTATAGTAGCAATTACATCTGCCGGGGAAACATAGGCGCCAAGGCTGATATTCCTTAACCCGATCCGTCCGTCAAAGGGAGCCCTGATCTCAGTTTTGTCAATGCTTACCTTCACTAATTCAATATCCGCCTTATTATTATTTACCTGAAGCTCACTCAGGTCAACATCCTGCTGGCTGATGCCCTGTATTTTTAACAACTCCTTATACCGTTCCACCGTTTTTTCATTGATCGCCAACTGCACTTCCAGCTTTTTTAACTGCGCCTGCAGGTCATCGTCAAACAACTTTGCCAGTAAAGTTCCTTTTCTTACAAAGCTGCCTTCCGTAAAATTAATGCTTACGAGCCTGCCGGTAATTTCAGGGCGGATATCCGTTGCCTCAGCCGGCATTAAAGAGCCTGCAACTTCAATATTTTCACTCAGGGGAATGGTCTTTACAATAAATGCATCGGCAAGAACAGTGCGGCTTCTCTCTTTGGGTTGGGTAACGGCTTTTTCCTTTTTTTCGGAGCAGGCAAGCAAGCCGGAGAAGACGATAATATATAAATATAACTTTCTCATCGGTTGCGAAACTAATACAATTTGAAGTTGAAACATTCACCACCTTTAAATAAGTGAACGTTAATTAATGTTAATGGGAAATCCCGGCATTCCTGATATATCCGGCAATGGCCAATTGAATTATCTTTTTGGGGTAGTGACCGCCAGATGATAGCAATTGATGGGGTTCTTCTATATGATATCAATCTCCATTGTAGTTGGCTAAGCTGGTAGCAAGTGCTGAACTATCTCCAAATATCTTCATTTTTGATTGCAGTTTGGCTTTAGCCAACTGAAAAAGAAGCAATATTTTGAATTGGCTTTAGCCCCATCTGTCTCCGCTTAGAAAACCCGCTTTATTTAGGTTGAATATATTGCCAGCCATACTTATTCATAAACTCTTCTACCTCTTCAACAAAAGATGTTTTCTGATGATGCACTTCCTGATTGAATATATAATTTCTTACTGCTTGTAAATGGCTTTTACTTACACCCACTGCCCAATAATCGTCTTGCCAGATAAATTTGTCTGAAGTTAACCTGTATCAAAAACGAACACCTGTTGTATCGCTAACGTACGAAGAACCTGGATAATACATCGCAAACTATTGATTACCAATACAATTGTATTCTGGCACAACATTCACTTATATGATCAATGTTAACCCCCTGTGCGAATTTTTTATGAGCCGGTTTTAAACCCGGGAAATTGCCCGAAAAATTAAAAAGAATGGACAGAGCTATTGCAAAAAAGAAATGGAGTACAAAACGGATACTGACGATAGCCGGTATAGCGGGTATAATTGCATTGATCATTGCGAGCTATTATGCTACTTCCGGCAACTCCAAACTGAATGTAGATACGGAAAGGATTACCATTAGCGAAGTAAAAGAAGGCGTGTTCCAGGAAACCATTCCTGTAAACGGCATTGTACTTCCGGTTACCAGTATTTATCTTGATGCGCAGGAAGGCGGAAGAGTGGAAGAAAAATATGTGGAAGACGGGGCGATCATGAAAAAAGGACAGCCGATCTTACGTCTTTCAAATACCGATCTGTTAATGACCTTAATGAGCCAGCAGAATAATGTATACAATACGCTCACGCAGATGCAGATCAACAGCAATAATGCCCAGCAAAATACGGTATCCAAGCTCAACCAGATGGCGGATGTGGAAAGCCAGCTAAAGGAAGCAGAAAGGTTATATGAATTGAATAAAAAGCTTTTTAGCGAGAAAGTGATCGGCTCACAGGAGTTCAAACAATCGGAAATTAATTACAACTACTACCGGGAAAAGAAAAAGCTGACCGAGCAGATCCTTGACCAGGACTCAATATCGCGTTTACAGCAGGATAAGCAGGATAAGCAGTCGTATGCCGGATCGCAGCAGGCACTTAACATCATGCAAAAGAAAGTAGGCGATTTGATTGTTCGTTCACCGGTTGATGGCCAACTTACTTCATTAGACGCCGAGATTGGTCAGAATAAAAACAAAGGAGAAAGATTGGGACAGATAGATGTGCTGAGCGTTTTTAAAGTGCGTGTGGATGTTGATGAACATTATATTTCAAGGATATACCCCGGGCAAAGAGGGCGTTTCACTTTTGCAGACACCAGCTACCAGCTGGAAATAAAAAAAGTGTTCACGCAGGTAACCAACGGGCGCTTCCAGGTAGATATGGAATTTGTGGATAAAGTGCCAAAGGGCATAAGGCGCGGTCAAACCCTGCAAACCCTGCTGGCATTAAGCGATGAAAGAAAATCTTTACTGCTGGCACGTGGCGGCTTTTACCAGAAAACGGGTGGCAACTGGGTGTTTAAAGTATCTGCCGATGGCAAAAAAGCATATAAAGTGGATATTCAGTTGGGCAATCAAAACCAGGATTACTACGAAGTGCTGGAGGGATTGGAACCGGGCGATAAAGTAGTAACCAGCAGCTATGAAAATTACGGGGATATGCAGGAGCTGGTGTTGAAGTAAAGGTGGAAGGTTTGAGGTATGAGGTTTGAGGTGGAGGGTATAAGGGGGAAGGTATAGGGAGTAAGGCCCTAAAGCTTACACCTTACACCCAATTGTAACATTTTTAAAATCATTTCGTATCAAATAAAATATCATCCATGATCAAAATCTCCGAACTTGAAAAAATATACCGCACAGAAGAAGTAGAAACGGTAGCGCTGAATAAGCTTTCGTTCGAGGTAAAAGAAGGAGAGTTTGTTGCGGTAATGGGTCCTTCGGGCTGCGGGAAATCAACCCTGTTAAACATCCTGGGGATGCTGGATGACCCCGATGCAGGCAGCTTTTTATTCAATGGCATTGAAGTAGCACATTTTAATGAACGCAAGCGCGCCGACCTGCGCAAGCACAATATCGGATTTGTATTCCAGAGCTTTAACCTTATTGATGAGCTTACCGTTTTTGAAAACGTGGAATTACCACTGATCTATACCGGCGTAAAAGCCACCGAAAGGAAGAAAAGAGTGGAAGCAGTATTAGATAAGGTGCAGATCATGCACAGACGTAACCACTATCCCCAGCAATTATCCGGTGGGCAACAGCAGCGGGTAGCCGTAGCAAGGGCGGTAGTCAATAATCCCAAGCTTATTTTGGCGGATGAGCCTACGGGTAACCTCGATTCAAGCAACGGTAATGAAGTAATGCAAATGCTTACCGACCTGAATGAACAGGGCACCACCATTATTATGGTAACACACTCCGAGCACGATTCAAGGTACAGCCACCGGATCATTCGGATGTTAGACGGTCAAACGGTTACAGAGAATATATTGGTTTAATTTGAAAATGGTGGGAATTTGAAAATTTGAAAATGGAGAACCTCTCGCAACAGCACAATATCAAATATTAAATCTCAAATCTCAAATTATATATATGACACAGCAATATCAAACCAAAGTACAGCGCATTACCATGCTGCTCACGCTGCTGGCATTGGTAATCGTTATTGCCAAAAATGTATCGGCCGGTACAAAATGCCTGCCTGTTCAGCAACTGCATCAATGCGAAAGCAATGGACGTGCCGGCATTACTGAAACCACAACAGATATAAAAGACATACCCTGGCAGCCTGTTATATCCATGATCTGGTAAACTTGTATGATAATGATCAGGAACTATTTAAAAGTGGCGCTAAGAAATTTATGGAGAAATAAAACTTTCTCTTTGATCAATATTACCGGACTTGCCACCGGGCTTGCCTGCTTTATCCTTATCGCCTTATATGTGCTGGATGAGCTGAGCTACGACCGCTTTTACAAAAACTCCGATCGCATTTACCGCATCAGCTCCGATATCCGTTTTGGAGGGGCCGAAACGAAGTACCCGTTCTCTTCCGACATGATGGGGCAGACGCTGAAAAAGGACTATCCCCAGGTTGAGCAATACACACGCATTTATAATTCCAACGGAAGTAAGCTGGTAAAAAAAGGAACACAGTTTATTACGGAAACCCGTGTAGCACATGCCGACTCCACTTTTTTTGACGTATTTGCTTTACCCGCTATTGCCGGCAATACACGCACAGCGCTCTATGAGCCCAATACAGTGGTTATAACGGAAACGACTGCGCGAAAATATTTTGGCAGTGTTGATGATGCTATGGGTAAAATTATTGAAACCGACGACAATGGTAAAACATTGTACAAAGTAACGGCAGTTATAAAAAATATTCCGTCCAATTCGCACTTCAATTTCGATTTTATTTTCTCCATGAAAAATGTGAATTACCAGTGGGGACAGTACATGAGCCATAATTTCCATACCTATCTTTTGCTTAAGCTCGGTGTAACCCCGGCAGCATTTAAAAAGAATTTCGATCAGTATACAGATCAGTATGTGCTTCCTGAAGCAAAAGCGTATTTGCAGATCAGCAGCATGGATGAGTTCCGGCGATCGGGCAATAAGCTGGAATATTCATTAACCCCGCTTACCGATATTCATTTGTATTCTAACCGGCCTTTTGAGCTGAGCCCCGGCGGCAACATCCAATATGTATATATTTTTTCGGCGGTGGCCATTTTTATTTTACTCATCGCCTGTATCAATTTCATGAACCTCACCACCGCACGTTCGGCAAACAGGGCTAAGGAAGTGGGCGTTCGCAAAGTATTGGGCACCGAGCGCAAAAATCTGGTAACGCAATTCCTTAGTGAATCTACCTTAACAGCTTTCATCTCCTCCCTACTGGCCATATTACTGGCATTTGCCATTATGCCTTTATTCAACAGCATTTCCGGGAAAACCATGAGCGTGCTCAACCTTTTCACACCTGCCATCATTCCTGTTTTGGTGCTATTGCCATTTGTGGTAGGGCTTTTGGCCGGGAGCTACCCTGCCTTCTTCCTTTCTTCATTTAAGCCTATAGAAGTATTGAAAGGCAGGTTAAGATCGGGCAGCAGCAACGGAAACCTCCGGAGTGCGCTGGTCATATTCCAGTTTGCCACTTCTATTGTGCTTATTACAGGCACCATTATTATTTACAGACAGTTGCATTATATACAAACCAAAAACCTGGGCTACAATAAAGACCAGGTATTGCTCATTGAAAACGGGTTCGCTTTACAAAATAAGCTGGAGGCTTTTAAGCAGGATATGCTGCAACAACCCGGCGTAACCAGCGCAACCATCAGCAGCTATTTACCCATACCCTCTTCAAGAAGCGATAATATTTTTTCCGGAGAGCAGGTTATTGATGCAAAAAACGGCTTTAGCATGCAGGAATGGGACGTGGATTATGATTACCTGCAAACATTAGGCATACAACTTATAAAAGGAAGGAATTTTTCCCGCGATTTTGGAACAGATTCCAATGCAGTTATTCTTAACGAAGCCACAGCAAAAACGCTGGGTTATGCCAACCCCATAGGACAGCATATTTACAAATCAGGTATAGGCGGCTCTTCCGCATCATATACCATTATCGGCGTAGTTAAGAATTTTCATTTTGAATCCCTGAAAAGAGATATCGGTATGGTGGGTCTGTTTTTGGGTAAAAGTACCGGTTTTGCTTCTTTTAAAATAAACGCCGCCAATGCCCCGGCAATCATACAGTATGCGGAAAAGAAATGGAAAACCTATGCTCCTGAAATGCCTTTCAGCTTCCAGTTTTTAGATGCGGCGTTCAACAACGTATACCGCTCGGAGCAACGGGTGGCAAAAATTGCCATAACCTTTTCTGTACTGGCTATTCTTATTGCCTGTTTGGGATTGTTTGGCCTAGCCACCTATATGGCCGAACAGCGCACCAAAGAAATTGGTATACGAAAAGTGCTGGGCGCTTCTGTAGGTAATGTAGTTACTATGCTTTCGAAAGATTTTTTAAAACTGGTAACCATAGCGTTCTGTATTGCCACACCGCTGGCCTGGTGGGCAATGCACAATTGGCTGCAGGACTTTGCCTACCGCATTCACATATCGTGGTGGATATTTGGTATTGCAGGGGTGCTGGCGCTTTTCATTGCTTTGTTTACGATCAGCTTCCAGGCCATTAAAGCTGCGCGGGCTAACCCGGTGAAGTCTTTGCGAACGGAGTAGAATAATTTGAAAATTTGAAAATGTGGCAATTTGAAAATGTAGCAGTCGGTACGCGACGAAAGGAGCGTCAGACCGCGGGGTAATATGAGAAATGTGGAAATGTGAAAGTGTTGGAATGTTGAAAACAACAATTGCTGAAAGCTAATGGCTTAAAGCTTACAACTATGATCAGAAACTATTTCAAAATCGCGTGGCGGAACCTTCTTCGCAACCAGGGTTTTTCGTTAACCAACCTGTTAGGGCTAACGATTGGCATTACCTGCACTATTTTTATTTCTTTGTGGGTGCAGGACGAATTGGGCTATAACAAGTTTCAGAAAAACTATGATAATATTTACCAGGTCATTGCCAACCGCAATTTTAATAACCAGGTGTTTACCGACAGGAGCATGGCGCTGCCGCTCGCGGCTGAGCTTGAGCACAGCTCCCCGCAGATAAAGCACGCCGTTGTTACCACTTACCCCCAGCCCCGGGTGCTTACACACGGCAACGATAAAATAAAAAAGCAGGGTTACATCGTAAGTGAGCATTATTTCGATCTGTTCCCGTGGAAATTCTTAAAGGGCAATGCAGTAACCGCTTTGAAAGAGCCCAACGCTATTGTACTTACAGCATCCGCTGCAAAAGCATTTTTTGGAACACAGGATCCCATTAACAAGGTATTGCGTTTCGATAATGGTCATGATGTAAAGGTTACTGCTGTATTACAGGACATACCCCGCAACTCTACTTTCCAGTTTGACTGGCTTACGCCGTTTAATTATAATGATCCTGATACAAAACGTTCCATGAGCGAATGGGTAAATTCTTCATGGAATGTATTTATACAAACCGTTCCGAATGCTGACACAGGTATGCTGAATAAAAGCATTACTCAGGTAAAGAGAGCGCATGGCAACGATGACATCAGCAGCTATTTTGTATTTCCTATGAGCCGCTGGCGCCTTTATAGTGATTTTAATAACGGTATGAACACCGGCGGTATGATTGAATATGTACGCCTGTTTTCTATAGTAGCGGTGATTATTTTGCTGATAGCCTGTATCAACTTCATGAATCTGTCAACAGCAAGGAGCGAAAAACGTGCAAAAGAAGTAGGCATCCGCAAAACACTGGGTTCAGGCAAAAAACAACTGATTCTGCAATTCTTTCTTGAATCAATGATATTAACACTGATTGCTTTCCTGTTCGCTATAGCAGCAGTAGCGTTGCTGCTGCCATCATTTAATTTGTTTATAAACAAGCAGCTTTCGCTGAATCTATTCAGTCCAGTATTCTGGCTGGGAGCGGCGGCAATCATTTTGTTTACCGGGTTGGTGGCGGGAAGCTACCCGGCATTATATCTTTCTTCATTCAACCCGGTAAGGGTTTTGAAAGGTTCATTTGCTGCCGGGAAAAAGACAATATTGCCAAGACATATACTAGTGGTATCCCAATTTGTAATTTCTATTCTTCTCATTTCTGCAACGATTATTGTTTACCGCCAGATACAGCATGTAAAAGACCGTGACATGGGATACAATCCTAATAATCTTATCATGATACCGTCAACGCCGGATACAGATAAAAGTTTTGCTGTGATAAAACAGGAATTGCTTGCAACCGGTATGATCAGCAACGTTACAAGAACATCATCCCCGATAACAGAAGTATGGTGGAATACCGGCGCTCCTGATTATGAAGGCAAACCGGCTAATGCACAGATTATCATGGGCGGGCTTGGCGTTGATGTTGACTTTAGCAAAACAATGAATATTAAAATGCTTGAGGGCCGCGACTTCTCCGGCACACCTGCAGACTCTGCTTCCATGATTTTGAATAAAGCTGCCGTTGATGCCATGAAACTGAAAAACCCGGTAGGCAGGCAAATGCGTTATGGAAGAACCTACACCGTTATCGGAGTTTCAGATAATGTAATAATGACTTCGCCCTTTGAACCAGCCTACCCCATGCTGATAGTGTATGATCCTAACAGTTCTTCAATGAATACCCTCCGTTTAAAAGAAGGAATAATACCGCAGAAAGCGATTGCATCCATTGAAACCATCTTCAAAAAATATAATCCTGCTGTGCCTTTTGAATACCAGTTTGTTGACCAGGAATTTCAAAAGAAATTTCTGACGGAAGAGCTCATCAGCAAACTCACGAATATTTTTGCAGGGCTTGCCATTTTTATTTGCTGCATCGGCCTGGCGGGCCTTGCATCGTTCACCATTGAAAAACGTTTGAGGGAAATCGGCATCCGCAAAGTATTGGGCGCTACCGTGCAGCAATTGCTCCTGCTCATTTCAAAAGATTTCTTAAAACTGGTATTGATTGCGTTTGTCATTGCCACACCATTGGCATGGTGGCTTATGCACAACTGGCTGGAAAAATATACGTACCGTATTTTTATAAGTCCCTGGCTGTTTGGAATTGTAGGCATATTGGTTTTATTACTGGCATTGATGGTAGTTGGCTTAAATACAATAAAAGCGGCAACAACAAACCCGGTGAAGAGCCTTCGCACTGAATAGCTACGGCTCTCAAAGAGCGTTTGAGAACGGAGTAATACAAATATGGAAATGTGCTAATTTGAAAATGGAAGCGGTCGGTTACGCGATGAAAGGAGCGTCAGACCTCGGGCAAATGTGGAAATGTGAGAATGTAAAAATTGCTGAAAGCTAACTGCTGACGACTCAAAGCTTACAACTATGATCAAAAATTATTTCAAAATTGCGTGGCGGAACCTTCGCAGGAACAAGTTGTTTTCCTTAATAAACATACTTGGTTTGTCTATTGGCATTGCAACCTGTTTCATCATCATGTTGTATGTTCAAAGCGAACTCAGCTACGACCGGTTTCACAAAAACGCCGGTGATATTGCCAGAATCATTTTCCAGGCAGAGATGAATGGCGGAAAAATAAATGAAAGCGTGGTAATGGCCCCTGTGGCAGCTACCATGAAAAAGGATTTTCCGGAAGTAAAAGATGCTACAAGGATTTTGAATTACGGCACGCCTAAGATCAGCTTTGACAGCAAAGTTTTTAAAGATGATCGTGTGGCCATTGCTGACCCCAACTTCTTCAGCATTTTTACCTTACCCATGATTAAAGGGGATGCAAAAAACGCTTTGGCTAATCCTTATTCCGTTGTGATAACAAAGTCAACTGCAATAAAATATTTTGGCAGGCAGGAGGCGACAGGTAAAACACTTGCGATCAATAACGATACCACCCTATACAAAGTAACGGGTGTTATGGAAGATATACCCGTTCATTCGCATTTCCACTTCGATATATTTGCTTCAATGAAAGGCTGGAGAGATGCCGGTTCCGACTCCTGGCTGGGTGGTGGTTTTCATACCTATTTATTGCTGAAACCGGGTACTGATCAGCAAAAAATGCAGGAACGGTTTCCCGATATGGTAGCCAGATATATGGGCCCGCAAATTCAAAAAGGGATGGGCTTAAGCCTCGAACAATTCAGAACTAAGGGAAACAAACTGGGGTTTGTTCTCCAGCCATTAACTGATATACACCTGCATTCTGATACTTCCAATGAATTTGAACCCGGGGGAAATGCTGCCTATGTATACATATTTGGCGGTGTTGCGCTTTTCATGCTCATTGTAGCCTGCATCAATTTTATCAATCTCTCTACTGCCGGTGCATCCAAAAGAGCCAAAGAAGTGGGTGTGCGAAAAGTAGCAGGTTCCGGTAAATGGCAACTTATCAGGCAGTTTTTACTCGAATCACTGCTGATAACCTTTTTTGCATTACTCATTGCGTTTGTATTGTTGCAACTGGCGCTTCCATTGTTTAATAATATCTCCGGGAAGCAACTGAGCATTGGGTTAAACCCTGTATTGTTATTTGTCATCCTGGGATTGATCGTTGGACTTGCTGCCGGGATTTACCCCGCGTTCTATCTATCCTCTTTTAAGCCCATTGCTGTATTAAAAGGAAAACCTACAGGCAATAATAAAAACTTTGGCTTACGGAGTGGGCTGGTTGTTTTTCAATTTTTCATTTCAGTGGCTTTGATCATAGGAACCATAGTGGTGTACCAGCAAATGAAATATATACAAAACAAAGACCTGGGATACAACAAAAATCAAATCATTACCATTCCCAATTCATGGGCATTAGGTAACAACGAACGGGTGTTTAAGCAGCAAATGTTACAGGATCCGCGTATCTTAAGTGCAACCCTGTCGTGGTATAAACCCGCAGGGCCAAGTGATTATAACAATGCGCTGGCTTACCCGCAATCTGATGCTGACCGGATCGTAAACGGTGTTGATTTTCATGTAGATGACCAGTACATTCCTACGATGGAAATGAAAATAGTGAATGGCAGGAATTTTTCCAAAGAATTTACCACCGACTCTTCCGGTATTATCCTCAACGAAACGGCTGTGAGCGCATTGGGATGGACAACGGAAACCGCTATAGGCAAAACTGTTATACGCCAAAATAGCCCCAAGGGTAGCAATTTCCCTTTTCACGTAATTGGTGTGGTAAAAAATTTCAACTTCAGGTCCCTGCATGAAACGATCAGTCCTTTATTCCTGACCCTGCATCCCGAAGGCGGCCTGATCTTCAAGGTAAATACCGGCGATATACCCGGATTACTGGCTGCAATGAAAAAAAACTGGGACAGTTATAATACCGAAGAGCCATTTACTTATGCTTTTATGGACGACCTCTTCAACAATACCTATGCAACGGAGCAAAAAACAGGTACGATACTGAACATCTTTGCCATACTCACCATTTTTGTGGCTTGTCTTGGCTTATTTGGATTGGCAACTTATACGGCGGAACAACGCACAAAAGAAATCGGCATCAGAAAGGTATTAGGCGCCAGTGTAACACAGCTTACACAAATGCTCTCCAAAGAATTCTTAAAGCTGGTATTGATTTCATCGCTCATTGCCTTCCCGGTTGCCTGGTGGGGCATGAATAAATGGTTACAAAACTTTGCCTATCGCATTGATATTTCATGGTGGGTATTTGCTGTAGCAGGATTGGCGGCGATGGCAATTGCCCTCCTCACAGTAAGTTTCCAGGCCATTAAGGCGGCAGTGGCGAATCCTGTGAAATCGTTGCGTACGGAATGACCTCACCTCCAACCCCTCTCCACGGAGTGGCGAGGGGTGCCTAAATTCAGAACATGCTGATGAAATGCAAGGTGGGGAGGTTGAGAATGTGAAAGTGTGAGCAAATTGTCAGGTTCGGATATGTTTTATAGATGATGTGGAAGATAATATAGTTTGGAATTGTTCTATAGTACCGTCCCTCTCTAAGCGGAGAAGGATAAGAGCCTGCCCGAACGACGTTCAGTCGGGCAGGGATGAGGCTGAAAATGTAGGAAATGGTCGCGGTCGGAAAGGAACGTCAGACCGCGGATAACTAATTATCACGAATAATTCGTGCCCATTTGTAATTCGTGGCAAGAAACAGGTTAATGGTTATTCAAAAAATGAATTTTAAGCAGCTTTTGAGAATATAAAAAATTAATAGCTGAAAGCTGATCCGCCACGGCGGACAAGTTGCTGACGGCTCAAAGCTTACAACTATGTTTAGAAATTTCTTCAAAATCGCTTACAGGAATCTTTTACGTAACAAAGGGTTTTCTATAATCAACATTACGGGCCTTGCAATAGGCATGGCTGCCGCGATACTCATTCTGCTCTGGATCTATAACCAAGTAAGCTACGACAGATTTCATGCAAACAAAGACAGGATATACGAGGTATGGAATCGGGTACCATTTGATGGGAATATTTCGTGCTGGAATACGGTATCCCAGCCAACGGCTGAGGCAATTGAAAAAGCCTTGCCGGAAGTAGAACGTGCGGTAAGGGTAAAGCAAAGCAATAATGTGCTTTTTACGGTGGGGGATAAAAAATTGATCAGGTCGGGCAATTTCGTTGATACGGGTTTTCTTCAGGTATTCAGCTTTCCGATGCTGAGCGGCAATCCTGCCACGGCACTGAATGACAAACCTTCCGTAGTGCTTACTGAGGCAACAGCTAAAAGTTTATTCGGCGATGAGGATGCCATGGGGAAGCTGATAAAAATGGAGAATGCAGATAATTATACGGTAACGGGTATTGTAAAAGACCTGCCAAATAATTCAAGGTTCCGTTTTGAATACTTGTTGCCCTTTTCGAATTTAAAATATAACGAGGGACAAGACCTCGGCTGGAATGATAACAGTACACCCACTTATGTGCTGCTAAAACCAAATGTAGACCTTGCTGCTGCGGCTGTTAAAATAAAAGTATTGAAACAACAATATAGCGATGAAGCAAAAACCATGAAATGGGAATTGTTTCTTTACCCCATGAGCCGCTGGCGTTTGCACTCCAGCTTTACCAATGGCGTGGAAGACAAGGGCGGACTGAACACATTTGTTACACTCTTCGGCATTATTGCAGGATTTATATTATTGATTGCCTGCATTAACTTTATGAACCTGAGTACGGCGCGGAGTGAAAAACGGGCGAAAGAAGTAGGGATAAGAAAAGTAGTGGGCGCCCGGAAAAGTGGGCTCATCGGCCAGTTTATCGGTGAATCTGTTTTGATGGCTTTCATTGCCGGCATAGTAGCGGTTGTACTGGTGCAGCTTAGCCTTCCCGGCTACAACCAGCTTATTGGCAAAAATTTATTTATCAACTTTGGGAATATCTACACCTGGCTGGCATTTACCGGTTTCGTACTATTTACAGGTTTACTGGCCGGTAGTTACCCTGCTTTCTTTCTTTCGTCTTTTAGACCTGTTAAGGTATTAAAGGGCTCATTTAAAAAAGCCAATGCACTGGTTACGCCGAGAAAAGTATTGGTGGTGCTGCAATACACCTTTGCTATCATGCTTATCATCTGCACTATTATCGTAAAACAACAAATAGACTATGCCCGTGACCGGGAGACGGGATATAATAAAGATAATCTTGTTTACCATTTCATGACAGGTGATATACCTAAGAACTACACGCTGATAAAAAATGAATTGCTTGCATCAGGTATTGCCAAATCAATTACAAAAACAAACTCCCCGCTTACGGAAAGGTGGAGCAACGGATGGGGACAGAACTGGGAAGGAAAAGATCCGAATGATAAAACATCCTTCGACCGGTATTTAGCAGATGAAGGACTGGGCACTACAGCAGGACTACAATTTACAGAGGGCCGCGATTTTGATCTGAAAAAATTCCCGACAGATTCAACAGGGCTTATTGTAAATGAATCATCACTGAAAATAATGAAGTTTAAAGACCCGATTGGTAAGACAGTGAGCGATCTTGGCATTGACTGGCATATTGTGGGGGTTGTGAAAGATTTTATTTTGACCAATCCCTATGAACCCACAAGACCGATATTGATATGCGGCGCCAGGAGCAGCTTTATGACCTTTCAGGTGATACAGATAAAACTAAACGGTAATAATTCCACTGCACAGAACCTGAAAAAAACGGAAGCTATTTTCAAACAATACAATCCCGATTATCCATTTGAAATTAAGTTCGTAGATGAAGTTTATGCACAGAAATTTAATAATGAAAAAACGCAGGGAATTTTAGCTGCTTTATTTGCAGGACTTACTATTTTTATTTCATGCCTCGGTTTATTTGGTCTTGCCACATCCATGGCGGAAAGCAGGATAAAGGAAATTGGCGTGCGCAAAGTACTGGGTGCATCTGTAACTGGTATTACTACTTTATTATCTAAGGATTTTGTAAAGCTGGTCATTATTTCATTTGTAATAGCCGCGCCATTATCATATTGGGGCATGCATAAATGGTTGCAGGATTATCAATATCGCATTAGTATTCAATGGTGGGTATTCGCAATTGCCGGATTCTTATCAGTAGCGATTGCAATATTAACGGTAAGCTACCAGGCAATTAAAGCGGCATTGGCGAATCCGGTGAAGAGCCTTCGCACCGAATAGCTAAGGCTCGCAAAGAGAGATTAAGAACGGAGTAATGCAAAATGTGAAAACCTGCCCGCCGGCAGGCAAGTGTGATAAATGTGGAGATGTGAAAATGAAAGCGGTCGGTACGCGACGAAAGAAGCGTCAGACCGCGGATAACTAATTATCACGAATAATTCGTGCCCATTTGTAATTCGTGGCAAGAAACAGGTTAATGGTTATTCAAAAAATGAATTTTAAGCAGCTTCTAAGAATATAAAAAATTAATTACCGAAAGCTGATCCGCCACGGCGGACAAGTTGCTGATGGCTCAAAGCTTATAATTATTAAATTAGAATTCGTCACGACTGCCAGGTTTTATTTGATTTTCGGGACTTCCTTCGGATTTAGGATTTATAAATTCGGATTCATTAGTGTCCGGTAAAAATACTTGATTGATAAATTTAAAGGAGGCGGTAAGCC
>ENA-UOUJ01000193-UOUJ01000193.1-activated-sludge-metagenome-genome-assembly--contig:-NODE-193-length-50077-cov-5.028028_pt1 | contig 50077 bp, 43 predicted proteins | sample MGYA00249839_ERZ747224 | MGnify/ENA primary metagenome ERZ747224 (study PRJEB28782, sample SAMN03220277) | activated sludge metagenome | biome: wastewater; feature: sewage sludge; material...
AATATTTGCCCTGCATATACTTCTTCACCCGGATCTACGAAAAAGCTTCCGCGATCTTGCAATTTATCAATAGAATAGCCGGTAGTGGTTCCTGTAAATTTGCTTACCAATACACCATTACTTCTTCCAGGTATAGTTCCTTTCCAGGGTTTGTATTCGCTGAATCTGTGCGCCATCACTGCTTCACCCTGCGTAGCAGTGAGCATTTGAGAACGCAAACCGATTAGTCCACGGCTGGGAATTTCAAACTCAAGATGTTGCATTTCGCCCTTGCTTTCCATTATCAGCATTTCGCCTTTGCGCTGGGTTACAAGGTCTATCACTTTACCGGAAAACTCGCTCGGAACATCTACTACCAATACCTCGTAAGGTTCAGACTTTTGTCCGTTTATTTCCTTTACTATTACCTGCGGCTGACCTACAGTAAGTTCGTAGCCTTCGCGGCGCATAGTTTCTACCAATACCGAAAGGTGAAGAATACCACGACCATACACCAAAAACTTATCGGCTTCATCTGTATCGTTTACACGCAAGGCCAGGTTTTTTTCCAGTTCTTTATAAAGTCGGTCGCGGATGTTGCGGCTCGTTACAAACTTTCCTTCCCTTCCAAAGAAAGGAGAATTGTTGATAGAGAACTGCATGTTCATGGTAGGCTCATCAATAGGAATTATTTCGAGCGCTTCAGGATTTTCATAATCAGCAATGGTTTCACCAATCTGAAAATCTTCAAGTCCTACTACTGCGCATATATCGCCGGAAGACACCTGAGTGGCTTTCTTTTTGCCCATCCCTTCAAAAGTATAAAGCTCTTTCACACGGCTTTTCTGAAAACTGCCATCGGCTTTGCAAAGCTGTATGGGCTGTCCTTCTTTCAATACGCCGCGCGTTACTTTACCTATGGCAATACGACCGAGGAATGAAGAGTAATCTAATGAAGTGATCTGCATTTGCACAGTTCCTTCACTCACTTTTGGCTCTGGTACTTTTTCCAGAATCATGTCGAGCAGTGGCGTAATGTCTTCTGCAGGTGTAAGGGAAGTATTGTACCAGCCTTGTTTTGCTGACCCATATAAGGTTGGAAAATTGAGTTGCTCTTCCGTAGCATCAAGCTGGAAAAAAAGTTCGAACACCGAATCATGCACTTCATCCGGGCGGCAGTTCGGCTTATCTACCTTGTTGATAATAACTATAGGGTGAAGTCCAAGATTCAAAGCTTTCTGCAATACAAAACGTGTTTGTGGCATTGGCCCTTCAAAAGCATCTACGAGTAACAATACGCCATCCGCCATTTTCAATACACGCTCTACCTCCCCGCCAAAATCGGCGTGACCCGGCGTGTCAATCACATTTATCTTAACGTCCTTATAGTTTACTGAAATGTTTTTGGCAAGAATAGTGATACCTCGTTCGCGCTCAAGATCGTTGCTGTCTAAAATAAGTTCGCCTGTTTCCTGATTATCGCGGAAAACTTTGGTAGCGTGAATGATCTTATCTACCAGCGTAGTTTTTCCGTGGTCAACGTGGGCAATAATGGCAATGTTTCTTATCTGCATAAAACCTAACCTCGTAAAGAGGCTTTTAAAAAAGTGTATTAATTAAAAAAACCCTTCCTTCGGGGAAGGGGATTGCTTTTTGAGCGCGCAAAGATAGGGTTATTAAGGATGTGAAGCGTGTGACGATTAAGTTAATTCATGGACATGCTGCGAGGTCAATCCACTACAGTCTCTACTCTTTCGGCTATACATTACTTTTGTCGCGTTCAATCATCTACATCCATGCAATTACCAGAGCATATTTCTCTCTCCTATTTTAAAGACTGGAAAGAAACAACGCTTGTTTTTTCTGAAGCTGCACAACAACGAATTGATACCAATATAAACTACCTCGACGAAATCATTAAAACCGGCAATACTTATTACGGAATAAATACAGGTTTTGGTTCGCTATGCAACGTGCGTATTGCTGATAATGAGCTAAGTGATTTGCAGCACAATCTGGTGCGCAGCCACGCCTGCGGTATGGGTAACGAAGTGCCGGAGGAAATTGTGCGCCTGATGCTGTTGCTAAAAATTCATGGTTTAAGTCAGGGTTATAGCGGGGTGAGAAAAGAAATCGTGCAGCGACTGATTGATTTTTACAACCTCCGCATTCATCCTGTGGTGTATGAGCTTGGCTCACTGGGTGCGTCTGGCGATTTGGCTCCGTTGGCTCATTTAAGTTTGCCGCTTTTTGGTGAAGGCTGGGTAAACTATAATGGTGAAAAAAAGGAAGCAATTGAGGTATTGAATCTCCATAAGCTCAAACCAATTCCACTTGCAGCCAAAGAAGGATTGGCGTTGCTAAACGGAACGCAGTTTATGAGTAGCTACGCGGTGTGGAGTTTGCTCGCTGCGCAACGATTGTCGAAGTGGGCCGATGTGATTGCAGCAATGAGTGCAGATGCTTTTTTAGCCAAAGACGAGCCATTCAAACATCCTATACATCGCGTGCGTCCGCATAAAGGACAGATCGAAACGGCGCAAACCGTGTTGCAACTTTTGCAGGGAAGTGATTTGCAAAAACTGGAAAAGGAGCAAGTGCAGGATCCTTATTCTTTTCGTTGCATTCCTCAGGTTCATGGCGCTACCAAAGATGTGATAGAAAACATAGTGCGGGTAGTGGAAACGGAGATCAATTCTGTTACCGATAATCCTATTGTTTTTCACGACGAAGATGCAATAATGAGTGGGGGAAATTTTCATGGTCAGCCGCTTGCTTTGAATCTTGATTTTCTGGCAATAGCTATGGCGGAACTTGCAAATATTTCCGAACGAAGAACCTACTTACTGATTAGCGGACAAAGAAATCTTCCTCCTTTTCTTGCACCCAACGCCGGACTAAACAGTGGTTTCATGATAGCACAATACACGGCTGCTGCAATTGTTAGTCAAAATAAACAACTGTGTACACCCGCAAGCGTAGATAGTATAGTGAGCAGTAATGGTCAGGAAGATCATGTAAGTATGGGCGCAAATGCAGCAACCAAATTGCACAAACTTATTTTAAATGTGCAACGGGTGCTGGCTATAGAATTGCTAACGGCCGCGCAGGCTCTTGACTTAAGAAGACCGGATAAAAGCTCAGCAATTTTGGAGAAAGTTTTTCAGGAACTGCGCGATGAAATTAGCTTTATGGAAACAGATCGCGTGTTGCATACCGACCTGGTGAAAGCAGAAAACTTCCTGAATATTGACCCTGCAAAATGGATAAATAATTGATGCCCATTCCTGCCAGTTCTTACCTTGTAATGCAAGCCTACGGCAGTAAAGACATTCTGAATGAATGTGTTTTTGCGTTGCTGACTTTGTGCCGCCAGCATAGCAAGGAAGAACTGACACCGCTTACTGTTTACATTTATACCGATCAGCCGGAGTATTTTCATTCTTTTCAGAACTGTTGGCTCAACATTCAATATCGGGAGGTAAATGCAACTGAGTTAGCAAAATGGCGTGGGGCAATTGATTTTGTACATCGGGTAAAAATTGAAGTGCTTCTGGATTTTGCAGCAACACACATCGGGCAAATCCTTTACCTTGATACGGATGTTTATTTTGCTGCGCCCATTGACAAAATATTACAGCAAATTCACAAAGGACAATTGTACATGCACATTATGGAAGGCTTTGTTCATCGTTCCGATAATCTTGTTTTTCAAAAACTGTCAAAATTCCTCAAGAGCAATTCTATAAGAGTAAAAAACGAACAAGTAATTATTCCTGAAAATGCAACCATGTGGAATGCCGGTGTTTTAGGATTTCATACAAGTTATGCTACAGTGTTGGATAAGGTTTTGGATTTTACAGATGAAGTTTACAGGCAATTACCAAAACATGTGGTGGAGCAATTTGCATTCTCACTTTATTTCCAGCAAACGCTTCCTTTAAAAACCGCACATACTGCTATTTACCACTACTGGAACTTAAAAGAACTTCGTCCTATTCTAAATTCTTTCTTCAAACATTTTAAGGACAAAAACTGGGAAGAGCTAACTCAGATTAGCAGCCTTTTACAGCTACCCGATTATCTGCAACAAAAAGCAAACTTCTACTCCAACCGCAGCACTTTAGAAAAGCTGCTGAAAAAGAAATGGACACCCCATGTCCCCGATTGGAATTTATTGCTGCAACAATTGTAAAAAAGAATTTGCGGCAGCCTGATTTTGCGGATGATAAATTGAATTGTACAAATCCTGCTTTTCTTTTTGTGTGAGGTGAAAATTCAAAGCCGCATTTTTAGTTTCTTCGTGAGGAATGTAAGTCATGGTTACAAAATGAACTTTCTTAACAACGGAAGGAACAAGTTCTCTTATATAGCCTTGCGTATAAGATTGAAAAGGTTCCCACTTTTGCTCAATAATTGTAAGCGGATCCATCAGCATTGCCCCAATAGAACTCTGCTCTGTAGGGGGAAAAACTTCATGCTCGCGCGTGTCTCTGATTTGTAGCACAATTACATTGCTCACATTTTGTTCTATCCATTCTTTATGAACGAATAAATAACGCGCTGCTACTTCCAATCCGAAATTATCCCTCAACCCCGCATCCATTATATTCATCTGCGGGCGTGAAGGCAATTTTACAACCGGTAAAATATAGGGGAAGGTGGCGTTCATTCGAAGTGCGGTAGTGAGCCTGAGATTGTAAGGATTTTGTTTTGCAAACAATGCGGTAAAATCTACAGCATCAATGGGTGGCTTGAAAGTATCGCGCAGGGAATAAACCGGCTGGGTGAGATAGCTGACAGGCTGGGAGGAAACAAGCAATCTACGTCCATCATTTATAATGGTAGAATTGAAAACCATTTGCGGAATTTTCCCACTTGCTTCAAGTTCCTGGAAATCGCTAAGTTTTTTATCAAGTAATCCTTCGGTGTTTCTGATCAGTTCCTGCTCCATTGCATACCCACGATCTTTTGTGTAAGCATATCCTGCAATAGAAATTTTGTTGAAAGGAGAAATGAGATCCACACAGGCAAAGGAAAAAATAATTGCGTTGAGCAAATCCTTTCCAATATTCTCCTGATACTTGTTGTTGTAGGGTTGTGCAATTCTTCCTTCCATTGCTTCACTATGCACACTGCGCCAATAAGCCGCGCCAATCATTCCACCAGAGGCACCCGTGAGCAACACGGTATTTGAAAAAAGTTTTCCTTTTGAAATGCTATCTAAATACTGTAGCGTTCGGAATGTCCAATATGCAGAGCGCGAACCGCCCCCACTTACCGTAAGGATAACAAGTGACAATTTTGAATTGGCACTATCGGCTCTTATTGCTTTCCATTTATCCAATCGCTGTTCGCTCAATTTTTTATCGCCTTCATAACGCTCGGCTGTAAACAACTTTTTCAAATGCTCATAATTGTATTCGGGCTGTTCGGTTTTACCAGTGTTGTAATCTATACCATAGGCAATACTACGCAGATCAAATATGTTCCATTTCACCAAAAAAGAAAGAAACACAGCAATCAAAACCCAGCCCATCAATTCCCAGGTTTTAAGAAAATATTTCACAGCGCCTACTACACCCATCATAATAGAAAACAACAGAAGGAATCCACTGCCGGCAGGAATCCGCATGTGTGGGTTTTCCATAAAAGCCCCGAGAACAAGCAGCAATGCAAGGGCGAAAATGGTAGCTGTAATTGCATTGCGATGATGCCTTCGCAAAACGGTTGTCAGCAATCTTGGATGGTATGCTTCAAGCTCGGAAAACTTTTCCACCTTCAGGGTTTCAGACAGGTAGGTATCGGCTCTTATGATATCAAATTCCACATCGAGCGAATCGTAGGGAATGATTTCGCGAATAAGAGAGGGATTGGTAATCTTCGAAAGAACGACCTTAAAAAGATCGCGATCTACCCGAAAGAAATAGGCGAATGACAGCAGCAGAAAAACGATGACTCCTAAATAAAAGCCAAGGTGCAGTAACAAAATAGTTAGCCCATCTGCGTGTTCATTAAAATATTGGAAACGAATGCTGACAGTGGAATAAAAAATAAGAAACAGAAGTGGAATGACTGAATTGTTGATGCAGTATTTTAGAAAGGCCTGTCGCGTAGCACCGAGGAAAGGAATGCGATGACTGTGAATAATGAACGTGGTAATGTTCCAGGACATGATAAAAATTGCCATTGCGCTTCCCAGCAAAAACATGCTTAGAAAGTTGATGGCTCCGAGATATTCTGGTGCGAGAAAAAGGCGGGATGCGCCGAAGTGATGGGCAAAGTTTCCATTAACAGTGGACACCATCATTACCCAAAACAAAAGCAGCAATTGATATTTGCGAAAGTGCAGCAACAAGAGTTGCACGGGAAGAAAACGATATAGTCCGGTCAGGTGCTTAAGCATTCATTTGCCAATCTAAGTTTAAGCTACAAAAAATACGGCGGTATATCGCATCTAAGTTATGCTCTGCGCTTTACAAGGTATAAACAGATCGTAAGCGAAATCAGTAAAAACATAGCCACGATTTGATGGAATTGAGCAAACCATTCGTAAGACCCAAAACCATTAACGCCCATTTCAGGAGCTACCAAAACCGTAAAAACACCTAAGGCAATTTGAACCAAGACCAACAAGAGCGGGTATATTTTAATGCTTCCAAGTAAGGCTTGCGGATATATTTTAGTTTGTCGTGTTGCTTTTATAAACCAGAATATCATCAAAGTTCCAAGCAAATACGCCAGTTGTCTATGAAGAAACTGAACATTGAAATGATTACTGATCCAACTTTTAGAAGGGAAAGTATCAGGTGTCCATTCCCCGTTGATGAGCGGCCAAGTAGGGGCATAAGGTGCTGCTTTCAAACCAGCCATAAAAGCACCATAAAATAATTGGACACCAAGTAAAATAAGAATTAGAATGGTGAAAGCTCTTAGTCCACTGCTCACAATTCTTTTTTCCTGCGGCACTATCAACTTCAGTGCAAACCACAGCGTATAACAAAGAAGAATCATAGCCGCGACAAAGTGCATAGCCAACTTAATATGGTTTACGTAGAGATCTTCCTCGTTCAATCCGCTTGCCACCATTATCCACCCAATTAAACCCTGCAATGCACCGAGTATAAAAAGGATGATAAACGGAAGTACCATTTCCCGATCAAAATATCTTTTCACCAAAAAATAAATAAAACCAATGGCGAAAACTACTCCCAGCAAACGCGCCCAAAGCCTATGAAACCATTCCCAGAAAAATATGAATTTGAAGTCCTCGAGTGTAAAGTGGGCATTGAGATACTTGAACTGCGCTATTTGCTTATATCCATCAAATGCCGTGTGCCAATCGTCTTCATTCATGGGCGGCATCGCGCCCATTATCGGTTTCCATTCCGTGATGGATAACCCTGAACCTGTAAGCCGGGTTATACCCCCAATCAGCACTTGTATTATTATCATCGCAACGCCAATTAGCAACCATATCGCAATTGCGCGCTTTTTATTCTTTACCAATTCCAAAATTTGGTTGCAAACTTACAGTTCTCTCCATACACTTCACCTCCATCAACAGGCTTAGCTTGATTCCTTATGAATTTGGTTTGAAGAATTTATACAGTGTTGAGTATAAGTGGGTAATTTTTACCTCAATTGCTCCCCACTTTTAGGCAAATATTTAAGCCTGTAGCAATCAATGGTTATTTTAGTGATAGGGTTTCTAAGAAAAACAAAATCACCGGACTTTTGAACTTCCCTACTTTGAAGTACATTCATTTCGGTAAGTTATCTATGCTGATAAAGTTTGATGAATATATTAAGTTTTGGTCTGGCAGTTATTATACTTTTGCGGTGGTATAGTTTTTACGCATGCCTGCAAGTAGTTTCTGAAGAGAGAAAATATTTTTCAAGATCAAACATCCTTTATCGTTTTTTATTATAATTTTTAAACACTAAAACCATCTGTTATGAGAAAAGCTGATGTAGTAAGCAGCATTGCTGAAAAAACAGGAATTCCTAAAGTTGACATTCTTGTGGCTCTCGAAGCATTTTTTAAAGAAGTAAAATCTTCTCTGATTGAAGGCGAACCGGTTTATGTTCGTGGATTCGGAAGTTTTATTTTGAAAAAAAGAGCGGCGAAGATTGGGCGCAACATAAAAAAGAATGTAGCTGTAGAAATTCCAGAGCATTTTATTCCTGCTTTCAAACCAGCTAAAGAGTTTATTCAGGCGGTTAAAGAATCTAAACACGAATTAGTAGAACATCGCGAGGCAGATCTTGTTGAACAATAATACAAGTCTAAGCAGACTGTGATTTCCCCTACCTTTGCGCGGAAATTACAATCCTTGCGTCCGATACATTACATTACAATTGCAGCGGCAGTAGCCCTTATAGCAATACTCTATTTTGGCGGCAATATAGTTCCTCCAAAAAAAGAAGGTGCAAACACACCTGTGGCGAGTGGAAATACTCCTCATTCTGTAGCACCTGCTTCTTTCGACTCTATACTTTCTGTAGCGCGCCAGCAATTGCCGGCACATGCAGCGGAAGAAATAAAAACAATTGAAACCCAACTTGCAGCCATACGCGATTCATCGCGCATGGCTGTAGTTTTTGATACACTTGCCAAAGTTTGGCAAAGGCATAAACAAGGGCCTGTAGCTGCTTATTATTACCTGCTTGCTGCTAAATTGGATAATTCGGAAAAAAAGCTGACTTTTGCAGCCCAATTATTTTTAGACCTTGCCCGCAAGGCTAATTCTGAATCGGCCCAGGCTTGGAGTGGTCAAATGGCAATAGACGGTTTTAATCGTGTTTTGAGCATTAATCCAGGAAATGACACTGCGAAAGTTTTGCTGGCAGAATGTTATATTGGAACAGGGCAAACGATGGATGGAGTGATGATGTTGCGGGAAGTGACGGAAAAAGACCCAAACAATGTACCGGCCAATTTGATTTTAGGGCAGCAAGGCATTGTATCAGGTCAGCTTGACAAAGCAATGGCGCGATTTGAAACAGTGTTGAAACAAGAGCCAAGAAATATTGAGGCACTTTTAGGATTGGCAGAGGCTTATAAGAATGATGGGGACAAAGAGAAGGCGATTAATCTGCTGGAACAATCAAAGCAAGTAATGAATAATCCTGAATTCAGTAAGGATATTGATGCGTATATTAAATCATTTAAATAACTTTTAAAAACTCTGGTGTATGCCTTGTGGTAAAAAGAGAAAAAGACATAAGATTGCTACTCACAAACGTAAAAAGCGTTTAAGAAAGAACCGTCATAAGAAGAAATAGTTTCAGGAATTCACAAATTTCCTGGCTGTTTTCCGATTCTCTATTTCAGCCTATAAATTTTAGGTGGACATTCCTTACATCTTTTGCGCCTCATTAAAGATTATGCTTAAGATGTAAGGTTTTGTTATTGCATAGTATCTGTAGGCTTTCTAGCCGGGAGATTGGAATAAAGACGGTAGCATGAACAAAGAACTAATTATCAATGCTGCAGGAGAAGGTGTAGAAATTGCCCTCCTGGAGGATAAAAAACTCGTGGAACTTCACTACGAGCATGGACAAGACCAATTTGCCGTAGGAGACCTTTTCCTGGGCAAGGTCAAGAAATTAATGCCCGGACTCAACGCTGCATTTGTAGATGTAGGATATGAGAAGGATGCGTTTTTACATTACACAGATCTTAGTCCATACTTTAAGTCGCTCGTAAATTTTACCAAACAATCAATAGATGGTAATACCCCTTGGGGTAATGATTTTGGTAAGTTCAGAAATGAAACTGAGATTGTAAAGACCGGCAAGATCACGGAAGTGATGCAAGGCAAACCTGAAGTTTTGGTGCAGATTCTTAAAGAGCCTATTTCTTCAAAAGGCCCGCGTCTCAGTTGTGAAATTTCTTTACCCGGAAGATTTGTTGTTGTTACACCTTTCAATGATGTAGTTGCGATCTCCAGAAAAATACATTCGGCAGATGAGCGCAAACGGCTACAGCGGATTGTAGAAGCTATCAAGCCTAAAAACTTTGGGGTAATTGTACGCACTGCAGCAGAAGGTAAAAACACAGCGGAGCTTCATGCCGACCTATTGGATCTTGCGCAAATGTGGGAGTCTATCCAGAAAAATCTGAAAGGTGCGAAAGCTCCTCAGATTATTTTAAGCGAACAAGACAAAACCACTTCCATACTCCGCGATCTTTTAAGCGATAGTTTTCAGAAGATAGTAATCAATGACAAAAAGCTGGTGAAAGAAACACAGGAATATGTCTCACGAATCTCGCCAGAGCAGGAAGAGATTGTTTCTTTTCACAACACTAACCAGCCCATTTTCGATCAGTACGGTGTTACAAAACAAGTGAAATCTTCTTTTGGTAAAACTGTAAATCTTGATAGCGGCTCTTATCTTATCATTGAGCATACCGAGGCCCTGCATGTAATAGACGTGAACAGTGGTACGCGTAGTGCAGATATAGGTCAGGAACAAAACGCACTTGCCACTAACCTTGAAGCAGCAAAAGAGATTGCACGCCAGATGCGTCTGCGCGATTTGGGCGGCATCATCATCATTGATTTCATAGATATGCGCCTGCCGGACAACAAACGAAAACTTGTTGAGGCAATGGAAGAATTTATGGCAAATGATCGGGCGCGTCACACCATCCTTCCTATCTCCAAATTTGGTTTGATGCAGATAACGCGTCAGCGTCTTCGTCCTGAATTAAATATTACGACAGCAGAAGTTTGCCCAACCTGCAAAGGCACAGGGAAGATTGGACCTTCTTTAATTATTGCAGACGAAATTGAAAAAGATCTGAAGTATCTGATCAATCAGGGACATCGGCATCTTGCTTTACATGTGCATCCAATAATGGCAGCTTATCTTACTAAAGGCAACTTTTTTAATTCGCTGATTTGGAAATGGTATTGGACTTTTAAGCTTAAAGTAAAAGTTGTGACGGACAACAATGCACCTATCACACACTATCATTTTTACGACCGTAAAACCGATGAACTAATTAAACTTTAGGCATAATAGTTGTGCTTTTTCTTGTGCACACAACAATTTTACTAAATGAAAAAGCTATATTTCCTTCTATTTTTCAGTCTAGGATTGTGTCTTAATGCCAATGCGCAAAACTTTAAAGGCAAACAGAAATCTCAGGAACGCACCATAAAGGCCGCCTTCAAAAGTGGCAAGGTTACAGAACGGGAATATTATAAGCTATTGGATGAGCAGGAGGCAATAAAACAAGCGATAGCAAAATACCAGGCGGACGATGTTTGGACTCCTCATGAAAAAAATGTGATTCATGACAAACTTGTGCGCGCAGAAAAGAGGTTACGGCGTTATAAGACAAATGGTGAGGTTTATTAACAAGTTCAAATAAATACGAAGAACACAGGAGCGAAAACCCTGTGTTTTTTTATTGCAATTTTGCGGCATGAATTGGTCAAGGCTATACAGCTCAAAGCGCACCGGAGACAGAGAATGGAAAGATGCAAATCCTGATCCTGTCCGCACTTCGTTTGTAAGAGATTACGACCGCATAATTTTTTCCTCAGCCTTTAGAAGATTGCAAAACAAAACTCAGGTTTTTCCTTTGCCGGGTGCAGTGTTTGTTCACAATAGGTTGACGCATAGTCTTGAAGTTGCTTCGGTAGGACGATCATTGGGAAAGGTGGTTGGCGATCAGTTGGCGGAAAAATATCAGAATGAGGGCGAAGCGTTCAAAGAGTTTTACAAATATGAATTGCAATCTGTAATTGCTGCTGCTTGTCTTGCACATGATATAGGCAACCCACCTTTTGGGCACTCGGGCGAAGATGCTATACGAAGTTTTTTCACGCAACTGAGTGGAGATACAAAGAAGAAGTTTGATGAACTATTAACTGAAAATCAACGCAAAGATTTTGAAGTGTTTGAAGGCAATTCAAATGCTTTTAGAATTCTTACACACAGCTTTAATGAACAAGAACCAGGAGGCTATAAACTTACTTACGCCACACTTGCATCAATCGTAAAATATCCATGTTCTTCTTCCGAAGGCTTTGATAAGCAAACAGGATTGATTGCTACAAAGAAGTCTGGATTTTTCGACAGCGAAGTAGCAGTTTATGAAGCGTTAGCAAATGATCTTGCCATCATTAAAAAAGAAAACCACAAACATGTTTATGCAAGACATCCTTATGTTTACCTCACAGAAGCTGCCGATGATATTTGCTACCGTGTTATTGATTTGGAAGATGCGCATCGTTTGCACATTATCTCTCTCGAAAAATTCATGAGTTTATTTCTTCCCTTTTTTGAAGAAGAAAAGAACTACAACAGTCTCGAATACGTTCAAAAAAAATTGCGCAATATTAACGACGACAACCAAAAGGTGCAGTTTATTCGTGCGAAATGGATAGGGTTAATGGTGGAAAAATTATCACACGCGTTTTTACAAAAAGAAGCGCAGTTATTGACGGGAACATTAGAAGTTGATCTCTTGAAATGTCTTTCAGCAAAAGATCAGGAACTCATAAAACTCATCAACGAATTTTCGGTAAATGTGATTTACAATTATCGTTCTGTAGTAGAAATAGAAATTGCCGGTTTCAACATTATTGGCGGACTACTGAAGGAATTTGTAAACGCTGTGATTGATCCAAATAATCAGCGCTCGGAAAAATTATTGATGCTTGTTCCCAAACAATTCGCCATTACTCAAAACCCCAATGAACTCTACCACAATATTCAATCGGTTGTAGATTTTATTTCTGGAATGACGGATTTGTACGCAATAGATCTTTACCGAAAAATCACTGGTATCACTATTCCTGAACTTCGGTAATCTATATCTGCGATAGGCTACACCCGTCGTTTGTATATTACGCTCCTTCGGGGGTAAAAATACGCGAGAAATGATGCACCCAAAAGAACTAAAGATCGAAGACTTCACCTACAATTTGCCCGATGAAAAAATTGCGAAACATCCTTTGCCTCGCCGCGATGCGTCTAAACTTTTAGTGTATCAACACGAAATTCTAAAAGAGGATGTTTATAAAAATATTGCTTCGCATATTCCGTTTGAAGCAACGTTGGTTTTCAATCAGACAAAAGTGATTCATGCGCGGTTGCTTTTTCAAAAAGATACGGGTGGGCTAATTGAAGTTTTTTGCCTGGAACCCCATGAGCAATATTTGGATGTGCAAATTGCTATGCGGCAAAAAAGAAAAGTTTGGTGGAAGTGCATGATTGGCGGCGCAAGCAAATGGAAATCTGGAACAACGCTAACACAAAAATTTTTTGCGCTTACGCTGAACGCATCTGTGGTGGAGCGAAACAACGGATCATTTACATTAGAGTTAAGTTGGGATAATGCAGCATTAACTTTTGCCGAAGTGCTGCAAATTGCGGGTAAGGTGCCACTACCACCTTACCTGCGACGCGAAGCAGAAATAAAAGATGAGGAAAGCTACCAGACCATTTTTGCAAAAGAGGAAGGAAGCGTGGCAGCCCCAACTGCAGGTTTGCATTTCACTGAAGAAATTCTTGCCACTCTTTCGGAAAAAAATATTCAGTCGCGCTTTGTGACATTACATGTAGGCGCGGGAACTTTTAAACCCGTGAAAAGTGAAACGATGGCAGAGCATGAGATGCACGCAGAATGGATAGATGTGCCGGTAGAACTCATTCAGCATCTTATTGATCACCTCCATAAACCAATTGTAGCAGTAGGCACTACTTCGCTGCGAACTATAGAAAGTTTGTATTGGGTTGGAGTAAAATTGCTACAGCATTCAGTTCCTGATTTTTCTCGAACTGCAATTACGCAATGGGAACCTTATGAACTGGAAGCACAAAATATTTCACCGCAGAAAGCGTTGCAGGCCGTAGCTGACTGGCTATTGAAAAACAACCAAAGCAGATTGGTAACACGCACTCAAATATTGATAGCTCCGGGTTATGAGTTTAAAATAGTGAAAGGTTTGATCACGAATTTTCATCAGCCACAGTCAACTTTGTTGTTGCTTGTTGCTGCAATCATTGGCGATGACTGGCGTAAGGTTTATGATTATGCACTTGAAAATAACTTTCGGTTTTTGAGTTATGGAGATGGGAGTTTGCTGTGGGGCAAGGGTAATTAATCTTAACTTCATCAGACATTATACTACGGATTATTGTTTCAATTATAAAGATGAACACAAAGGAATTTATCGCGGCTGCGCTTAAAGAAGACATTGGGTCTGGAGACTTCTCCACACTTGCGAGCATTGATAAAGATGCGCAGGGAAAAGCTGTATTGAAGATCAAAGAAGATGGCATCCTTGCAGGTGTAGCATTAGCCCAACAAATATTTTATTACCTGGAGCCGGAGGCCAGTTTTTCCATTAATAAAAAGGACGGGGATACTGTAAAAATCGGTGAAGTAGCTTTTGAAGTACGCGCAAGAGTGCACACTATTTTACAAGCAGAAAGACTTATGCTGAATTGCATGCAACGCATGAGCGGTATTGCGACACTTACCAATCAGTTCGTTGAAAAAATTAAATCTTACAAGGCAAAAATTCTGGACACAAGGAAGACAACACCTTTATTCCGGCAATTTGAAAAAGAAGCAGTGAAGATTGGCGGTGGCGAAAATCACAGGATGGGTTTGTATGACATGGTGATGCTCAAGGATAACCATATTGACTTTTGCGGAGGCATTGAAAAAGCAATTGAAAAAACAAATTCCTTTCTGAAAGCAAATAATCTTGACCTGAAAATAGAAGTGGAAACGAGAACGCTTGAAGATGTGAAAAGAGTAATAGCCACGGGAAATGTTCACCGGATTATGCTCGACAACTATTCTCCCGAGCAACTTGCAATAGCTGTGAAAATGATAAATGGAAAATTTGAAACAGAAGCTTCAGGTGGAATTAATATCGGCAATGTGGAAGACTATGCGCAAACCGGAGTGGATTATATTTCTGTGGGCGCAATTATTCATCATGCAGTAAGTATGGATTTGAGTCTTAAAGCTCAGATTACATAGCAAATGAAGCACCTTGTATTTGTTGTCAATCCACGCTCAGGCATAGACCGTCAGAAAGCCATTCAGCAGGCAATTGCAGATACGCTCGATCATTCCCAATACACTTACGCAATACAGCATACTGCATACGCCAGACATGGAACTGAAATTGCAAAGCAAGCGGCGGAAATGGGTGCTTATGCTGTGGTGGCAGTTGGTGGCGATGGGTCGGTAAATGATATTGCTAAAGGTTTATTGGGTACGAATACCGCAATAGCAATTATTCCAAAAGGTTCCGGAAACGGGATGGCTCGCTCCCTCTCCATTCCTCTAAACGAACGAAAAGCATTGCAAGTAATAAATATTGGCAACACTGTAATGATGGATGTGGGCCATGCAAACGATAAAACTTTTATCAGCAACGCCGGCGTGGGTTTCGACACCGTAATTTCAGAGGCTTTTGCCCTGAGTAAAACACGAGGTTTTAAAGCTTATAGCTGGCTCGTTGCAAAACACCTTTGGAAATACAAGTCTCTTAACTGGAATATTACTGCAAACGGAAAAGAATTTACAGAAAAAGCCTTCATGATAACAGTGGCAAACGGACAACAATTTGGGTACAATTTCAAAATTGCACCGGAGGCAAGCTGGACGGACGGGTTGCTGGACATTGTAATTGTGAAAGATTTTCCGCGATTGCTTGGAGGAATTTTGTTAATCAGGGCAATGTTTGGCAACATTTTGAAAAGCCCTTACGTGAAACATTTTCGTTCGGAAGAAGTAATAATTTCTAATCCTGAATTAAAAATATTTCAAACAGACGGAGATGCTCATTTTTCAGAAAATAAAATTCACTTCCGGGTAGAATCTGCGGCGCTCAAGGTAATCGTTCCATAAAAAAACACCTTTGAGTACCAACTAAACCAAACAATAAATATCTTTAGCAGCAATTAAGTTAGGTCGTGTTTTTTTTAAGCACGCAGCTAACGATTTTCATTTAAAATCCGTCTCAATAATTTCAATAATTAAGATCATGAGAAAATATACTCGTTCTTTCACCCTCCTGTTTTTATCGGCTATCGCTATATTTTCCTCCTGCAATAAAGGAGGTGACAGTTCGGGCAATCCTTCACCCATAGACACATCTACTACCAAGCTGATTTTAAGCAACATGTTTGCCGGCACACGTACCATGACACCAACGCAATCGCTTGAAGTGAACGCCGGAACTTTTCAGGTTGTATATGCACCTTCGCAAACTACGAGGCTAATGTTTTACCCTAATTCTTTTAAGGACAAAAACGGAAACATAATTACATCGGGGCAGATTGACATCAAAATAGTGGAGATGTACTCGCCAGGCAGAATGATTGCCAACCGTTCGAGCACAGTATGGTCTGGCAGATTACTTCAAAGTGGGGGACAAGTGTACATCAAAGCATATCGTGCCGGACAGGAAGTTTTCCCAACAGTATATGGCATCGGATTCAACGCTTCACACACAAATGCTGCACCACCTATGGCGTTGTTTTATGGAAATAACATGAATCAAGACTCCATCACGACCTGGACACAAGCTCCTAATAATGCAGGGACACTTGCAAATACAACTTTTTCCGACACTTCAAACAATGTAATTTATTATCAGTTCGACTCCTGCACCAATTTCAACTGGATCAACTGCGATTTAATTTACAATACCACTGAGCAATTGGTGAATCTTACTTTGGTATCGAAAGACACGGTGGGCTTAGACAAAACCAACACGCAGGTTTTTCTTGTTTTTCCTTCAATCAATTCTGTTACCTACATGCAGAAATTTAATGACACAGCTAAAAAATGGACACTGAGCGATATGTATCTGGTTCCTGCAAACATGCCTTTCCATGCAGTTTCTATATCATTACGAAACGGACTTTATTATTACAGCGAAGTCAAAAATCTTACTACGAAATATGAATTTGTAGATACCTTGAGACCACAACAAAAGTCTTTGTCTGATGTAATAAATGCGTTGGGTGGTTTATAAAAACTTGTTTCAAACTTTTGCCAAGCCCTCGAAAAGAGGGCTTTGGTATTTAAACACTTAGCCTTTCGGGAAACCGGTAGTAACATAGCCCCTTTCTTTACTATTTTTGCACACTTTAAAAATCTCTTCTAAAGAATATGATCTCATTGGGCGGTAGAATACTCGACCTTGCTGCGTTTGAACAGATTGTGCTGCAAAATAAAAACATTGAAATCGCTAAAGCTACGCTTGATGATGTAAGCGATTGCTTTGAATTTCTTCAAAAATTTTCTGGCGATAAATTGATATATGGCATCAACACTGGTTTTGGTCCGATGGCGCAATACCGGATCAACGATGAAGACCGTTCGGCGCTTCAATACAATCTTATCCGTTCGCATAGTTCCGGCATGGGTGCTGTACTATCCGAACAACAATGCCGTGCTACACTTCTTGCGCGAATGAATACCATGTTGCTGGGTTATTCGGGCATTCATATCAATCTCATCCACTTGATGACTGCGCTGATTAATGCGGGAGCATACCCTGCTATTTATGCACATGGGGGTGTGGGTGCGAGCGGCGATCTAGTGCAGTTGGCGCACCTTGCTTTGGGTTTGATTGGCGAAGGAAATTTTTGGTTTAAGGGCGAAGTGGTTCCTGCGAAGAAAGTGTATGAAACACTAAACCTGAAGCCGCTTGAAATACATATTCGTGAAGGCCTTGGATTGCTGAATGGTACTTCTGCAATGACAGGAATAGGAGCTATCAATGTGCTACATGCAAGAAAACTGATGACGGGGCAGATCCTGTTTTCCCTCATGGTGAATGAGATTATGGAGGCTTATGACGATCATTTTTCTGAAGAACTGAATTCCGTAAAGAGGCATCCTGGTCAGCAGATGGTGGCAATGGCAATGCGTGCAATTTCTAAAAAAAGCGGTTTGTTGCGTAAGCGTCATGAACATCTTTACGACAAAAAAGTAACGGAAGAAGTGATTGAAGATAAAGTGCAGGAGTATTATTCACTTCGTTGTGTGCCGCAAATACTCGGCCCTGTGTATGATACTATTGAGAACACTGCTCGTGTAATTACCGATGAATTGAACTCTGTAAATGACAATCCTATCATTGATCGCAAAACACAAAATATTTTTCACGGCGGTAACTTCCACGGCGATTATATAGCGCTTGAAATGGACAAGCTGAAGATTGCGGTAACAAAACTTTCGATGCTTGCGGAACGACAGCTTAATTTTCTGCTCAATCATCATCTCAACAAAAAGCTTCCGCCTTTCATCAACATGGGAAGACTTGGTTTGAACTTTGGTATTCAGGGAATGCAATATCCTGCGGTGAGCAATGTGGCGGAAAACCAGACGTTGAGTAACCCGATGTATATTCATAGCATTAGCAATAACAACGACAACCAGGATATAGTAAGCATGGGTTGTAATGCAGCGCAGATGTGTGCACGTGTGATCGAAAACTCTTTTGAAGTACTATCGGTACATGCGACAGCGATTGTTCAGGCGATAACATTGAAAGGCTACCAGGATAGATTATCCCCTGCTACTAAGTGGATGTTTGATAACATCAGTGCGCTTTCACCGGCTTTCAAAGAAGACGAACCATCATCAGAAAGATTGTATAAAGTGAAGCACTGGCTGATGGAAACAGAAGTGGGCGCGAATATGAAGGACTTGCTTGGGTTTGATAGCTGGCAGTTGATACATAATTGATTTCTTTTTCTCGCAACGGACACTATGATAACAACGCACGCTACGTTCTTTGCATCGTAAAAATTTCGTTGCGGTCGTTGCGAGAAACAAACAAAAGAACAAATGAAATACGCACTTGTTACAGGAGGCTCCAGAGGTATAGGCCGCGCGGTATGCGTGAAGCTGGCAGAACTAGGGTACTCTGTTTTGATTAACTACAAAGGAAATATTGAAGCGGCGGAAGAGACTGCGAGGCTCGTGCGTGAGAAAGGTGTGGAGGCTACGTTGCTGAACTTTAATGTGGCAGAAAAAGAAGATGTGCAGAAAGTGTTGGGCGGATGGATGGAGGCGCATAAAGAAGATTTGATTGAGGTGCTGGTGAACAATGCAGGTATTCGGCAAGACACGTTGCTGATGAGCATGACGGATGAACAATGGGGTGATGTGGTGAACACGAGTCTTCAGGGGATGTATAATGTGACGAAAACGGTACTGAATCCGATGTTGATGAATCGCTACGGTCGGATCATTAATATGGTTTCGCTAAGTGGTATTAAAGGAATGCCTGGGCAGGTGAATTATTCGGCTGCAAAGGCGGGAATGATAGGCGCAACGAAGGCATTGGCACAGGAAATTGCAAAGAGAAATATTACTGTGAATGCAATAGCGCCGGGTTTTGTGAAAACAGATATGACGGAAGAGCTAAACGAGAAAGAGTTGGCAAAATTGATACCGATGCAACGCTTTGGCGAGGCGCAGGAAGTGGCAGATTTAGTAGGCTTTCTGGCATCGAAACAATCTTCTTATATTACAGGACAGGTGATTTCTATTAATGGAGGACTTTATACTTAAATATTTCACGCAAATACGCGAAGCCGCAAAAGTTCTTAGCATCCTAACGAGCAAAAGAAAAGAGTAAATTTGAAGAAAGGCATTTATGTTGACAACGATAAAAGGCATTTACGATCACGGAAAAATAGTTCTTTCAGAACAACCGCCTGTTAAGGAAAGGACAGAAGTTATTGTTACTTTTTTAGGAGGATCAGCGAGTAAGACAGAACGTAAGCTTGGAATACTGAAGGGAAAAATTTCTGTACCTGACGATTTTGATGATCCCTTGGATGATTTAAAGGAATACATGTCGTGATGAGGTACTTACTTGATACGCATATTTTGCTTTGGGCTGTTAGCGATCCCCAAAAACTCTCGCAGCAGCACAAAGAAATTCTTCAAGACAATAATAATTTTATCGCAGTTAGCCAATTCAGCTATCTCGAAATTACAATCAAACTAAAGCTGAATAAGCTTCCGCATTTTGAAGTAAGCATTACAGAATTTATCAACAAAGTAGAGGAAGCCGGGTTCGTTAGTTTACAGATTCAAACCGCTCACTTAGAGCGGTACAATAAATTAATATTGCGGGATGAGCATCGCGATCCTTTTGACAGATTCATTATTGCCACTGCTGTAGAAGAAAAAATGAAATTACTTTCTCTCGATAGTAAATTTCAACTCTACAAAGAATTTGTAGAGGTTATTTGAGATGTTGGTGTTTTTCCTTTTTACATTTTTACTTTAAAACATGAGCAGAGTTGTCATCACCGGACTTGGAATTTATTCTTCACTTGGAACAAACAAGGAAGAAGTAACTAAATCTTTGTTTGAAGGAAAGTCGGGAATTATCCTCGACCCGAAGCGCAAAGAAATGGGTTATCGCTCTGGCTTAACTGGTTTTGTAGCGCGCCCGCAACTGAAAGGTTTACTCGACCGCCGGTCACGCATTATGATGCCTGAACATGCTGAGTTTGCTTACATGGCTACAACCGAAGCATTACAACAAGCAGGCCTTGACGTTGATTTTTTTGAAAAAAATGAAACCGGAATCATTTACGGAAACGATAGCTGCGCACAACCGGTAATTGAAGCTATTGATTTGATTCGTGAAAAGAAGGACACGATGATGGTGGGTTCTGGGTCGGTGTTTCAGGTCTTGAATTCTACGGTTACAATGAACCTTGCTACTATTTTCAAATTGCGTGGTGTCAACTTTACTATTAGCGCTGCTTGTGCGAGTGGTTCACATTCTATAGGGCTGGGTTACATGTTCATCAAACAAGGATTGCAAGAGCGTGTAATTTGCGGCGGTGCGCAGGAAGTAAACATTTATTCGATGCCCAACTTCGATGCGCTCGGTACATTTTCTACAAGAGAAAATGAACCAACAAAAGCATCCCGCCCATTTGATAGTGATCGAGATGGTTTAGTGCCAGGCGGTGGTGCAGCAACAGTAATTCTTGAAAGTCTGGAAAGCGCGCAAGCACGCGGCGCAACCATTCTTGCAGAAGTATTGGGTTACGGATTTTCTTCCAACGGTCAGCACATTTCCAATCCGAGTTCGGACGGGCAGGTTGTATCAATTACTAAAGCGTTGAAGGCTGCAAATGTTAATCCAAGTCTCATCCAATACATCAATGCCCATGCTACTTCTACACCAGCGGGTGATGGCAGTGAAGCGCAAGCGATCTATGAAGTATTTGGCGGTAAAGTTCCTGTTAGCTCTACAAAATCTATGACCGGACATGAATGCTGGATGGCAGGTGCAAGCGAAATAGTTTACTCGATGTTGATGATGCAAAACGGCTTCGTTGCTCCAAACATCAACTTTGAAAATCCTGATGAGTATTCAGCCAAAATCAATGTAGTGCCTGAAACATTGCAGCAGGAGTTCGATTTGTTCTTGTCGAATTCGTTTGGATTTGGAGGAACAAATTCGAGTTTAGTAGTCAGGAAGTGGAAAGCGTAAACCTTGTAATTTTATCAGCATGAGAATTGGATTATTGCTTCTCCTTTTCATTTTTCATTTTTCATTTTGTTTTGCCCAATCCGAAAAACGATGGCTCAAACATCAGATCACTACGCTGTCGGGACAAACAATGCATGGACGTGGCTACGTGAATAAAGGCGTGGCCAAAGCAGCAAATTATTTGCAGCGAAAATATAAGGAGTTTGGACTTTTACCTTTCGGAAATGATAGTTCCTATTTCCAATCTTTCAGTTTTCCAGTCAATACTTTTCCTCGCACCGTTTATTTGAAGTTGCAGAAAAAAGAAATGATACCCGGCGAAGATTATATTATCCACGCCGCCAGCAACGCTTACCGCACAGAAAAATTAGCGCTGAAAAAAATAGACCTAAAAAATGTAAAAGACACGGCTGCATGGAGCGAGATCAAAAAAGAGTTTCGCTACGATAAAGCTTACTTGCTCAAAAATGCTGACACACTCACAAAATATTTGAAGTACAGCGTAAGGTCTTTTGCAAAAGAACTACCAATGGGTTTGTACATCGTTCCACAGCATGGCAAGCTAACATGGACTGTAGCAACGGATACGATTGCTGCCTCGGTTTACTACGTGGAAGACACCGTAATGCCAAAGCGAATGAGAAAAGTTGCAGCACATCTCGAAAACAAATTCGTTCCTTCTTTCAAAAGCAAAAACGTTTTAGGATTTGTACCCGGCACAGAGAAACCCGATAGCTTCGTAGTGTTCACTGCACATTTCGACCATTTGGGAAAAATGGGAACGGCAACTTTTCCTGGTGCGCACGACAATGCGAGTGGCACTGCTGTGATGCTCTACATGGCTAATTATTTTGCAAGAAACCCACAGAAGTACAGCATCGCTTTTATGGCATTCAGTGGCGAAGAAGCAGGATTGATAGGATCAAAATACTATGTAAATAATCCGGTGTTTCCGATAAACAACATTCGGTTCGTTATCAATCTCGACATGACAGGCGATGCAACAAATGGCATTACAGTTGTAAACGCGCTCGAACAAAAAAAAGCTTTTGGGTTACTGAATGAGATCAACGAAAAAAGTAGTTACGTTCCTAAAATTAATGAGCGCGACCAAAGCCGTAACAGCGATCATTACCATTTCAGCGAAAAGGGTGTGCCTGCGATTTTTATTTATGGAAATGGCACTAAACCTTACTACCACGATGTGTTCGACAAGGCAAGTGAACTCTCGCTGGAAAATATTGATGGACTAATGAAATTGCTGATAGAATTCGCCGGCAAAATATAAAAACGCTACGGATCAATTTCTACAGACACCACTTCACCTTGTGGCTTAACTAATTCATAGCTCTTCGCAAAATTGCACCACCGACAGGTTTCCTTGTTACAACCTTTTCCAAATTCATGATTGTTGATTCTTGTGTACACATCAGCAATTTGCTGGCGCACAATAGTAAGATCATTGTCACCGATAGGAACTGTGTAACGAACAAACTTATCGTCTGAGTTTTTTTCTATGAAATCGAATAAACCGGCTGTCATTCTCCATGTACTTGCAGCAGGAAAACCATCGAGCAATAACCTGTAGAAAACCATTTGTCGCCAATAGTCACCACCATTTGGATTTTCTTCCGACGGCCCCATCAACTCCTTTCTCGACGCATACTCAGGATTACCGGTTTTATAATCAACTACTACGCAATCTTTCCCTTCAAATTCAATTTTGTCAAGTTTCCCTTTTATGGGAACGCCGTTTACCACCACCTGAGAAATGTTGAATTCACTTACTACCACTTTATTGAATGATGGCAAATAGTGGTTGTAATATTCTGTGAGGATTTTATCGCCCAGTTCTAACCTTCGTTGAAACTGCAATTCTGTAAATGAACTTTCCTCGCGTCTCATCATATACTTAAAAGAGGAGCGCACTGTCTCTAACGAAGGAAATTGTTTATCGCTATCGCCAAGCATTTTTTTGAACAATTGTTCGAGTGCGTAGTGAATAGCAATACCAAACGAAAGTGCATCGGACTTAGCCTCTGGCACGCGCAAAATATATTCATAGTAAAACGACACGGGACAATTGAGATAGCGGTTCATGGCAGACACACTCAGCACAAATTGCTCCAAACGCTTTTCAATAAGTTCCTTTCTAGCTAATTCAATAGTTGGCTCAGGAGTAGGAAGAAATGAAGTGCCGATATGTTGTATGATTTGGGCATCTTCCAGCGACAAGTCTTCCATCGTTGCCAGTCCCTTAATTTCATCTACAAAGCAAGAAGACTCTAAATCTTTTCCTTTATTGTCTGCCTTTGAAAACGATACATACAAATGCTTTTTTGCCCGAGTCATCGCCACATAAAATACACGTCTTGCAACCTCAATTTTATTTTTGTCCTCGCCTTCTGAAATTGTCAGGTTAATCAACGTATCGGGCAATGTAAAACCTCTGTTGTTTCCGGTCTTTCCTTCCCAGTATTTTTTGTTTGCACCAATCACAAAAACATGTTCAAATTCATGACCTTTTGAACTGAATGCCGTATAAAATCGCACACCATTCTCCTGCTTTACCACTTTTTGCACTGCAATTGGAATTGCTTCCTGCATCATCTGCTCTACCATTTGCAGCAATTCAACAATTTTTAGTCTGGGATTTTTAGCACATTCCTCCTGCACAAAAGAGAAAAATGTGTGGAGCACCTGCATGTTCCAGACATGATTGTCGCTACGCAATAAATGCGCTGTTACACCTCCCTTGTGAATAATTTCTTCGAGCAACATAGGAAGTGTAAGTGTACCGGCGCGCGAAATCCATTGCTCTAAATTCTGACCAAATTTGTACAATGCCGATGCCTGGAGCAAGTCCATCGTTTCAAGAAGCAACGAATCCTGCAGCAGTTGCCGCCAGTACTTGTATCTCTTTTCTTTCGATTGCAGATAAATGCTTAGTGCCGCGACATCCAAAGGCTTAATGCCGAAGAAGGGAGCATGCATTAAACGAAATAATTTTTCCTCTCCACTAAATGAAGTGCGCTTTTCCGATTCTATATAGCGGAGTATATCCAATAGCTGTGTGATGAGTGGCAGTTCTAAAATATTGACCGGACGTTTCACCCAATAAGGAATGCTCTTCTTTTCGAGTAAAGTAATAATGTTGGTTGCTTGCTTATGCTGCGCGTAAAGCACCGCTACATTATTCAACGGAACACCGCTTTCATGCAAAGCCGTAATTTTTTCTACTACATAGGCTTCTTCATGTGTTTGATTGCAACAGGCATAAATCACCGGTGGAGTAAAACTTTCATTGGTAAAACGCTCGTTTGCAGCAATGATATTCTTATCAAGTTTTAGTTCCTTCAATTGAGTGATAAGGCGTTGCTCATTGTGCCTGATAGTGGCAGCAGAAGTATCGAGTACAAACTGAGAAGAACGGTAGTTCTGCTTTAAGACAATTACGCGAATTGACTTGTTGTAGCGATTGTGAAAGTCAATGATATTGTGCAACCGTGCGCCCTGAAATTCAAAAATGGATTGGTCATCATCGCCTACTATAAAAAGATTCGGGTCTTCCCAATAATCGGAAAGCGACGTGAGCAATTCATATTGTGCTCCACTTGTATCCTGAAATTCATCTGCAAGGATAAATTGAAAACGTTCTTGCTGGCGTTGTAAAAATTCCGGATGTTCTTTGAATGCTCTCAGCACCCACAAAATCATATCACCAAAATCGTATCGCCCACCCTGCCTCATTCGGGCTTCGTATTCTGAGTAAAGCATACAAGCAAGGCGTGTCCGTTCAAGCTTTTCTGCTTCCTTTTTTATGTCGCCAACTTTTGGGTCGCCAACTTTTATCTCCTTTTTGCTGTTAGCTTTTTTATACTGATACCTATCCTGATTTGGAAAATCATTGATGCACCAATCAATTTCTTCGCAAATTTTTTCGCTACTCCATCCTTCAGATTTCATCAGGTCAAAAAGTGCGAGCAAATTTTTTGCATCATAAAAAATATCGCCTTTCAATCTTCTGAGTCCATGTCCTTCGGGCAGCGTTTTAATAATATCGTAAATGATGTCAATTTTCTCCAGATCAGAAATTGGTGTGAGTTCCCGGAAACCAAAATAATCGGGGTTAGATTGAATGATGCTATTGCAAAAAGCATGAAAGGTGAAGATGTGTACTTTATGAGCAGCTTCTCCAATAATCTGCTGCAATCGTCGCCGCATTGCCACAGTACCTTCATCGGTAAACGTAAGGCATAAAATCTCCTGCGGCTGCACTTGCGTGTCGCTTCGCAAAAGATTGGCAATACGCATTGAAAGGACTTCTGTTTTGCCGGTACCAGGGCCAGCAATCACCATTACCGGACCATAAACTGTATCAACAGCGGCTTTCTGTTCTTCATTCAGTTTCTTATATCGCTCAAGGAATGCGACCTCATTTATTTTCATATTTCTTACAGGCAGAATCGTATGAAGTTAAGAACCAAATATGGCTCACCCAACAAAGTATTGCAAGAAAAAGACCGGCTTTCACCGGTCTTCAAAAACTTATTTTTCAGTGTTCGCATCAATTGCCTTTCGCGGATTTCGCTCCAGCACTTCATCCACCATTCCATAATCTTTTGCTTCCTGTGCTGTCATCCAATAATCTCTGTCACTGTCTTTTTCCACCTTATTAAATTTCTGACCGGAATGATAAGCTATGATTTCATAAAGTTCTTTCTTCAGCTTACCTATTTCCCGCGCAGTGATTTCTATATCGCTTGCTTGTCCTTCTGCTCCACCAAGGGGTTGGTGTATCATCACACGGCTGTGCTTTAGAGCGGTACGTTTTCCTTTTGTTCCGGCACACATTAGTACTGCAGCCATTGACGCAGCGATGCCCGTACATATTGTAGAGACTTCAGGATTTATGATTTGCATGGTGTCGTAAATACCAAGTCCTGCATACACACTGCCACCCGGACTATTGATGTACATCTGCACATCGCGGTTGCGATCTGTGCTTTCCAAAAACAGGAGTTGTGCTGTAACAATATTTGCCACCTGATCGTTAATCGCTTCGCCCATAAAAATGATGCGATCCATCATTAGCCTCGAGAAAACATCCATTTGTGCCACATTAAGCGGACGCTCTTCAATGATGTAGGGCGTAAGCGCTATGGGATTTTTGTAAGCGGCTGAAGTATAGTTGTCGAGCGTTAAACTACTGATGCCATGATGCTTGATGGCATATTTTCGAAATTCGTTTGGATTCATTTTAGTCCTTTTAGGTGTTTTGAATGAGCTGAAGAATTATCAATTTAAGAATCAAAGTTCCTAAGTTGTAAATTTGAAATTCGGTAAAAACAATTTTTAAACCAGAATAAATATAGTGCCATATCGTCACATAGCATCGCCAATAAGACAACGCGATGATTTTAAAATTTCAGCAGGGCAAAACTGACACAGAATCATTGCCCCATATAAATTGAAGAACTGACTGGCTGCACATAAAATGGATCTTACTTTAAAATTTGATATTCCCAAACTTTCCCGGCCCATTACTTATGCCGACAAAATAATGCTTATCGGTTCCTGCTTTACCGAACACATCTCCGACAGACTTTCTGCACACAAGTTTAAAATACTTTCAAACCCTCATGGCATTTTGTTCAATCCTGTAAGTGTTGCGCATTCATTGAATAGCTACGTTTCCCGAAAAATTTACAAAGAAGAAGAATTGTTTTTGCTGAATGAGCTTTGGAATAGTTGGGATCATCACACAAGGTTTTCGGACATTGATAAAACGGAGGCGGTAGAAAAAATAAATTCTTCTCAGCGCGAAGCAACAGACTTTTTAAAAAACGCAAACTGGATCATAATCACACTTGGTTCCGCATTTCAATATTATCTCAAGGAAAATAATCGCCAGGTAGCTAATAATCATCGCGCACCCGCAGCTTGGTTTGAGAAAAAAATGTTGTCCACGGATGTAATTATTCAAACGCTACAACAATCGTTTGAAAACATTATTGCTCTAAATCCAAAAGTGAAATTCCTGCTTACGATTAGTCCTGTTCGACACATTCGTGAAGGTGTTGTGGACAACAACAGAAGTAAGGCAAGATTGATTGAGGCTGTCCATACGCTGACGGAACAATATGCGCAGGTGCACTATTTTCCGGCTTATGAAATTGTAATTGACATTTTGCGCGACTACCGCTTTTACGATATTGATTTTGTACACCCCAATTATCTTGCAACGAATTTTGTATGGGAAAAGTTTACTGAAGCCTGCGTAGATGCTGATGCAAAAAAATTATTGGCACAGGTACAAGAAATTGCCATTGCCCGTGCACACCGGCCTCGTTTTCCAAATACGGTAGCACATAAAAGTTTCAAAGAAAGCTATAAAGAAAAAGTCTTTGAGCTGATGAGACAACATCCATTTCTCGATTTTACCGACGAACTCAATTACTTTTCTTCATAGTTCTGAAGCAATACTACCCCGTCTTCATTTACATGAGAACCTGACTTGCTTTCAAACGTCATGGTACAATGTCCATTAAAAGTTGCATTAGGCTCTATCTGCAATTTGTCGGTTACCAGACTTCCGTTGATGAAACAGTTAGCTTTTAGCGACAAAAGATCTCTCGCGGTTATATTTCCGTCTACCGAGCCATGCACATCTACATTCACCGCATGAATATCTCCGAATACTTTTCCTGTAGAAATAATTACCACTTTTGACTTGCAAAAAACATTGCCTTTCACAGTGCCATCAATACGCATATCGCCATCCGATTCTATATCACCGCTCACCTGCATACCTGCTGCAATAACGCTAACCTTGTCTGTGTAAGCCGGAGTATTTGCTTCTTTTTTATTTTTTGAAAACATCGTAAAAACTTTTAGTAATCAATACAATTCTGGCGGAGCCAAAGATAAACCATACCTGGTAAGGCTTACCGGCAAATAATTTCCATTGCAGTGGCAGAAGATACCAAAAGGCAATCTGCCGATTTTTCCGATACCTTTGCACCCAATTTTTTTCTGCTCCATGGATCGCAATCAGATAATTGGTTTTTCACTATTGGCAGTTTTGCTGATAACCTATATAGTTTACAACAACAATGCACAGCAAGAGTACGAAACACAAAAACGTGCAGACTCTATTGCTTATGCCAGGGCGCATCCTAAACCTTTGATTGATAGCGCTAAGGTTGTAAGTGCGCAGGTGGCAGATACTGTAAACGACTCTTTAAGAAAATCGTTGCCTCCTGCTTATAACGGACAAGCACAAACAATTACGCTCGAAAACAACAAATTAGCGCTGCAATTTTCTACCAAAGGTGCATTTCCTACCCGTGCATTGATAAAAGGATACAAAACTTACGATCAAAAACCTTTGTATTTATTCAATGGCAAAGAAAACCAACTAAGCCTCGTACTGCCGGTCAATAATGGAAGTCTTGCCACAGCCGATCTCTATTTTACGCCAACTTTAGAAGAAACACCCAATGGTGGAAAAGCGGTTTCTTTTACTGCCGATCTTGGCAATAAGGAAAAGGTAGTAATCACCTACTCTCTGCTGAAGGACGACTACATGATGCAGTGTAACATTCGCACTTATGGAATGCCTGCTACCAACATGACGCTTAATTGGGAAACACAAACCTTACATACGGAGCGCGACATAACGAATGAACGTACAAATGCACAGGTATATTATCGTTTCGTGGATGGGGATAAAGATTACTTTACCATTACCGAAGAAGATAAAGAAGCACTCGAACAAAAAACTCAATGGGTAGGCGTAAGAATGCACTTTTTCAACAGCACCATGATTGCTACAAATGGTTTCATGAATGCAAACATTAGTTCTACCTCAAAGCTTGACAACAGTCTCGTAGCAAAAAGCAGAACAATTTTCACTGTTGAAGCAAAGCCCGGAAATGAGCAAAACATAGATCTAAGCTGGTACATAGGCCCGAACCACTACAGCACTTTAAAGTCTTATAATAAAGAACTGGAAGACATGGTTCCGTTAGGTTATGGTATCATGGTTTTTGTAAAGTACATCAACAAATGGCTCATCATTCCCATCTTCAATGTACTCAGCGGTTTTATCGGCAACTATGGCGTTATCATTATGCTGATGACCATCATTATCCGTCTCATCCTATCTTTCTTCACCTACAAAAGTTATCTGTCCGCAGCAAAAATGCGTGTGCTAAAGCCAGAGATAGACGAGCTAAGAGCAAAGTACACAGACGATCAGCAAAAGTTTGGAATGGAGCAAATGAAGCTGTTCAGAAGTGCGGGAGTAAATCCTTTGGGCGGTTGCTTACCTACTTTGTTTCAGTTACCCATTCTTTTTGCGATGTACTATTTCTTCCCTTCGTCTATAGAACTAAGGCAGGAAAAATTTTTATGGGCAGACGATCTTTCAACCTATGATGTGATTGCATGGCTTCCTTTTGAAATTCCTTTTTACGGAGCGCATGTCAGCCTTTTTACCATACTTATGACTGCCTCAAGTTTATTTCTTGCATTGTATAACAGAAATATGACAGCCCAAGACCCGAACAACCCAATGCTGAAGTACATGCCTTATGTTTTTCCTTTTTTGCTTATCGGCGTGTTCAACAAAATGGCAGCGGCGCTTACGTTTTACTACTTCTTTTCAAACATGATTAGCATTGCGCAGCAGTTTATCATTCAGAAATATATCATTAACGAGGATAAAATTCACGCACAAATTCAGGAGAATAAAAACAAACCTGCAACACAATCCAAATGGCAACAAAAGCTTGAGGAAATGCAAAAAAGCCAGATGGATCGTGCAAAGAAAATGCCTAAGAAAAAATAGTTCGTTTTTATTACGAAGCAAACAACCGAGCCGTTGGAAGGTCTCGGTTTTTTGTGGGAATATGGAGCGACGTTATGAAGTTTTTAAAACGAAATGCTGCTTTTCTTTAAGCTCTTCTTTGAAAAATAATAGTCCGACTTTAAAAAGATCAACACTCAATCTTACAGCATTGTCCTCATGTATATTTTGCCAGGAATTAGAATGCTCTTTTGAATGATGAACGGAAGTGATTAGCACAGTGGTATGCGGCTTGATGCGTGGCTTATATTTTTCCCAGGCATTGATCCAATCGGAAGGATGCAAAAGATCAATCAGATACAAATCAGGTTCGGGATAAGAAGCGAATTGGTCGAAATTGAAACGCTCGGTTCGCAGTTTTATTTTGTTGTTTGTTTCATATTCTATGGAGATAAAAGTTTCGGTTTCGCCGTCTTTATTTGTCAGCCACAAAATATGCTTGCACTGTAAGTAGCTAATAATTTTATTCACCAGCTTTTTATGCCTTGAAGTAGCAAGTATCAGATTTCCAGCATCAGATTTATTCTTCAAAAGCCTTTCCGTAAGCCCATACACAAACGGCGAATGCACTCCATGCCTTCCCATTGCCTTGCGGCGGTATTTTAGATATTCTCGTAGTTGGTGTGCTTTGCTCACAAATTTATTCGTTCAAGTTGCTGAAATGTAAAGGAGAATTTGTGCTTTTCATCCGATGGATGTTTTTCTTCCCACACAAGCTTCCAGTGCGTATGGTCTATTTCAGGAAAGAAAGCATCTGCATCTTCTACCACTGTTGCAATCTTAGTTAAATAAATTCGGTCAACTTCATTCATTGTCTCTTCAAATACTTTCCCACCGCCAATAATGAAAGCCTCTTCAACAGGTTCTTGTTCGAGTCTTTCTAAGGCTTCCCTCAAATCATTGTACAACAAAACTCCTTCAGGTAGTTGTAAATCTTTTTGCTTAGACACCACAATATTTAGCCTTCCAGGTAATGGCTTATCCAGCGCTTCAAATGTTTTTCTACCCATGAGTACAGGTTTACCCATTGTGGTTTTCTTGAAAAACTTCAGGTCATCAGGCAAGTGCCAGGGCAATTGATTGTTTTTACCGATGGCGTTGTTTTGTGAGACGGCGACTATGGCGGAGAGGATCATTCGTTATTGTTTAAAGAGTTGGAAATTGTTGGAAGGGTTGGAGGTTGTTGGAAAAAGGAGATTAGTTCTTCGTTCAATTCTTCGGAAACAAGCAACTCATTTTTACCGTAAGTCGTATCGCTTGGTTCGCTAACATCGTGGGTATTTACAGGTTTATTTTTGTAACCTGACTTGTCTATATAATGAATGAAATTGGTAATTTTTATACTTAGCATTTCAGAGAAGCGAATCAATTCTTCAATTTCATTTACCGTGCAATAACCCTTATCTAAAACCCTGTATAGTTGCGAACGAACTTCTGCATTTGAGCCTCTGGCTATTATCAGAAAGTGTCGAAAATCATTCTTCGTAAAGCGATCAAAACCCTCGGCAATATTATCCATTACCGACCCGGAAGAACGATTGATCTGATCTCTTAATGCAAAATCATTTTTAAGTCCTGAGCTTTGCACAAGAACGCCAATCTGCTGACATTGTTTTCGAGCATCCTGCCAGATTCTTAATTCTTCAAATCGTTTTATTGTCGGCATTTCATTGTTATTTCTAAATTACTTTCCAACCCTTCCCAACAATTTCCAACCATTTCTAACTTTTACAACCCTTCCAACTTTTCCAACCCTTCCAACCCTCATCAAACCGCCACCGGCGCTTTTATATGCGGATGGCTCTGGTAATTCTCCAACATAAAATCTTCAAACTTAAAATCAAACAAATCCTTTACATCAGAATTCAGTTTCATAGCAGGCAGGGGATAAGGCTCGCGAGTAAGTTGAAGTTTTGCCTGCTCAATATGATTGCTATACAAATGCACATCTCCAAACGTATGAATGAACTCGCCGGGTTCAAGATTACAAACCTGTGCTATCATCATAGTTAGCAAAGCATAAGAAGCAATGTTGAAAGGCACACCAAGAAACACATCTGCACTGCGCTGGTAGAGTTGGCAAGAGAGTCGGGGCTTGGCGGCTCCCCCTCCTTCGGAGGGGGCTGGGGGGGGGCTTACATAAAACTGAAACAACGCATGACAAGGACTCAATGCCATCTTAGGAAGATCAGAAACATTCCATGCGTTGACAATCATTCTACGGCTGTCGGGGTTGGTTTTTATTTGGTGCAGCACATCTTTTATCTGGTCATAGACTTTTCCGTCTGCGCCTGTCCAGCTACGCCATTGATGCCCGTAAACAGGCCCAAGATTTCCATTTTCATCTGCCCATTCATCCCAAATTCCTACACCGTTTTCTTTCAGGTATTTTATGTTCGTATCGCCTTTTAAAAACCAAAGCAATTCGTGGATAATTGATTTTAGATGTAGCTTTTTAGTAGTAACAAGTGGAAATCCTTTTTGCAGATCGAACCGCATTTGGTAGCCGAATACACTAATAGTTCCTGTGCCTGTGCGGTCAGATTTTTCAACGCCGGTATCGAGTATATGCTGTAGTAGGTTTAAGTATTGTTCCATTTTAATGTAAAAGGCAAAATTTAAAATGCAAAAAGTAAAACCCAAAAGTAGTTTTTACCGTTCACCTTCACTCTTTTTACTTTTCCGTTTCCCATTTCCCTTTCATCTCACCTTTTCCCTTTTCCTTTTTCCTTTTTCCTTTCCTTTTCCCTTTTACCTTTTCCCTTTTACCTTTCCCTTTTACCATTTTACATTTTACATTTGAACTTCCAAATGAGCCAAACACTTTCCATCGTCATACCCGCCTACAACGAAGGGCGCACCATTCACCACATTCTCAATAAGGTGAAAACGGTGCAGCTTGCAAATGATATTCAAAAGGAGGTGATTATTATAAACGACTGCTCGAAAGACAATACCGAAGAAGCCATCCTTGCTTATAAAATTGCCAATCCCGACCTGCCCATTGCCTACTACAAACACGAGGTAAATATGGGCAAAGGTGCCGCACTGCGCACGGGTATAGAAAAAGCCACGGGCGATTGGGTCATCATACAAGATGCCGACCTGGAGTATGACCCGAACGAGTACAACATTCTTCTAAAACCAATACTCGATGGATTTGCCGATGTGGTATATGGCACACGCTTTATGGGTGGCAAGCCGCACCGCATACTCTTCTTTTGGCACAGTATAGGCAACCGCTGGCTCACCACGCTTTCCAACATGCTCACCAACCTAAACCTTACCGACATGGAAACGTGCTACAAACTTTTTAAACGAGAAATAGTGCAAGCCATAACTCTGCGCGAAAATCGGTTTGGGTTTGAACCGGAAATAACCGCCAAGGTGGCGCGCGTGCCGGGCATCCGCATTTACGAAGTGGGCATTTCTTACTACGGCCGCACCTACGAAGAAGGAAAAAAAATAGGCTGGAAAGATGGATTCCGCGCTATTTATTGCATTTTGAAGTACAACCTTTTTCGGTGAGAGGTGAGAGGTGAGAGGTGAGAGGAAAACCATTTTGGATTTTACTTTTTACATTTTTCAATTTTAATAATGGCGCTGATTCTTCCCGTAAAAGGCATTCACCCACAAATACCCGACGATTGTTTTGTAGCTCCCAATGCCACCATTGTGGGCGATGTGGTGATGGGAAATGAATGTTCCGTATGGTTCAACGCTGTAATTCGCGGCGATGTAAATAGCATTCGCATGGGCAATAAGGTAAACATTCAGGACGGCGCGTGCATTCATTGCACCTACCAGAAAACGAAAACGGTGCTGGGCAACAATGTATCCATCGGCCACCACGCCATAGTGCATGGCTGCACGGTAGAAGACAATGTGCTGATAGGCATGGGCGCCATAGTGATGGATGGCGTGAAGATTGGCAGCAACAGCATTATAGCCGCAGGCTCCGTAGTGCTGGAAAATACGGAAGTGCCGCCCGGAAGTATTTTTGCCGGTGTGCCCGCAAAGAAGGTAAAAGACATAAGTCAGGATTTGCTGAAAGGCGAAGTAGAGCGAATAGCAAATAACTATGTGATGTATAGCGGGTGGTTGAAGGAGTAGGGGTGGGAAGGGTTGGAAATCATTGGAAGAGTTGGATATTGTTGGAACGTAAGTTGGAAGATTGAACTATATTTCGCTCCATTAAGACAACAAATTTTTCAACCCCCTTCAAACCTTTCCAACTCTCCAACCCTTCCAACCCTTCCAACTTCAAAACCTTTCCAACTCTTCCAACTTTTTCTAAACCCCTCTTGCTTTAATAAAATCGGACAATTACATTTGTTGGATAAATCAAACACAGATTATACGATATGAAAAAATTCTTCCTTGCTATTCTTGCAGTTGGAGCGGTAGCTACAGCACAAGCACAAAAGCCTGGCAGCATCCTTATTTATGGTAATGCGGGGTATATGGCTGATAAAAACACAGACGATGATGGTTTGCCTGGTTCTGCAGATGTAGTTACCAGAGACCATAAATGGAATTTTACTCCGGGTATCGGTTATCAATTCAACAGAAACTGGACAGCAGGTATCAACTTCGGTATCGGCATGAAAACAAACGAAGTTGATAACGGTATTATCACAGAAGAATATAGAATGAGAAAACTGGAAGCAGGTGTATTCGTCCGTCATACAATGCCTATCAATAAAACGTTTTTCATTTTTGGACAAGTAAATGCTTCTTATTTGAATGGAAAGCGCACATGGGATGATGGCGTTGCAATCACACCTGACGTAGAAGATACTTACAATGGTTTTGGTGTAAATTGGTTTCCTGCAGTAGGCGTAAACTTCACAAAATGTATGGCGCTTAATTTTTCTTTTGGCGGCTTAGGCTACGAGAAGAAAAACTGGGATATGACAGGTCCTCAGGAAATAAACGAATCAAGCTTTGATATCACGTTCGGTCGTCAATTCAACATTGGTATCTCTGCAAACCTTGGTGGCAAACGCTACAAAGGGCGCACTGAGCCAGGCATGGATCATCGCCACATGGATACTTCTGATGATAGCGATGAAGAAGATGCACCAAAATCAAAAAGAAGGTCTTCAGACGTTGAAGAATAAGCTTCATAAAAACCTAAAATGAAGAGCAGCTTTCGGGCTGCTTTTTTTATTTCCGGTATGTGCAGCAAACGGTTTTAAAGGAGCGCTCATTTATTAACTTTGCCATCCGCTTTTCTACTGCAAAGCTTTTTACATTTTACCTTTTGAATTTTTACTTTTTATGTACACTCCCAAGCATAAAGTGCGTATAGTAACCGCAGCTTCTCTTTTCGATGGTCACGATGCTTCTATAAATATTATGCGTCGCGTAATGCAGGCCAGCGGTGTTGAGGTTATCCATCTCGGCCACGATCGTAGCGTGCAGGATGTGGTGAATTGCGCTATTCAGGAAGATGCAAATGCGATTGCAATGACTTCTTACCAGGGTGGGCACGTGGAATATCTAAAGTACATGCACGATCTTCTGAAAGAAAAAGGATGCGGGCATATAAAAATATTTGCCGGCGGCGGTGGCGTTATTCTTCCTGAGGAAATTGAAGAATTACATGCTTACGGCATCACAAGAATTTATTCTCCCGATGATGGTCGCGCGATGGGCTTGCAGGGAATGATTGATGATCTTATTCAGCAATCGGATTTTCCTACAGGTAATCAGGTAAATGGCGAAGTAGCACACATCATTGAGAAGGACGCGAAGTCAATTGCCCGCATGATCTCTGCTGCGGAAAATTACCATGATCTTCGCGAAACGCAGGCGATGTTGAAGAAGGTGAGCGCGTTAGCCTCCGCCAATACTTCCGAGGCTGTTGTTCTCGGCATCACAGGTACAGGCGGCGCAGGAAAAAGTTCTTTGGTGGATGAAATTGTTCGTCGTTTTCTGATTGATTTTAAAGACAAGCACATCGGGATCATCTCTGTTGATCCTTCTAAAAAGAAAACCGGCGGCGCATTACTGGGAGATAGAATTCGCATGAATGCCATTCGCAATGATCGTGTGTATATGCGCTCGATGGCTACACGCCAAAGCAATCTTGCAGTTTCAAAATATATTTTCGATGCAGTGAATATTCTCAAAGCAGCGAAGTACGATCTCATCATTCTCGAAACATCAGGCATTGGTCAAAGCGATACGCAGATCACCGACTACAGCGACCTGAGCATGTATGTGATGACACCGGAATACGGCGCCGCAACACAGCTTGAGAAAATAGACATGCTCGATTTTGCAGACATTGTGGTCATCAACAAATTCGACAAGCGTGGCGCAATGGATGCGCTGCGCGATGTGAAGAAACAATACCAACGCAATCATAAGCTCTTCGATAAGCAGCCGGATGACATGCCTGTTTACGGAACGATCGCTTCGCAATTCAACGATCCGGGCACAAACACAATGTACAAGGCATTGATGGATGTAGTTGTGAAAAAAACAGGCAGCGAATCGTTGAAATCGAACTTTGAGATCACGAACGAAATGAGCGAGAAGATTTACATCATTCCGCCAAATCGTACCCGCTACTTAAGTGAGATAACAGAGAACAATCGCAACTATGATAAATGGGTACAACAGCAATCTGAAATCGCGCAGAAGTTGTTTGGAATTCGCAAAACGATTGAAACATTGGCAGATAAAACTTTTCCAAAGTTTGGAACTTTGGAAAAGTTAGATGACCGCGACAGACTCATCAAAGAACTGGAGGAAGTGTATGCTAAGGTTGCGTTCGATCTTGATCCGAAAAACCTTGAGTTGCTAAAAAACTGGGAAGCTAAAAAGCGTCATTTTCAAGATGAGTTTTACATCTTCCGCGTGCGTGAAAAAGAAATAAAAATCCAAACACATTCAGAGTCGCTTTCCCATACACAAATACCTAAAGTTGCAGTCCCAAGGTTTGAAGCATGGGGAGAGATTTTGAAATGGGCATTGAGTGAAAATTTTCCAGGCGAATTTCCTTACGCAGCAGGTATTTATCCCTTTAAAAGAGAAGGAGAAGACCCGACAAGAATGTTTGCCGGTGAAGGCGGACCTGAAAGAACGAACAAACGTTTTCACTACGTTTCGTTGGGTATGCCTGCAAAGCGTTTGTCAACAGCCTTTGATTCTGTAACACTTTATGGACAAGACCCTGATCATCGCCCAGATATTTACGGTAAGATTGGCAACAGTGGTGTGAGCGTGCCTACTCTTGATGATGCGAAGAAATTGTACAGTGGTTTCAACCTCGCTGATCCAAAGACCTCAGTATCCATGACCATCAACGGGCCTGCACCGACGCTCACAGCGTTCTTTATGAATGCAGCAATAGATCAGCAATGCGAGCTTTACATTAAGGAAAACGGACTTGAGGCGGAAGTGAACAAAAAGATTGATGCGATATATGCGAAGAAAGGGGTGCCGCGACCGTATTATAACGCAGAGGTTTCAGTTGGAAAGAACGGTGACGCAAACAACGTAAATCTCCCCGAAGGCAACAACGGTCTCGGTTTGATGTTACTCGGCGTATCAGGCGATCAGGTATTGCCTACAGAAGTCTATCAAAAAATAAAAGCAGACACTTTAAAACAAGTGCGTGGCACGGTGCAGGCAGATATTCTCAAAGAAGATCAGGCGCAGAATACTTGCATTTTCTCTACGGAATTTTCCTTGCGTGTAATGGGTGATGTGCAGCAATATTTTATTGACAAAGGCGTGCGCAATTTTTATTCAGTTTCCATTTCCGGTTATCATATTGCCGAAGCGGGCGCTAATCCGATTTCACAACTGGCATTCACTATTTCAAATGGTTTCACTTTTGTGGAATACTACCTGAGTCGCGGAATGCACATTGATGATTTCGCACCGAATCTTTCTTTCTTTTTTTCCAACGGCGTAGATCCCGAATACAGCGTTATTGGTCGTGTGGCAAGAAGGATTTGGGCGAAGGCAATGAAGTTAAAATACGGCGGCAATGAACGTTCGCAAATGCTGAAGTACCACATCCAAACTTCAGGACGTTCGCTGCACGCGCAGGAAATTGACTTCAACGATATTCGTACTACGCTGCAAGCTCTGTATGCGATCTACGATAATTGTAATTCACTTCATACGAATGCTTACGACGAAGCGATCACTACACCAACAGAAGAAAGTGTTCGTCGCGCTATGGCAATTCAGCTTATCATCAATAAGGAACTTGGCTTAGCGAAAAATGAAAACCCGTTGCAGGGTTCTTACATTATCGAAGAACTCACTGATCTTGTAGAAGAAGCTGTGTATGCAGAATTTGACCGCATCACAGAACGCGGCGGTGTACTCGGAGCAATGGAAACCATGTATCAGCGCGGAAAGATTCAGGAAGAAAGTCTTTATTATGAAACGCTGAAGCACACCGGAGAATATCCCATTATTGGCGTGAATACTTTCCTTAGCTCAAAAGGTTCACCAACAGTTTTACCGCGTGAAGTGATCCGCTCTACGACCGAAGAAAAAGAATTTCAAATCTCTTCCGTACACAACCTTCGGAAACGCAGCGGCGATAAAGGTGAAGAAATGCTGAAACAATTACAACAAGTAGCCATCAACAATGGAAATGTGTTTGAAGAATTGATGGAAACAGTGAAGTATTGCTCGCTTGGACAAATTACCAAAGCGTTGTTTGAAGTGGGCGGTCAGTATAGGAGGAATATGTAGCAAGAAAAGATCAAACAGAAAAGGTAAAGTATCACTTGTATGGAAGATATCCGTTGGCATCAAAGACTGTCTAACTATCAGAAGGCGCTTCAGAAGTTGAACGACAATATCTCTTTTATCAAAGAGCAGTTTAATCATATTGATTTTTCAAATGAAGATGAGGTAAGGAATGTAGGGTTAGCGATAAATGACATCTACAAGCAGGGTCTGATACAAAGCTTTGAGTTTACCCACGAGCTTGCCTGGAATGTGATGAAAGATTTCGCAGAAGATCAGGGAAGCACTAATATCCGGGGAAGTAAGGATGCCACGCGATATGCTGCCCGCGTTAATTTGATAACGAATGCGCATTTGTGGATGCAAATGATCCAAAACAGAAATAAGACTACGCACACTTACCACGAAGAAACAGCTAACGAAATTTTTTTCGAAATCATAAGCGACTATACTTTGGCTTTTACTCTTTTTGAAAAAACAATGCTGGAACTGAAAGATGGGAGACCAGAACATGTTAATCTCTGAATCGAACCTTCACGATGCGGATTGGTCGAAAATCAATGCGGTTTTTTCTTCTTTTCCGCAAATAGAAAAAGCCTGGCTATATGGCTCGAGGGCTAAGGGAACCTCAAAGCCTTATTCAGACATTGATATTACTCTGGAAGGCGACAATCTAAATCTTGCTGTACTCAATGAAGTTGAGATTGCATTAGACGATCTGTTGTTGCCCTACGAATTTGATTTGAGTATAAAAAAAGGTATTAAAAATGAGGATTTACTCAACCATATAGATCGAGTAGGAAAAGTAGTTTACGCGAGAAAAGGTGAAAATTCTTTTGACGTTAGCGGCCACTGAAAACATTAAAAACTTAGGTCCGATACGTAAACTTTCTTTTCAGATCGCCCCCGTTCTTCCTCCGTCCACTGGTATGCTAGTTCCGTTCACGTAAGCAGCCGCAGGGCTTGCAAGAAATGCAACCATTGCTGCAATCTCTTCAGGTTTGCCAAAACGTTTTGCAGGTATCTCTGCAATCATCTCTTGCTCCGCTTCTTCCTGACTAATGCCTGTTTTCGTAACCTTATTGTTGATAATTGCTTCAAGTCTTCCTGTGGCAGTTGCGCCGGGCAAAACATTATTTACTGTTATTCCAAATTGCGCTACTTCATTCGCCATTGTCTTTGCCCACGAAGCCACAGCGCCACGAATGGTGTTAGACACTCCCAAATTCTTCAATGGGATTTTTACTGAAGTAGAAATAATATTGACGATCCGTCCGTAGCCTTCCTTTTTCATGGATGGGAGAACTGCGGTTGCAAGCAAATGATTGCAAATAAGATGTTGCTGAAATACACTGAGAAACGATTCTGGGGTTGCATTAACTATGGGTCCTGCCGGTGGGCCACCCGTGTTGTTTACAAGAATATGGATAGGATTTTCAGCCACAAAATCTTCAGCAACTTTCCGCACTTGTTCTCCGTTACTAAAGTCCGCAATAAGGTAATCATGCGATTGTCCTTTCGATGTGTCGAGCGATGCGATTGCATTTTTCAGCGCATCCTCATTGCGCGCTATCAATACACAACGAGCACCCAGCGAAGCCAGTGCCTGTGCCGAAGCAAGTCCAATACCTTGTGTGCTGCCTGCTACCAGCGCATTTTTATTTGAAAGGTCGAGTGAGAGCATGAGAAATGTTTGCGCGAAAATAATGTCAAATCAATAACCCTCTTCACCTATATTTGCTTTACTCCGGCAATATTTTGCGCCTCCCTTCTTTTCGCAATTGACTTGCTTTTTTGAATATACAGTAGGCAATAAGCAAATGTTCTTTCCCGATTCTTGCTTAAAGAAACAGGCAGATGTTTGCATCAAATATAAACTGTAACTCCCTACCGAAAAACAATTGAAACAAGAACTGGAACGTGAACTAAAACGTTACAAACAATTACAGTCAAAAAATATGAGACATGGAATATAATACTTCGCGCAGCAAAATGCTGATGCCGGAATACGGACGAAACGTTCAGAAAATGGTGGAATATCTTCTGACGATAGAAGATCCTAAAGTTCGTCTAAGAAATGCTGAGGCAATCATAGAACTGATGACCACACTCGCCCCGCATTTAAAAACCATAGAAGATTACAAGCATAAACTTTGGGATCATCTTTATCAGATGACCGACTTCCGACTCAATGTGGACAGTCCCTACCCACCTCCTACCCGGGAAGAAATATTGAAGAAACCAGAACCTCTTCCATATCCCGATGAAAATACCCGAAACAAACATTTCGGCAGAAATTTTAACGCACTGCTTGAAAGAGCACTTGCAGAACCTGACCCCGAAAGGAAACAGGGTTTTACTCAGGCTCTCGGATACTACATGAAACTGGCTTATACCAACTGGCATAAAGAACCCGTGCATGACGATATGATTAAAAATGAATTGGCCGAACTTTCAAATGGCCAGCTTGTATATGAAACCGGTGGGTATCGTGTGCAGGTAGAATCAAACCGATTTAAGCCGAACCGAAATAATAATAATAATAATAACAACAACCGCAACTATAAAGGCAATCAGGGAGGAGGAAACAGAAATTACGGTAGTGGAAGCGGAGGAGGAGGAAACAACTACAACAAGAACCGCAATAAGTATAAAAATAAGAATAAATAAACTGAACCATGGGCGCTTTTGAAATTCGTGGTGGTCGTTCATTAAGCGGCATCATTACGCCACAGGGAGCAAAGAACGAAGCATTGCAGGTGCTTTGCGCTGCGTTGCTTACAGACCAACCGGTTACTTATACCAAAGTGCCGGATATTGTTGATGTAAACACACTCATAGAACTGATGGGCGACATGGGCGTGAAAGTGAAACGTCCTGCACCGAATACAGTTGTGCTGCAGGCGGACAATGTAAATCCTGATTTTTTTATTGATAAAAATTTCAAGAAAAAATCGGGAAAGCTACGTGGTGCAGTAATGATAGCTGGACCCATGCTGGCACGTTTTGGTCGTGCGCATATACCTCAGCCTGGAGGCGATAAAATCGGAAGAAGAAGACTGGACACCCATATACGTGGCTTTGAAAGTTTAGGTGCAAAGTTTGACTACGATGCGAAAGAAAGCCTTTTTATGCTTGATGGTAAAGCAATGCGTGGTGGACGAATTATGATGGAAGAACCTTCTGTTACCGGTACTGCAAACATTGTTATGGCGGCGTGTCTTACACCTGGCATCACTACTATCTACAACGCTGCTTGTGAACCGTATGTACAGCAACTTTGCAATCTCATTAATCAAATGGGTGGACGCGTAAGTGGCATAGGCTCGAATCTAATTGTGGTTGAAGGTGTAGAAAAATTGCATGGCTCCACACATCGTTTACTTGCAGACATGATTGAAGTGGGTTCATTTATCGGACTTGCCGCTGCAACAAAAAGTAACATTACCATTAAGAATGCAGATGTTGCGCACCTTGGTATCATTCCTGAAACGTTTCAGCGACTTGGTATCGAATTGGAAATAAAAGGCGACGATATTCATATTCCTGCTCAGGAAAGTTTTCGGATTCACAAATTTATAGACGGTTCCATTCTCACTATTTACGATCATCCATGGCCAGGCTTCACACCCGATCTCATAAGCGTTGTACTCGTTACAGCAACACAGGCAAAAGGAACAGTATTGATGCACCAAAAAATGTTTGAGAGCCGTTTGTTCTTTGTAGATAAATTGATAGAAATGGGGGCGCAAATTGTTTTGTGCGATCCGCATCGTGCAGTAGTGATAGGCTTGGACAGGCAAGTTTCATTGCGCGGTATCAACATGGTATCGCCGGATATTCGCGCGGGTGTTGCATTGCTCATCGCCGCATTATGCGCACAAGGAAAAAGCGTTATTCAAAATATTGACCAGATAGATCGCGGTTACGAAAAAATAGATGAGCGATTGAATGCGTTGGGTGCGGATATAAAGAGGATATAATCTCTACCTTTAGTTCATGGAATTTCTTGAGCTTTTCGAGATGCTGCACAAAAGGAAAATTCGCTACTTGTTGTGCGGTGGTTTAGCTGTAAGTATTTATGGCATCCAAAGAACTACTGCGGATATTGATCTGCTTATTGATTTTGAAAAAGAGAACCTGCAAAATTTTACAAATACAATGAAGCTGCTGTCTTATGTTGGTTCATTGCCCTTTTCATTGGAAATGCTTTCGACAGAAAAGTTAAGAAACCAGTTAATCGAAGAAAAAAACCTCATTGTTTATTCATTTTACAACAGCCGGAAAAATACATTTCTAATTGACGTGCTTGTAAAAACACCTTTTCATTTTGAAGAAATATGGAAAAGGCGGCAGGAGCGAAAAGTTGGCAATACCATTATTAACCTGATCTCAGTTGACGATCTGATAATAATGAAGAGAAGTGCCGGAAGACAACAAGACACAAAAGACGTGGAATTGCTCAATAAACTTTTCAAAAATGAGTGAGCAAATCGGGTTCGATTATACCGTAACTGATGAACAACTTGAAGCTTTTCAGAAATGGACAATTGAAGAAAGGCTCAACTGGATACTGGAGAATATGAAATTCATGCGCGCTATACAAACCCGAGAGGAACGCATTCGCATGTATCGCGCCAAAGGCGGAAAGAATCTTAAATATTACGAAGAGCATGGCTTTCCTGAATGGATATAACAACCTCATGCATTCCATCAGAACTATATTCCTCCACATCTTTACTCCTGCATCAATTATCTAATTTTTAATTGACTGATTTTCAAAGTTAGCCTACGAGAAAATTAGCAGGTACAATTTTTAAGCAGACGATAACAAATGCGAAGAGCTTTACGAATTGTATTGTGGATACTTGCGGGAATTTTTTTCCTCTTATTGATCGTTATTATCGGCATCAATACGCGTCCGGGAAAAGATTTTGTAAAAGAACGGGCAGTGGCATTTCTGCGCGATAAGCTGAAAACAGAAGTACATATCGGCGATCTCGATTACGATTTGCCCAAAATGATCGTGCTGAAAAATGTATTGGTGAAAGATCAGGCAAAAGATACGCTGCTTTCTGCGCGAGAACTGAAAGTGGACATTGCCATGCTTAAACTCATCAACAGCAACGTCAGCATTCAGCAAGTGTATCTTAATGGTGTTTACGCAAATATTTACAGAAGGCAAAATGATACAGCTTTCAATTTTGACTACATCATAAAAGCCTTTGTATCGCAAGGCACAGACACTTCAGGAGCGGTTACAGATACCTCCGCGACTCTTACCATGAACCTTGATAAACTCGTAGTGCGCAATGTGCGTTTTAAATTCAATGACTATGCAGGAGGCGTAAGGATGGCTTATGATATAGGCGACCTCACGCTTACTATGAAAGAGCTTGACCCTACAAAAATGATCTTTCGTGCAGGAAAACTTTATGCAAACAATTTTAAAGCACAGATCATACAAGGAAAATCATTTTTGCCTGAGCCTGTTGATACTGCAACTACTCCGCTGGTGTTACAAATAGGTGCAGAAGAAATAAACCTCAACAATGTTCATTACAACCAACAAAGTCTGGAGAATCAATTTTTCATGGATTTTAAAGTGGGTAAACTCTTAGTACATCCCGAAAACATTGACATACCCAACCAATCAATTGCCATTAAAGATTTTCTACTCAACAACACCAATGTAAATGTTCGGATGGGTGGTAGATCTGCGGAACTTGCTCAGGAAGTGGCAGATACATTGATTGACCATGATGTGGCACCGCCCGCAAAATGGAGGGTTACAGCCGGTGATCTTAACATTAATAATGTAGGATTTATACTCGATGACGAAACACAAAAACGACTACCCTCCGGAATTGATTTTGCGCATCTGAATGTGCAAAGCTTAGTGCTGGATGCAAACGACATAAACTATACAACAGATACCATTGCCGGTGTCATCAATCAGCTTGCAGCAAAAGAGCAATCAGGTTTAGACATCAGAAAATTTGCCACTAGGTTTGAATACAATCCTCAAGGTGGCCATCTGCGCAACCTTTACCTACAAACATCCAACACTATACTTCAGGATTTTGTTTCCGTAAAATATCCTTCATTAGATGCAATAGCACAAAATCCAAATCTCGTGCAAATGAATGTTCATCTGAAGAACAGCATCATCGGCATGAAAGACCTGCTCATCTTCGCACCTCAACTTGCAGCACAGCCTTTTTTCAGAAAGCATCGAAATGGCATGGTGAAACTGGAAGCAGATGTAGAAGGCAGGCTTGACAATCTTGAGATACAGCGATTGTATGCGTCGGGATTGGGTAGTACTGAAATTGATATGAGTGGTGCGCTTCAGGGTATGCCTAACCCAAATAAAATAAGCTACAACCTTAAAATCGCAAAACTGCAATCTTCTAAAAATGATATTGAAACACTATTGCCACCTGCAACTCTGAAACAAATAAGACTGCCTGATCGCTTCGGTGCAACAGGAACAATTTCAGGGAATACACTCGCTTACAAACCGAACCTTATAATTATCACAACAGATGGAAATGCTTCAGTGAACGGACTGGTGGATATGTCGCGGGGAACAGGAAAAGAACGCTATAACCTTGCTGTAAAAACCCAACGTCTGAACATTGGAAAAATTATCAGAAACCCACAAATTGGTAGTGTAACTGCCGACCTGAATGCTCGCGGAACCAGCTTCGAAATTAACTCGATGAATACTACAGCACGCGGAACTATTCACGCGGCTATGTTCAATAAATACACTTACCGCAATATTTCTTTCAACGGAAATGTTGCAGGAAAAAAAGCAAAGTTTAACCTCGTTTCCAATGACCCCAATGCCCACTTGCAATTAGACGGCTCTGCAAATTTTGCAGGAAAATATCCGGCTATTTATGCAGACGCGATGATTGACAGTATAGACCTTGAAGCTTTGAATTTCTATGCCTCAGAAATGCGCTTTCACGGAAAAGTACATGCAGACATTGCCGAACTGAATCCTGATTATCCACGCGCGTTAGTTACCATTACTAACCCTATCATGACAACAAACGGAAGGCGGTATTTTCTCGATAGCATTTACATTGTTTCAACACCAAGTGCAGACAGCGGCAACAACATTGTGATCAATGCGCAAACATTCAAGGCAAATATTTGGGGGCGTACACCACTCACAAAAATTGGCGACATTGTGCAACACCATATCAACAAGCACTACACCCTCAACGACAGTGTTTATCTAAGCAGAGCAAACAACTCAGTTCCGAAAAATATACCAGCTACTTACGATCTTAATCTGATTGCAAAAATTGAAGACAATCCTATTCTTCAAGGGCTTGTTCCCGATTTGAAAGACCTCGACACTATAGATATTGAAGCCGGGCTAAGTCCTGAAAGAATTTATCTGAATGCAGATGCACCTCGCATTAATTACATGAACTACAACATTAGTGATGCAAAGGTGCGTGTGAATGGATCTGACTCTGCACTTACTTACCTCGCTTCGGTGGATAGGGTGTATCAAAAAAGTATAGACATATGGTACGCAAATGTTTCAGGAAGGTTAAGCACCAACGCACTCACCTCCAATATTTCCATTGCCGACCCGGATAGTAATCAACGATTTTTCCTTAGCGGTCTTTTACAGCGCAACGGAGAAGAGCAAGTGCTACAATTGAACCCCAACCTTGTACTGAACTATAAGCCCTGGAATGTGCGCCAGCCAAATAAAATTGTATTTGCGCCACAAGGATTTTACGTTCAAAATTTTGGGATCAATAACGGTAGTGAAAGCATTGCTGTGAATAGTGAGACTGCCGTTTACAATGCACCTCTTCGCGCAGATATTGCCAATTTCCTTCTCTCCAACTTTACACAAATCATCAGCAAGGATACGCTACTTGCCAATGGTGTACTCGCAGGCAATATCAATGTAGCACGTTTCAACCCTTCTCCTCAACTTACTGCTCAGTTAGGCATTTCTAATCTTTCATTACTTGGCGATACTGTAGGAGATGTAGCAATTAATGTAAAAAATGCAACCGAAAATGCAATTGATGCTAATGTGGGGATCACTGGTTTTGGCAACAATGTTAGCCTGAGCGGACTGTATTATCCAACCGCTGTAAATGGTAACAATTTCAACATGACGTTGGGACTAAATCCGCTCAATGTTGCAGCTTTTGAAGGAGCTGCGCAACATCAGATCCAAAACACTTCCGGCTTTCTACGCGGCGATCTTCGGGTAACAGGAACAATGGACGCTCCATCTTTAAACGGGCAAATTCGCACTGACGAACTACGAACTACTATTACCATGCTTGGCGCTCCATTTTACTTTCAAGCCGAACCTATAAATTTTAGCGGACAGAACATTGTGCTTGACGATTTTGACATTCGTGACAGCGCTGGAAATGTTGCAACGATAAATGGACGGATGAACTTTAAGGAAATGAATTTGGCAATGCGACTACGGGCCAATAAGTGGCAGGCTATGAGTTCTACGTCTCAGCAAAACAAAGATTTTTATGGCAGGCTATTCCTTAGCACCAATATGAATATCAATGGCCCTGTTGCCGCGCCCAACATTGATGGCAGCCTCAATATCTTAAAAGGCACTTCCGTAAACGTAACAATACCAACACCTGAAAAAGGAATGCAGGAAAGAGAAGGGATCGTAGAATTTGTGGACATGAGTTACCCTGAAAATAAGAACATTCTTATGCCAAGACAAAGTCAGGATTCGGTCAGGAAAATTGGAAAAGTTCCCGTAGGTTCTAATATCAATCTGAATGTGACGACAGATGAAGAAGCAGAATTTAGTGTGGTGGTAGATGAAGGAACCGGCGACTTTGTTCGCATCAAAGGTGTGGCAAACTTAAATACAAGCGTAATGCCCGATGGAACATTGGGACTCACCGGCACCTACGAAATCAGGGATGGTTACTATCAGTTTTCTTACAATTTTATACGGAGAGAATTTCGGGTGCAACCAGGAAGCACTATCGTTTTCTCTGGCGATCCTACACAAGCAGAGTTGAATGTAACTGCCTATTACGAAGCCAACGTTCCGCCTTACGATCTTGTTTCGCGCCAGGTGCAAGACCCGGCTGAACTGGTGTATTTCAAACAACGACTGCCTTTTGAAGTGCAAATGAAAATAAGTGGACCCATGATGCAGCCAATACTGGCTTTTGACATTGTGCTTCCTGAAGAAAAGAATTTTCGCGTAGCAGGAACAGTCTCTGATCTTGTTCAGGCAAAATTGAACGACCTGCGCAATCAACCTTCAGAATTAAACAAGCAAGTTTTTGCACTCATTATCTTAAACCGTTTTGTTGCAGAAGATCCTTTTCAAAATGGTGCAGGTGGTGGTGGTGCCGAAGCATTGGCAAGACAAAGTGTGAGTCGTTTTGTGAGTGAGCAACTCAACAAATTCGCGGGTGGTTTGATTGCCGGATTGGATCTTACGCTCGATCTTCAAACATCTGAAGATTACACTTCTGGCGAACGAAGAAACCGTACTGATCTGAATGTCGGTGCTTCCAAGCGTTTGCTGAACGACCGCCTTACTGTAAATGTGGGCAACAATTTTCAGCTTGAAGGCCCCCGCTCCAACAGCGCACAAGGCACATCTTACATTCCGGGAAATATTGCTATTGACTACGATCTTTCTCCCGACAGAAGATATCGCATGAGGTTTTTCAGGCGCGATGAGCAAACGGGTGAATTGGATGGCAACGTGATCTCAACCGGCGCGAGCTTTATTCTGCAAGTAGATTATAACAGGTTCAGACAGGTGTTGATGAGCAGAAAAAAGCGCCTGCAAATGATGGAAGAAAGAAGAAAGCAACGCCAGCAGGAACGTCAGCAACAAAACAATGACGACCGTGTGAAAGCGGCATCCCTTATCAATCGAAAAGAACACAACGACACAAACTGATTTATGCTTTATCCAAAATATTTTTCCTTCCTTCTGCTTTTTGTGGTTGTTTTCATTGCATCATGCAGCAATACAAAGCATCTGCCGAATGGGGAATCACTTTACATTGGCTCGAGCGTCACATTGAAAGACAATGAGGGGACAAAAAGCTACAGGAAAGTAGTACGCCGCGATCTGCGTGGGGCAATAAAACCCAAGCCTAACAGCAAATTTCTCGGCGTAAGACTTAAGCTTTCTATCTACAACCTGGCAGGTGACACCACCAAAAAAGGACCGCTAAGAAGAGCGTTGCGCAACTTTGGTGAACCTCCTGTTTTAGCCTCCATGCTCGACCTCGAAAAGAATGAACAACTATTTGTAAACATACTGGAGAACAAAGGCTTTTTTTATCCGCGTGTTGAATCGCGCAGTGAAACAAAAAAAAGGAAAACAAAAGGTTATTTCGATGTGTGGACTGGCCCCCAGTATAAAATCCGGAACATTGAATTTCCTATTGACTCTTCGCAGCTAAGCGTGGACATTAGCAATGTAAAAGACAAGAGCCTTCTTAAATCTGGTTTACCTTATAATCTCGATCTGATAAAAGGAGAGCGAGACCGTATCACCAAGCAGCTTACCGAAAAAGGTTATTATTATTTCAAGAGCGACTACATAATTGCACGTGTAGATAGTAGTGTGGGAAATCATCAGGTGGATATTTACATCCAACCCAAACACGAGGAAATGCCAGAACAAGCCTACTATCTTTATCGCATCAACAATGTGTTTGTTTATCCGAATTATGGACTAAGAGGCGAGCGCCGTGCAGACACCAACAAAACAGAAGGCATTTTTCATGATGGCTTTTACCTGATAGACAAGCGCAACACTTTCAGACCCGTAGTGTTTGAGCAGGCAATGCAGTTTAAACCTGGCGAAGTGTATAACCGCACAGAGCAAAATCTTGCACTCAATCGTTTGGTTACACTTGGCACTTTCAAGTTTGTAAAAAACCGCTTCGACCCCATAGACAAT
>ENA-UOUJ01000194-UOUJ01000194.1-activated-sludge-metagenome-genome-assembly--contig:-NODE-194-length-50037-cov-168.903645_pt1 | contig 50037 bp, 47 predicted proteins | sample MGYA00249839_ERZ747224 | MGnify/ENA primary metagenome ERZ747224 (study PRJEB28782, sample SAMN03220277) | activated sludge metagenome | biome: wastewater; feature: sewage sludge; material...
TGGGCACTGCTTAGCCATTTCACGTTTCGAGCCAAGGTTTCAGTACAGATAACTACAAGTGCACACAGCGGCCCTCCAGCACCGTTAGACGCAGATTCTGCTTCAGCTCATGGAATAAGGGACTCCGGGTTGTTTTCCCCTCTCACAAGGCGTTTCAGCGGCCACTGAAGCCGCCTTCTCTTCTTGGCGTTAAACCATCGGCCTATGGCCGATTGATAAAGCCCGCCAGGGCTTTATTGGCAAGGTCAGAACGCGCCCTCAAGGCGCGAGCTGCACCGCGCATGATGGATTATCTTTAGATAATCTTGGATGGATTTCCCAAACTGCCCGCAAAGCAGCGCACCGTCTGGGTTTTCCAAATTGGGACGGGGAACGTTACGACGGCAGAAGGGGAGCGTTACGACGGTAACAAGGGAACGTTACGACGGTAAACGGGTGCAGTTGCCGTGGGGCCAGGCCTCTTGATCTCCCATTTTCCCTTGGCGTATTCGTTCACTACCCAACCCACGGCGGCAAGTTCGGCCAGTGCCTTCCGGGCAGTCTGACGGCGTTTTTTCATAGCTTCGGCATTGGCTTCATCTGGCCAGACATAGCCGCAAAGCGTGTCCAGTTCCACGCGCCCGGATTTGCCGGGGTCGATCCAGCCGCATAGCCGTTGGTGCATCAGCCGTGCCGGATCAGTCTGTAGCACCCGCACTTCCGCCATGTCGATACGGGCATATGGACGATGCCCCAGGATCGCTTCGGCAATACGCGGATTCAGGGCAACCCATAGCCTGCCGTCCGTCTCGTCAAAAGCATGACTCATCAGGTGGAACGCGGCTTGCCGCCGTCCCTTCGTCACAAGGATGGTGACGTTCGACATGCGCAGCAGGCTGGCTTTGAGCGCCTTGATGTTGTCGCCGCTATCCGTCATGCCCGTTTCTGAGAGCAGTTTGGTCAGGCTCTCACGAACCACCAAGCCGTCTTGCTCAATGGCTTCGAAACGGGGTTCAAGGAATAGCCGTAGCTGTCGCCCCGTCTCACTGGTCGGTTCCGGGGTTAGCAAGATGCCGTTCGGGCCGCCAAGGGCCACGATGCCTTGCAAAAGACGCATATCATCGGCCCCGAGAGGTTCGAATCCGACGAAACGCATGGATTCGTCCTCGCCAAAGGTGTAGGTCACGTCCAGCTTGCAGCGTTTGCGATCGCCACGCTTGAGGCTGCGGAACAGGCCAGGTGCCAAACAGTGCGCGGGATCATGTCGGACGTGGGTCAGGTCATGCTTAGGCTTCTTCACGCTGTCTCCTTTTCACCTTGCACTGCCGCTCCAGTACAGCAGGCTTCAACACGCCGCCGTCGTGCCGTCTAAACCAGAGTTCTTGAAAAGGTGCGCCATAGTTGGCCTTGCTGACGCCAAAGCGGACAAAATACCCACGCTGACAATCATCGACCCCCAGTATCTCGGCCTCGCCTTGCGTCATGCCGGATAGGTACGATTGCCAACGGATGTTATCAACCAGTACGGACGATCCACGACTGGCCTGCTGTTGATCGCCCGACCCCATCATGGCTGCGCTTTTACTCGCGTGGTGCAGAAACACAATGGAGCAGCCTGTATCAGCGGCTATGGCCTCCATGTGCCCAACAACCTGCGCCATCGGCCCGCTAGCGTTCTCCTCCTCAATGTGGAAGCGCCGCAAAGTGTCCAAGATCATCAAGCGACGACCTTCAGCGGCTCGTTTGAGAGCATCGAACCAGCTAGCAGCCATGATGTTTGGGCATTTACCGATCAAGGGTTCAATGAGCAAACCATCAGCCACGGCTTGCCGTTCCGCTGCGCTGAGGTGTGCCCCAAGGGCGTGCAGACGATGGTGAATAGCGGCCGGTGGATCTTCAGCAGGCAGATAGACCACTTGCCCGGTGGGAAACTCGCCTATTTCAAGTAAATCAGGCCCGCCTGCAATCTGTGCAGCCAATTGAAGGGCCAACATGGATTTACCAGCCCCACCAGGCGACACAAGAGCACCAACAGTGCCAGCAACCATATTAGGCAGAACATAATCAATGGGTGGCGGCAATTCCGTGAAAGCCGCCATAAGATCAAGAGCCATATAACTAGCCCTCTATAGGGCCAGGTCGCGCAGCTTGATCACCCGATGATTTACGTGCCTCAATCCACTCTTCGACCTCTGACAAATCCCAGGCGACATTTCTACTGGTTAACGCGATACGGCGTGGAAAATCCCCTCGCTGCTCCAGGTTATAAATTGTTCGTGTCGAAAGCGGGATCATCTCCAGGAGCTTCTTCCTGTTGATGAGGGTCTTTATATTTTGCATGGGTCAATACCTCTCAAATGAATAGTTGCTATTCATCGAGTAGCTGCGCGAAGCAGCTAATCGGTAATTGACCTGCCCGATGCCAATGGCGGCCTTATTTATAAATTCACGGCATCAACTTCAATGCTATCAAAGATAGCAAAAACATCAACCCTTACTGCCTCCCGAAGTCCACTCATCAATCATATCGGCCCAATCCTGCAACATCGCCGCCCGCTGCTCGCGGTACTCAGCCTTGTTGTAGACAGCCCTCACGCCCTTCTGCTCGTGCGCCAGGCACTTCTCGATCCAGTCGGTGTTGTAGCCGGCCTCATGCAACAGCGTGCTGGCTGTGCGCCGCAAATCATGCGGTCCGAACTTGGTAAGTGACTTCCCATCTTTCTGCGCCGCCTTGTAAGTCAGCGTCAGCACCTGGTTAAGTGTGGCAGCGCTCATCGGCGCATCCGAGTCGTACCGTGATGGCAAAACGAAGTCGGAACCACCGGCAAAGGTTTTCATGGCAATGAAAATATCCAGAGCCTGCTGGGACAGAAATACCAGGTGCGGGTTACGGCGTTTCATCCGCTCCTTTGGAATCGTCCACAACGCTTCGCTGAAATTGATCTCGCTCCAGGTCGCATTGGTCAGCTCGCTCTTGCGCACCATCGTCAGCAATAACAGCTTGGCCGCCGCACGGTTTGTTGGGCTTGTGCCCACTCGCTCCATGTACTGGTACATCAGCCCAATTTCTTCTGGCGTCAACGCTCGGTCACGTGGCTCGAATCGAGCGATGCTTGTTGGGCGCACCAGTTCTGCCGGGTTTTCGACCTTCTGCCCACGCTCGATGGCCCAGCGAAATACCTGCAACACGATTTCACGCACATGAACGGCGGTGGCCGGTGCGCCTCGCTCAACAATGGCATCAGCCAGCGCCCGCAAGTCTTCGTGGGTGATCTCCACCAGCTTCTGATTGCTGAATTTCGGCTTCAGCTCACGCTCATAAACCGAGCGGCGCATATCGCGGGTGGAGTCGGCCATCTGGTAGCCACGCAGCCACTTCTCCGCCCAGGCACCGAACGTCTCTGCATCTTTCACCCGCGCCTTGTCTCGGGCTTTCTCCTTGGCCGGCGACTTGCCCGCCGCAACCATCTTCTTGGCGTCACCCAACAGCTCGCGGGCTTCGGCCAGGGTGATGCCACCGACACCATAACGCCCAAAGGTGATGGTCTCCTGCCGACCGTTGATTGAGTAGTTGTAACGGAACGAGATGGAGCCGGCTGGAGTCACTGCCACATAGAGACCTTCCCGGTCATTCACTTTGTAGAGTTTGTCCCTGGGCTTGAGATTGCGCAGCTTGGTATCGGTCAGCATGTACCTTGTCCTTCTTCGTCTCCGATACCATGCTGAAAAAATCTCGAATTTATCGTATTTTTTCTTACGAAACAGTAACTTATAGAATATTAATACCATGAACACACAAAAGAACGCAGCATGGTATCGGCATCAATCATGGCATCGCCAAACCATAATACCAGCTTTAATGCCATGCTCAAACGGTGCTTGGCGCTTCCTCCCGTTGCCAGATCGTGCCAAACACAAACAAAAAAAAGCCCGCAATTACGCGGGCTTAGCGGCATTTCATGCCATCAGGTGCCTGGCTGTGCCAGACGCGGAATCATTCCCACTCGATCGTTGCCGGGGGTTTGCCTGATATATCGTAGACCACACGGTTGATACCGCGGATTTCATTGATGATGCGATTTGAGATTCTGGAGAGGAGGGTGTAGGGCAGTTCTGCCCAGTGTGCGGTCATGAAATCTTCGGTCTGAACAGCGCGCAAGGCGACTACATATTCATAACTGCGATTGTCTCCCATGACGCCAACTGATTTTATCGGCAGGAAAACGGCAAATGCCTGAGAGGTTTTTTCGTACCAGCCGGCATTTCTCAGTTCTTCGATGAAAATGGCATCAGCCTGACGCAGTAACTCGGTGTATTCATATTTGACTTCTCCCAGAATACGGACACCCAGTCCCGGGCCGGGGAATGGATGGCGGAACACCAGATCATGCGGCAATCCCAGTGCCAGGCCAAGTTCACGTACTTCATCCTTGAATAGTTCACGTAATGGCTCCAGCAGTTTGAGGTGAAGTGTTTCCGGCAAACCGCCCACGTTATGGTGAGATTTGATAACGCCTGCTTTCTTGGTGTGGCTGCCAGCGGATTCAATGACATCAGGATAGATGGTGCCCTGTGCCAGCCATTTTGCATTTTCGATCTTTTCAGCTTCCTGCTGGAAGATTTCCACGAACTCACGGCCGATGGTGCGACGTTTCTGTTCAGGGTCGGTGATTCCTTTCAGTTGTTCCAGAAACTGCCTGCCGGCATCGATGTAAATGACATTGACCGCAAGGTTCCGGCTGAAGGTTTCCATGATCTGCTTGGCTTCGTTCAGGCGAAGCAGGCCGTTGTCCACGAATACGCATACCAGTTGATCGCCAATGGCACGATGAATGAGTGCAGCGGCTACGGATGAATCCACCCCTCCAGATAGCCCCAGGACGACTTTATCATTCCCGACACGGGCACGAATCCGGCCAATGGCTTCTTCCACGTAATCAGGCATGTTCCAGTCATAGCCTGCACTGCAGATATCGTGCACGAAGTGATCGAGAATTGCCTTGCCCTGTCGTGTGTGGGTGACTTCAGGGTGAAACTGTACTCCGTAAAAGTTGCGCGTTTCATCCGCCATGGCAGCGAAGGGAGTCGCTGCATTGGAGGCAATGGCAGTGAAACCCGGTGGCAGTTTGTTGACACGGTCGCCATGGCTCATCCAGACGTCAAGAGCCGGTTTGCCATCGGAGTTAATGCGGTCCTGTATGCCATGGAACAGCTTGCACGGCGCAGTCAGCAGCTCTGCGTAACCGAATTCACGCGTCTGTGCATCTTCCACTTCTCCACCGAGCTGAGCTGCCATGGCTTGCATTCCATAACAAATACCGAGGACGGGAACCCCCAGCTCGAACACGATTTGCGGCACACGTGGCGCATCCTCAGTGAAAGTCGAAGCTGGCCCGCCGGAGAGAATAATACCGATAGGTGCAAATTCCCGGATGAATTGCGGGCTGACATCAAAGGGATGGAGTTCACAGTAAACATTGGTCTCGCGAATGCGCCGGGCAATCAGCCGGGTGTATTGCGAGCCAAAATCCAGGATGAGAATGGCTGAATGCATATCAGAAAAACTTATTCGACGTGATAGTTTGGAGCTTCTTTGGTGATCTGGACATCATGCACATGAGATTCACGGATTCCGGAGGATGTGATTTCGATGAATTCAGCTTTGGTATGCATGTCGCTGATGGTGCGGCATCCCAGATAACCCATGCTGGATCGGACACCTCCGGTCAGCTGGTGAATGACATTGGCGAGATAGCCTTTATAAGGGACGCGTCCTTCCACACCTTCCGGTACCAGTTTATCTGCCTCATGGCGTTCGGCTTCCTGGAAATAGCGGTCGCTCGATCCTTGTTGCATGGCGGATAAAGAGCCCATGCCCCGATAGCTTTTATAGGATCTTCCCTTGAGCAGCTCGATTTCACCTGGAGATTCTTCGGTTCCGGCCAGCAAGCCTCCCAGCATGACTGAACTTGCGCCTGCAGCCAGTGCCTTGGCAATATCACCGGAATAGCGGATACCCCCATCGGCGATGAGGGGTACACCTGTGCCCAGCAGCGCAGTAGCGACATTATCGATGGCTGAAATTTGTGGCACACCGACACCCGCGACGACGCGGGTGGTACAGATCGAGCCCGGGCCGATCCCGACTTTTACGGCATCTGCGCCGTGATCTACCAGTGCCTTTGCTGCCGCAGCAGTGGCTACATTGCCAGCGATTACCTGAATTTCAGGGAATTTTTTCTTGACCCAGCGCACACGATCCAGCACACCCTGTGAATGTCCATGTGCCGTATCCACGACGATTACATCTGCGCCGGCTTCCACTAGGGCAGCAGCGCGTTCATCGCTGCCTTCTCCCACGCCAATGGCAGCACCTACGTACAAACGTTCCTGATTATCCTTACTGGCATAGGGATGTTCGGTGGTTCGGGTGATGTCCTTGACAGTGATCATTCCGCGCAATTCGAAGTTTTCACTGACGATCAGCGCTTTTTCAAGCCTGTGTTTGTGCAGCAGGGCCAGTGCATCTTCTTTTGAAACGCCTTCCCGAACAGTAACCAGGTGTTTCTTCGGCGTCATGATATTTTTGACCGGTTGATCGAGGTTGGTTTCAAAACGCAGATCACGGTTGGTAACGATGCCGACAACCTTTTTGCTTTTTACTACGGGCAGTCCGGATATGTTGTGCTGCCTGATCAGTTCCAGAACCTTGCGAACGGTCATGTCCGGAGAGACGATGATCGGATCGGTGACAACACCGCTTTCAAAGCGTTTTACCTGGGCAACTTGTGCGGCCTGAGCCTTGATAGGCATGTTTTTGTGGATGATGCCGATCCCGCCTTCCTGTGCAATGGCAATGGCAAGCCGCGCTTCGGTAACGGTATCCATTGCCGCGGAAACGATCGGTATCTTTATGCGGAGCGTGCGGGTCAGTTGTGTAGCCAGATCGACATCTTTGGGTAAGACCTCGGAATAAGCGGGAACCAGGAGAATATCGTCGAAGGTGAGTGCTTTTTGTATTAATCTCATGCGATCAATCCCTTACAAAACCCTATTATACCGAACCTTTTTGTATTTTCTGATTTGGCTTGGCACGTTTTGATGAAGCGCGTGGATAAAGACAGCTGCCAGATTCTGGATTATTAACGCATACGCCAGGTGGTGTAGGTTGTTTCCCGATCAAAATCATCCCAGATATAGGTTGGTTTGATGATGGGCGTGGTGGGTACTACAAAGGTAACGATATCAACTGCACCACTCAGTGTCCGGCCGACTGTATGGACGAGCCCGACGAAGAAACCTGCTGTCACGCCATAGATGGTTCCTTTTTTATGGCTGGTAATCATCATGTTCTTGGGAATTTCGGCAACGCCGGTAATGACATTGGCTACACCGGTAGCCAGTTTTTCTCCCGCTTTCTCGGGGTAGGTATCAGCCTGAGCATTGAAGGAAAGTGAGAGGCACAGAATTGCTGGTGCCAGAAGTGAGATGGAAGTACGTTTCATTGTGTTTTTCCTCGCTAGAAATTGTAAATCGCTTGGTTGAAAGGATTACTGGCGCAGACTGATAATGGGCCATCCACTTTTTTTCGCATGTTCATGGAGTGTGGCATCAGGATCGACTGCAACAGGATGAGTTACTCTTTTGAGTAGCGGTAGATCATTGAGTGAATCACTATAAAACCAGCTCTGCAGGAAAGAAAGCCAAGTGAGATTGTGCGCATCCAGCCATTGCTCCAGCCGGGTTATTTTACCTGCCTGGAACGAGGGTATGCCGGTTACGTGGCCGGTAAATTCACCATTTTTCTGTTCCGGTTCAGTGGCGATCAGGTGATCGATACCCAGCATGCGGGCAATGGGTGCGGTTACAAAACTGTTGGTGGCAGTAATGATGATGCACAAATCTTTTTCGGCCTGATGTCTTGCAATCAACTCACGTGCGCCTGGAGCGATCAAGGGTGCGATTTTTCGTTCGATGAAATCGCTGCGCCATGTGTTTAACTGTTCACGAGGATGGCGGGATAGAGGTTTGAGCTGAAAATCCAGGAATTCGTGGATATCGAGTGTGCCCGCTTTATATTGTTCATAAAATTCGATGTTGCGGGCTTCATAGACTTCCCGATCCAGAACTTGTTGTTCAATGAGAAATTGGGCCCATTGAAAATCGCTGTCACCAGCCAGAAGCGTGTTATCCAGGTCAAATAATGCCAGTTTCATGATACTGAACTTTGATATTGGAAAATATGGATGCGGTAAAGCCGGGTAAATTCAGACAAGAAGTACGTTTCAGGGTTGTTTCATGCCATTGTGATCTGCTGAAGTCGATAATCACCCGTAAGTTGGTACGTGATTATAGCAGCTCGCGCAACAAGGGAAGGGTGATGGGACGTTGCCTGGTCAGCGAAAGCTGATCCAGTGCGTGGACAAGCCTGATGAGGGAAGATAAATTCCGTTGTTCATATTTCAGTAAATAATGGCAAATTTCCAGCGGCAGCTCAAACCCGCAACGGATTGCGTAATCTTGCATGACCTCGATTTTTTTTTCATCCGTCAATTCATGCACCTGGTATACCAGCCCCCAACCCAGGCGGGTAGTCAGATCCTGGCGTAAATCCAGTTGGGCAGGTGGTTTGGTGCCACTGGCCAGAAATATGCCATGTTTGCTGTCACGCAAGTGATTGTAAAGATTGAACAACCTGATCTGGGCCGCATCATCCAATCGTTCGACATTATCAATCACTATACAGTCTGTACCGGGATTGAAGTTTGGCTCATCCTGATTGCAGTCGATGTAGCGTGAGTTGCATTGCTGTTCTGAAAAAGCATCCGCCACTGCCTGCAACAAATGGCTTTTACCACTACCCGTTTTCCCCCACAGATAATAAAAACGATCCTGCTGATTGCCCGCAACCAGATTTCTCAACGCATAAAGTACCTCTTCATTCCCCGAGGGAATAAAGTTATCCAGAGACGGTGGACCGATTTCAGTAATATTGAGCAGCAGTTGTCTCATGGATGGATTCTGGAGTTTTTCTCTACGGGGGGTGTTAAAAAGACTAATGTGTAGATGATTGAGTAAAAAGGTTTCTGTGTTTATGGTATGTACTTATGAGGATAGACAAATAAAAAGAATACTTAGTAGTTAGAAGGAGTTATTTCAAAGATTTTAAGATTTTTTTTCTGATTTTTCCCGCAATATGCTTAGATATACCAATTAGCCCCCAAAAAGATCTGAGGTTATAGGCAACTAATCCAAGACGCTCACGCCGGTGGCTCATCCAATCTTTCTTGTAAGCATCATCTCCGGTGAGATAGTCAACTTCATGTACCTTGTCCACGTCAATTGCATGTTGCATCAGGTGTGCAGTCAGAATTGTCCCCGGTGACAAATGAGCAAATTTTTCGTCATACGCCAATTTATAAATTGCTGCTCGACCTTGATTTACTATCCAGAGCTGCGCCGCAATTGGTTCTTCGTCATAGTATGCGATTCCCAGTCTTAGCCAGCCTTTGGCTGCACAGAGATTGATTAAAGAAGGCATGAATTCGGGGTAGGGTTCCGGTATTTTCCAGCTTGCACTGTAATTTTTTTTCCAGACGTCGATCGCGGTGAAAAGCTTGTCGTGAGTTGTGATGATTTCTAATTTTCCTCGCCCCCCAGCCAGAAATTTTTTCTTGCGCCGCTCCAGTGTGTTTCTTACCCGGGAGGAAAGCCCCTGTAAGTAATCCGAAAAGGAGCGATCGTTTACAGGCAAATACCAATTACCCCAACAAAAGAATCGATCGGTTTTAAAACCGATTTTCTTTAAAGCTTGCTCGTGAAGATCAAAACCTGAATGGGATGGATCCATAATGTCAAAGCGCAGTACATCAGCTTGAGTATCCGATAAAATTTTTCTTAAGCAACCAGTTAAACTTTCAATTGTCAGGTTGGAAGAAATTAAGGGTTGGTAAAGCGAAGAATAAAAACAGGTAAAACTATTGATTTGCCTGGGACTGAATTTTCCATTTTTTTGTAATAACACTGGCCAGATACCTTGTATAACGTCCATTGTTTCAGAGGTGAAAATATAAATTTCTTTTGTTTGACGAATAACTGTAGTCTCTAACAGAAGAAACCAGTCTTTGGATAAATCAAAGCTGCTTTTTTCACCTGAATCGAAAAGCTTTTGGCAGCTGGCAGGTAAGTCATTAATACTTCCATATTTCCTAATTTGCTGTTCCATGGGGTAATCGATTCAGGAATGATTTTTTGATTTATGTTTCTTGGTAGCTATAGCAGGGCATAAAAAAGCTGCCGCTGGTGTAACAGAAAATGGAGGTTATAGATACTATAGAAAACGGCATAAACTACATTATCCTAAATAACCTTCCAATCGATCTTGAAAATGGTTTTAGTCCCGCGGCTTCCGTCTTTTGTATCTGCGTTTATGGCAGTGTATGCCCGTTATATGGGTTATGTTGCCCAATATAAAGTTCTCTTTGAGGGTGACAATAATTAGTATTTTCACGCCAGTCATATGGTGATAGCAGTCACTAATCAGAAATCTAAGATCGTGTTATCGACAAAGGTTATCGTGTAGTGTCAGGATTGACGGTGTGATGATCTGGTACCATAGCCAGAAGCGCGGCATTTCTATTGATTAGAAAACTATTCATCAGTGCAGTATCATTGAGCCAGCAATCGGTCATATAAAACGAAGGTAAGGTTTCTGCGATACTGGTTCAAGGACATGCTGAGACGCTCTCAATACTGTCATCTATCTGTTTTTTTTTTGCGTCCCGATGCGATGGGACGGCAATTCAGAGAACTCATGAGTCCGGTGATCCCTGGAAACCCACATGTATTGTTTCATCATAGATTGTTTAGAATAGACTAAAGATATTACTGGCATGGATATATCAGTAAATTTAGTATTATTGGGGCTATTTGCCGGTATATTTTTGTAACAGGAGTCTGATTGTGTGATAAAGATCGTAGGCTCGTGCGTATAAAGCTGTCCGAAATATCATGACGTGACTAATATGTCTTTGCCCGGTTGCCCAGGCAAGCTGATCTTGTGTCGCGTTTGTATAAAACTCTACAGAGTTGTGTTGGTTTTCTCGAAATATATACTGAAGGGTATCCCTCAAATGCAAACGGCCTGGCGCAAACCTTGCCAGATTTTCATCATAAGTGGTTTTAAGCATAATTTTAATACTATTATTAAATATTATCAGTCTTGAGGCAATCAGCTTCTGATCTACTCGATATTCAGATATTTCAGCTTGTCCGGTGGCCGCAAAGGTTGTCATTACTTCTGAATAGAAGTTACTTTGCTTATTTTTAATATTAACAGCTGTCCCCGTATATCCTTTCCATCCATTTGATTCCAGTTCGCCATAGTGAACTACAGCATCGTGCATTAAATGTGGATCAACTAGAATCTGTAAAACTGGTAATCCGAGTTCATTTTCTATACGCCGTTGATAGCGGCGCATATTTTGAACTATTCCTTTTGAACGTGTTTCCCAGTAACGTTCAAACGAGCTCTTTAAATTAATATTTATAGTTAAGGTATGAGGAACAATACGAAGGCAAAAATCTTTATTGAAAGGAAAAGATGGACAAAATTCAGGATCCATATTTAATAATTCAATAAGCCAGGCAAATGGAGATAAACTGGAAAAGAGTCCGCGTAAAATATCTGCATTCTCTACGAGTATCGGTATGGCAGGTGCTTGAGAAGGGACAAATTGTGTCCATATTCCTCGTCCCCGATAACGGAGAATAAGCAAACCATCTATGTTCCCAACAGAACGATGGATACATAGATGTTCTGTCCCATTGCCAAAATGTTTGAGTAAAGCATTGACAAACCTACTGTCCGAAAATGGATGACTATTATATAGACGGGCGTTCAAATCATCCCATATTCCACTCCAACTCCCTAACTGATTCGTAAGTGGAAGTATTTCCCAGTTCATTGATTTAACTCCATTGCAAGCTGGCGAATGGTATCAACCATCCATTCAATATCCTCTGGAAGTAAATCCTGATGACAGGGCAGCTGCAACAATCTGGAACGATAGCTGCTTGATACTGGACAATCTGACAGCGCCATATCTTCCCACCGTAATATGGGAATACCTGCCAATCTCAACATATGAAAAATTATTCCTTGGGAATCTGCAAGAACAGGAAAAGCATATGGCACAACACCTTCCGGTAAATGAGAAAATAGTGGGTGGATTTCCTGAATAGACTGTATACCGAACAGCCATTGCTGATAATTTTTCCGTCTCTGATAGATAATACGAGCATGATCCGAGAATTTTGTCAGATAGAACGACGATCGCAGGCCGGATATCTGAATTTTATCAGGCAAAATGTTTTGTAATCCAGGATGACTCTCCAGACTCAAATTATTTTTATTTTTATCAGAGATCTTGTGTGCTTCTGCTAATAGTGAGGCTGCATTTACCGATAGCGGGGTCATATATTCAAATATTCTTTCCGCTTTTTTTTGAAGTAATACAAAAAAAGATTTTGCCTCCCTTAACCACGATTGATGGCAAATCTGGGAACTCCTTCCTTTATTATTATCGAGCAAGAAAGCGCCATCCTTTGCAGGAAGAAATTTCCATACACTGGCAATTGCGTAATTGCCCGAAGTTCCAAGAGGTTGGCCCAAATACTGGCTATAGATAGCATGAGCACAATCTTCTATAAGAGTAATATTACGAAGCTTGCAAAATAGCTTGGTTTCTGTAACTGCATTAGGAAAACCAAAGTAATGTGTAAGGATCATAACTGCAGGACGTCTATCCTTATTTTCAAGTATGGAGGAAAGTCTGGAAAAATCCGGACGTAAATCATCAAGCACCTGATAAAAATAGATATCTGCACCTAAAAATAAAGCAGGTTCAACCATACTACGGCAGTGGAATGAAGGTAGCAGAACTATACTTCCTTTTTTAACATTGGCGCGCTGCATTGCTTCTATTAGTGCATAGCGTCCTTGTATAAAAAATTCACCATTTGAAATAAAAGCAGAATAATTATGAGTGGATGCTCTGTATTTCAAATATTTAAAAGATAGTGAAGCTGATGTGGCTACTCTAACCTTTGGATAGTCAGAGCTGCGAGCAAGAAAAGGTTGGAAAGTAACAGACATCATTTTTTATACAGTCGATCTTAAATAATTTATTTTCGCCAAATAATTCGTTTGTTAGTCAAATTTGGCTTTTGTTTTGGGTCTTGGAAAGCTAAAGCGGGTTTGGTCGTAAAAGTCTGAGTAACTTAAGATACAGACTATCACGGCGATAGTTGAATAGAAGTTCAATTTCCTTGAGGTATAAAAAATTCCTGGCCTACCATTAAATTTGCCAAGTGGTATTTCAAGAAATTCCAGAAAGACTCGATACTGCTATATGCAGTTCTCATTAACAAATTCATTTTTCCATGATGTACCCGAGTGCTTGTCAAATCAATGTTGATCAATCCATTGTAACTATCTAGCCATTGAAGTGGCTTATTGTATGAGGATAGCCCCTGGTAATAAGCTTGCAGTATGATTTTTGAGCATAAACCTTACCATGTTCTTTCAAAAGGCCAAACATGATATTTTTGCCGTAAGTACCACCCCCTCATGCGATGTGCTCCAGAGTATGTTTATCAATTTTTACCGCATTTGCAGAGATTAGTTACAAATCTAGACCGAAGCTCCAGTCAATTCAGCGATGGTAATAGCCATAAAATCCAGTGCAAGACAGTGTATAAATTGCCTGAATCTGGTTTTACTGGTTTTAGAATATTTATTACTTGTTTTTACTAACTATCTCAAAAGACTATCACATCTTAATCAGTGTCTTTTCGCTTCTTATATTCACTCATATTATCCGGCATCAACTTTCCTACCAGCTTCAGCCCCGCCAGACTGAATATCCCTGCCATTGTCAGGTACAGGCCAACGAGTGATGTACCACCGGCATCAGTCAGTGCTTGTGCGATGATCGGAGCGAGTGCTCCGCCCAGAATGCCTCCTGCATTAAACGCAACGGATACACCTGTGTAGCGTATTCGTGGGGGGAAAAGCGATGGCAGCCATACACCAAGAGGGCCGTATACAAAACCCATGATGAACAGCGCAAGCGAGAGCATTCCCCAGACCAGCCATAGCGATCCTGCTCCCAGAGCTGGGCCAAATGTCAGCCCCAGACCAATCGTTGCAGCGCAGCCCCAGCTCAGTACCTGATTGGCACTGGCCTTGTCGGCACGTATTCCTGCAATGATGATCCCGGCAGCGAGAAATGCTATGGCAGCGAGCTGGGTGATGAGAAACTGTTCGCGATCGTATCCCAGTGTGGTGGTGCCATGGGCGAGTGCAAACGCGGTTGAAAGGTAAAAAATGGCGAAGCAGGCTACCACCGTAAAAGTTCCGGCAAATGTGATGAGTGCGTGCTTGCGTATCAATTCCCAGAAGGGGACCGAAACAGGAGGATTTTGTGCCAGTGCCTGGGTAAATTCCGGTGTTTCATTGATCTTCAGGCGTACCCACAGGCCAAGTACAATCAGGATACTGCTGGCGAGGAAGGGGATTCTCCATCCCCATGCTGCAAAATCTGCGTCACTCAACTGCAGGCCGATCAGCAGAAACAGCCCGTTTGCTGCAAGGAATCCAATCGGAGCGCCCAACTGAGGTACCATTCCGAACCGGCCACGCCATCCCGGAGGAGCGTTTTCAACAGCCAGCAACGCTGCGCCTCCCCATTCGCCGCCCAGCCCCAGTCCCTGGCCAAAACGCAGAATGCACAATAACAGCGGGGCTATCCAGCCAGCTGTCGAATAGGTGGGCAGGAACGCAATCAGCAGGGTCGATATCCCCATCAGCAATAATGAGGCAACCAACGTTGATTTTCTGCCGATTCGGTCTCCAAAGTGACCAAACAAAACTGCACCGAAAGGACGCGCAATGAAGGCGAGGCTGAAGCTCAGGAATGACAGCATCAATTGTGCAGATGGAGATTCTGCAGGAAAGAACAACGGCCCGAATACCAGTGCTGCCGCGGTGGCGTAGATATAAAAATCATAAAATTCGATGGTGGTTCCAACCAGACTGGCCACAAGGATACGGCGGTGCTGGCGAAAAGGACTGACCATAATCAGTTTTCCTTCAAGGCTTTCGGATGACCAGGCTGATCCTGGACTTACGGAACGCGAAAGTAATGAGGATCAGGTGGTTTGTCAAATTGAATACAGAAACAGCCTGGAACAGAAAGGAGTTCCAGAGCCCGGCAGATTCTCTTTCTGGAGAAATAACGGGTTATCAGGCCAACGCATCTTTGATCTGGTTGAAAGGCTTGTTGTGCAGGAAATTGCGTATGTTATCTGCCAGCAGATTGAGCATGCGTTGTCGGGATTCCACACTGGCCCAGGCAGAGTGGGGTGTGATGATGAGATTCGGATGAGGGTAATCCAGCAGTGGATTACCACTGACTGGCGGTTCTTCTTTCAGGACATCGATGGCTGCACCGGCAATATGTTTTGAGTAAAGGCTTTTCAGCAGATCGGTTTCATCGATCAGGCCACTGCGGGCGGTATTGATCAGGTATGCCGAAGGCTTCATCAGGTTCAGCTCCCGGCTGCTGATCAGGTGGCGGGTATCTTCCGACAAAGGGCAGTGCAGGGTAATGAAATCCGCCTGACGGATGACTTCATCGAATGCTGTTCGCCCAGGCCGGATGGTTGAAGCGGATTTGTGTTCGGTGATCAGCAATTTCATCCCGAATGCTTTGGCAATGTTTGCCACCGCATTGCCCAGTTCTCCGTATCCGACAATACCGAGTGTTTTGCCGGCCAGTTCTGTGATTCCGAAATCAAGCGGACAGAAATAGGAACTCGCCTGCCAGCCACCTCGTTTTATCAGTTGCTGATACTCCACGAAACGGCAGGCAAAGTTCAGCATGAACATGAAAACATGCTGAGCGACGGAGCCGGTGGCATAGTTGCGCACATTGCATACCGGAATGTTGCGCTCGGCAGCCGCGATCAGATCGACGTTGTTATAACCGGTTGCCGCCACACATATCAGTTTCAGCTTGTTTGCAGCATCCAGGGCTGAACGGTCCAGCAGCGTTTTATTGCTGACAACGATTTCTGCTTCCCTGATTCGTTCTGCTACCTGCTCCCGGGAAGTGTTGTCATGATAAACCCAGGGGGATACGACTTGCTCCAGTACCGTTCTATCAATATCGTCGCGCGTAACAGAACCGAAATCGAGAAAAACCGTAAGCATGATTGTCTGATAGATGGAATTGGAAAGGGTATTCCAAAAGAATGTAGTGAAAGCGCAAGGTATTGTCAAACGGGCCGACTGGCACGGCTTGGAATGTATTCCGTGAGTATCTGCAAACGGACAGGCATCACAGAGGTATCACAGAAGGATGTTGCAGAAACAAAAAAGCCGATACAGTTTCCGGTATCGGCCCGCATTCAAACTTAAACGTCAGGTCATTTGAGCGTCAGGATCCAGTCTGCCAGTGCTTTGGCATCTGCATCGCTCACGTTGACGTTTGGCGGCATTGGAATCTGTCCCCATACACCGCTGCTGCCGCCTTTGATTTTACCTGCCAGATATGTGGCTGCATCGTCTTTATCAGCATATTTGGCTGCGATGTCTTTAAGTGCAGGGCCAACGACTTTTGTTTCGACCTGATGGCAGGCGATACAGTTGTTCTTTTTGGCTAAATCGGCATCTGCCTGAGCATAACCGGCTACTAATAATGCTGAAGCAGCAAATGTACCTAACCAAGCTGTTTTCATCATATTTTTCCTTTTATGAATGATTAAGGGAGTGCCATTCTACCGTGAAGCTTACACATTTGCAGTAGTTCATTCAGCGAGTGGATCTCCGGAAGACAACGCCTGCCCTCACACACCCGGGCACTGATTTTTCCATCTGGGGTAGAGCGCATTTTAAGACTGTCGGGTAATTCGGAAAGTTCCAGAGGCAAGGCGATCACTATTTTGTCAAGCGAATAAGGAAGCAGTGCTTTCAGCCAAATTTGCAGTTCTGGCCGGTTACCATGAAGAATTACTGTTTTTGTCGGCTCGAGGAATTCCTCCAGCGTGATCAGCAGACTGCAATGCGAGCTGGCATGCAGTGACAATCCGCTGGAAAAAACATTCAGCGTGCGTTCGGCTGCTTCAAGATAACGCTGTTCATTCAATAGATGGCCCAGTCGTTGCAAAGTAGTGGCGGCAATGCCGTTTCCGGCTGGAATTGCGCCATCATGGCCCGTTTTGGGTCGATGGATGAGTGTTTCGTGGTCATGGCTGGTAAAAAAGAATCCGCCGGATGTTTTGTCCTCAAACCGGGTAAGCAGTACATCGGCCAGGGTAATGGCAAAATCGAGATCCGTCTGCCGGAAATCGGCCTGCAGCAGTGTCAGCAGGCTGTCCAGCAGGAATGCATGATCGTCGAGATAAGCATTCAGATGTGCTTTATCGTCTTTGAAAGTTGCCAGCAGGCGGTCATCCTGCCACAGTCTGCTGCGGATGAAATCCAGCGCCCGCACGGCTGAACTAATCCATTCCTCGCGCTCGAAAATCTGTCCTGCGCGTGTCATGCCCTTGATCATCAGCGCATTCCAGCTCGTCAGGATTTTTTCGTCACGCCCCGGGCGAATACGCTGTTCGCGTTCGTTCAGCAATTTTCTGCGGGCACTGTCGATGAGTTGCTGTGCAGCTTCCTGGCTGATTTGATGGCGTGCTGCGACTGTCTCGATCGATTCCGTGACTGCAAGATGCCAGTAGTGATTCTCGAAGTTGGGTGAGCGGTCGAGACCATAATAAGCCGCTGTTACCCGATATTCTTCCGGTGTCAGAATTGCCGAAACCGCCTGACGATCCCAGACGTAGAATTTTCCTTCTTCGTGCTCAGAGTCAGCATCGAGCGAGGAAAAATAGCCACCTTCCCCGTCCATCCCGGATTGCATTTCCCGTATGACCCAGGCAGCCGTTTCCTCGACTACCTGTTTGAACAGTGGATTGCCGGTCACAAGCCAGGTTTCCGCGTAGAGGGGCAGCATCAGTGCATTGTCGTACAGCATTTTCTCGAAATGCGGAATCTGCCAGGAATGATCGGTGCTGTAACGGCAGAATCCTCCCCCCAGTTGGTCGTACAAGCCGCCTTGTGCCATTTTTTCCAGCGTGTGGGTTACGACATGCAGTGCCCGCGTGTCATTGTCGGTGACATAACGCCGCAGGCAAAACTGTAACTCTGCCGGATGGAGAAATTTGGGTGCATCTCCGAAACCGCCGTCGGTTTCATCGAACAGGCGATTCAATTGCTCCCAGGCACGGTCGATTGGTTGCCGGGAAAGTGCGGAAGCACGGGTATCCGGTGCCGGGAGCGATTGAGCCAGCAATTTCAGCAATACCGCATTCTGCTTCTCGATATCGGTTTTACGCGTGCGATAGAGCTCGGCTACTTTTGGCAGCAGTTCCAGAAACCCTGGCATGCTGTAGCGTGCCTCTTTCGGAAAGTAAGTCCCGCCAAAAAAAGGTTTTTGCTCGGGCGTCAGGAACATGGTCAGCGGCCATCCTCCTGAACGATGGTTCAATGTGTAATGCGCGCTCTGATAAATCTGGTCGATATCAGGGCGTTCTTCACGGTCGACCTTGATGTTGACGAAATGCTCATTCATGGCCGTGGCGACCTGAGCATCCTCGAATGATTCATGTGCCATCACATGGCACCAGTGACACGCGGAATAGCCAATGGAGAGTAGTATCGGCTTATCCAGTATCCGTGCGATTTCCAATGCCTCTTCTCCCCACGGGTACCAGTCCACGGGGTTTTCCGCGTGTTGCAGCAGATAGGGGCTGGTTTCTCCGGCAAGATGGTTAGGCATTGGATTTTTGCTGAAAATAGATTAATCGGTGACTGCACCACGGCTGGCAGTGGATACCAGCTTGGCGTATTTCGCCAGTACGCCGCGTGTGTAGCGTGGTGCAGGTGGATGCCAGGCTGCCCGGCGGCGTTCCAGCTCGGCTTCAGGAACATTCAGTTGCAGCAGGCGACGGTGTGCATCGATCGTAATCGAATCTCCCTCTTGTACCAGGGCGATCGTTCCGCCGGCGAATGCTTCCGGTGCCACATGGCCCACCACCATTCCGTAGGTACCACCGGAGAAACGCCCATCGGTAATCAACCCGACCGAATCACCCAGCCCTTCACCGATCAGTGCTGAAGTGGGAGAAAGCATTTCGCGCATGCCGGGTCCGCCCTGTGGGCCTTCGTAGCGGATGACCACCACATCACCTGGCTGGATTTTGCGTTCAAGAATGGCAGCCATGCAGGTTTCTTCAGAATCGAACACTCTGGCGGGACCGGTAATACTGGGATTTTTGATGCCGGAAATCTTGGCAACCGCACCTTCTGATGAAAGATTACCTTTCAGGATCGCCAGGTGCCCCTGTTCATATACCGGATTGTCCCAGGGTTGAATCACATCCTGATCGGCACGCGGCTGTTCGGGAATGTCTTTCAGCACTTCCGCGATGGTTTGTCCGCTGATGGTCAGACAGTCGCCGTGCAGCAGGTCGTGTACCAGCAACATTTTCATCACTTGCGGAATACCGCCCGCTTTGTGCAGATCCGTGGCTACATAGCGTCCGGAAGGTTTCAGATCGCACAATACCGGTACGCGTGCACGAATGGCTTCGAAATCATCGATGCTGAATTCCACTTCGGCTGCATGGGCGATGGCCAGCAGGTGCAGCACGGCATTGGTCGAACCTCCCACCGCCATGACGACAGATACCGCATTTTCGATGGATTTGCGGGTGATCAGGCTGCGCGGCAGAATCTGCTTTTTGACCGCGTCCACCAGTACTTCGGCGGAGCGTATGGCGCTGATCCGTTTTTCCTCATCTTCTGCTGCCATGGTGGAAGAGTAAGGCAGGCTCATTCCCATTGCCTCGATGGCAGATGACATGGTGTTGGCTGTGTACATACCACCGCACGAACCGGCGCCGGGACAGGCATGGCGTTCGACTTCCAGCAGTTCATGATCGTCTATCTTGTGCGCGGTATGCTGTCCGACAGCTTCGAAAGCGCTTACGATGGTCAGGTCACGGCCCTGGTAATGGCCGGGTTTGATGGTACCGCCATAGACGAAGATGGACGGTACGTTCAGTCTGGCCAGCGCGATCATGGCGCCAGGCATGTTTTTATCGCAACCACCGATGGCGATGACGCCATCCATACTTTCCGCCTGTACGCAGGTTTCGATCGAATCGGCGATCACTTCGCGCGAAACCAGAGAATACTTCATGCCTTCGGTACCCATGGAGATCCCGTCGGATACGGTGATGGTGCCAAACATCTGCGGCATGGCACCGGCGGTTTTCAGCGCATGCTCGGCGCATTTGGCAAGGGTATCCAGCCCCATGTTGCAGGGTGTGATGGTGGAAAAACCGTTGGCAACCCCGACGATAGGTTTATCGAAATCTCCGTCACCGAAACCGACTGCGCGTAGCATGGCGCGGTTGGGGGTGCGTTGTGCACCTTGGGTGATGGTCTGGCTGCGTCGATTATCTGGCATATTGTTTCCTCATGGACAGGTGAATGAATTACGGGCCCGATAAGAGGATGATCGCGGGTGATGTCTGCTGCGATCAGTGGGCATTGCCGTATAATGAATATTTTACCGTAAGTCAGGCTGCTGCCCATGCTCGTTCACCCACAATTCGATCCGGTTGCAATTTCCATCGGTCCGCTTGCTGTTCGCTGGTACGGGTTGATGTATCTGCTCGGATTTTCACTGTTCATTCTGTTGGGGCGTTATCGCATCCGACAACAGCCCAATGGCGTGTTTACCCGGGAAATGCTGGATGATGCATTGTTCTACGGAGTGCTGGGTGTGATTCTGGGTGGGCGTCTGGGTCATGTCCTGTTTTATGAACCGGGTTACTATCTGCAGCATCCGCTGGAGATATTGGCGATCTGGCAAGGTGGCATGTCCTTCCACGGCGGGTTTCTCGGTGTTGCCATCGCCATGCTGTGTCTGGCGCGCAAGTACCAGCTTTCATGGCTGGCCGTCACGGATTTCATCGCACCGTTGGTGCCGCTTGGATTGGGAGCGGGACGTATCGGAAATTTCATCAATGGTGAATTGTGGGGGCGCCCCACCGATGTGCCGTGGGGGATGATTTTTCCGTATGCGGATAATTTGCCGCGCCATCCCTCACAACTTTACGAGTTCGCATTGGAAGGACTGGCGCTTTTCGCGCTGATCTGGCTTTATTCTGCCAAGCCAAAGCCGCTGGGTGCCGTTACCGGAATGTTCATGATCGGCTATGGTGCATTCCGCTCGTTCTGTGAGTTTTTCCGTGAGCCGGATGACGGTTTTCTCGGCATCATGACGCTGGGTATCAGTATGGGGCAGTGGCTGTCCCTGCCGATGATTGCAGCCGGTATCGCGCTTTTATACTGGGCATACCGATATGACGGCAAACCGGAAAAAGCGGCCCGGAAACTGCCGCGCGAGCGTAAAAATCGGGATTGACCGGCAAATCGATCGGGATATGGCCATGCCCTCTGATTTGGCGGCCGGGAATAATTCCCGGTATCGGCTTGTTACCACGGCAGCAGGTGATACCCTTCTACAGCTTACTGGCAGCTTTACGCTCACCTCACTTGATCGATCATTTCCCACAGTAACAAAAGAACTGGCAAAACTGGCCAGCCAATCTGACGCCAGTAGCCTGCACTGGGATCTGACGGATATCAGCCAACTGGATTATGCGGGAGCAGTCATGTTGTGGCGGATATGGGGTGAACAACGGCCTGCACATCTGCTGTTGCGACCCGAGCAGGAGAGAATGTTTTTGCGGCTGGAAAAGTCGGTATCGTTACCCGAGCAGCCACGACGCATATTGTTTTTGCCCATCTCTATGTTGGGAAAACAGTTGCTCCGCTTTCTCGACCATTTGACCGGCATGATCACCCTGTCCGGGCAGATCGTGCTGGATCTTTTTTTTCTGATGACCCATCCAGGCAGAATTCCGGCGCGGGAAATTTCTGCAAACCTGTATCGTACCGGTGCACAGGCCCTTGGTATTACTGCTGTCGTGGGATTTCTGATCGGTATCGTCCTGAGCTATCTTACTTCAGAGCAGTTACATATGTTCGGGGCGGATATCTACATCGTCAATATTCTCGGGATGAGCATCATCCGGGAACTGGGCCCGATGCTCGCCGCCATACTGGTTGCCGGCCGTTCCGGTTCTGCCATGACAGCACAATTGGGTGTCATGCGTGTTACTGAGGAACTGGATGCGCTGACGGTGATGGGCATTCCCCACAGCATGAGGCTGGTGCTGCCCAAAATCATCGGACTGGGTATTGCCTTGCCGCTGATCGTACTCTGGACCAGTGCAATTGCGTTGCTGGGCGGGCTGGTGGCGGCAGAACTGCAGATCGGGTTGAGTATTCACTATGCGCTGACTGCTTTGCCTGATACCGTGCCGATTGCCAATTTATGGCTCGGTCTGGGTAAAGGGATGGTTTGTGGTATGACGATTGCCCTGATCGCCTGTCATTTCGGGTTGCGCATCAAACCCAATACCGAAAGCCTGGGAGAAGGCACCACCAATTCCGTGGTGACTTCGATAACCGCCGTCATTCTGATCGACGCCATCTTTGCCGTGGCATTTTCCAATATCGGTATCAGGATAGCGAGCTGATGGCAATCATCGATCCGGTTATCGAGATCACCGGGCTGACTACCCGCTTTGGCAGCCACATCATCCATGAAAATATCGATCTGACGGTATACAAGGGAGAAATTCTGGCGCTGGTCGGCGGCTCCGGCAGCGGCAAAACCACTTTGTTGCGCCAGATGCTCGGGCTGGTCACGCCTGCACAGGGCAGTGTCAGGATATTAGGGGCGAGACGATATGATTGCGGCCGTGAGGAACAGAGAAAACTGCGTACTCGTTCCGGTGTGCTGTTTCAGCAGGGTGCACTGTTCAGCGCGTTGACGGTTTTCGAAAACGTGGCGTTGCCATTGCGGGAAATGCGTACGTTGTGTGAGGGCACGATACGCGAACTGGTCATGCTGAAACTCGGTATGGTCGGTGTCGAGGTACAACATGCCCGGAAAATGCCGGCGGAGCTATCGGGCGGGATGGTCAAGCGGATTGCGCTGGCACGTGCCCTGGCGCTGGATCCGGAGCTGCTGTTTCTGGATGAACCCACCGCCGGACTCGATCCTGCACTGAGCGAGGGTTTTGTCGACCTGGTACGCTCATTGCGTGAGGAGCTGGCGCTGACGGTCATCATGGTTACGCATGATCTGGATACCCTGGTTGCGATTTCCGATCGCGTGGCTGTACTGGCCGACCGGCGTATCGTTGCACTGGGGCCGATACCGGAAATCATCACCATCGATCATCCGTTCATCACGGCCTTTTTTGGAGGGATGCGCGGCCGTAATGCATTGCGTGCTCTGCAGCAACACTGATTTATTTGTTGCCCTGTTATTTCATTCGAATTTCAAACCAAGGAAACACAATGTCCAACAGTACCCTGACACTCGCCCAGATGTTGATTGCACGTCGTTCGCTGACACCTGATGACGACGGTTGCCAGAAAATGATCATGCATCGGCTGGCAGGGCTTGGGTTCAAAAGCGACTCTATGACCTTCGGTGAAGTGGAAAACCTGTGGACGAGAAAAGGTTCCGACGCACCACTGGTATGTTTTGCCGGGCATACTGATGTCGTGCCGACCGGGCCGGTTGCACAATGGGATAGCGACCCTTTTACGCCGGTGGTTCGGGATGGCTTTCTCTACGGGCGCGGTGCGGCGGACATGAAAACCTCACTGGCGGCTTTCGTTACCGCAATCGAGGAATTTATCGAATTGCATCCTGACCACAAAGGCTCGATTGCGCTGCTGATCACCTCGGATGAAGAAGGGCCGGCAGTGGATGGTACGGTAAAAGTCGTGGAAGCACTGCAGGCGCGCGGGGAAATGATCGATTACTGCATCGTGGGCGAACCCACCTGCACCAACCAGTTGGGCGATACCATCAAAAACGGCCGACGCGGTAGTCTGTCAGGTAATCTGACTATCAGAGGTATCCAGGGACATATTGCGTATCCCCATCTGGCCAGAAATCCTATCCATACAGCCGCACCGGCCATTGCCGAGCTTGCGCAAACCGTGTGGGACAATGGTAACGAGTATTTCCCCGCCACCACCTGGCACATTTCCAACATTCATGGCGGTACCGGCGCAACCAACGTCATTCCCGGCGAAATCAACCTGCTGTTCAATTTCCGTTTCTCCACCGCCAGCACGATCGATTCACTCAAAGCACGGGTACATGAAATTCTCGATCGGCACGGACTGGATTATGAACTGATCTGGGAACTCTCCGGTAAACCTTACCTTACCCCGAGAGGAACCCTGGCCGATGCGGTCAGTGCGGCCATTCGCGAGGTAACGGGTATCGAGCCGGAACTTTCCACCACCGGTGGCACTTCCGATGGCCGTTTCATCGCTGATATATGTCAGCAGGTGGTGGAATTCGGGCCGCGCAACGCAACCATCCACAAAATCAATGAATCTGTGGAAGTTGCGGATATCGAACGCCTGGCCCGAATTTACCGTTTGACGCTGGAAAACCTGCTGCTTTGATAAGAGATGTGTTGATTGCCTGAAGTGAAGACAGAAAATCAGGATTTATTTGTATTTTTTCCACGCAGCAGCTCAACCAGTTTTTCGCTCAGTTGAAACCTGGCGGTATTTTTCCCGGTTTCGCCGGTCTGGCTGATCAATCCGTAAGAAGTCAGCGAATCCAGCAACGGCAGCAGATCACTGTGATCCTCCAGGAAATAGGCGATACAGGGACCTCTGCGATGGAACCCCCAGCGCTCCCACCCCCAGCCTTTTTTCAGCACATAAAATTCCCGGTGAAATTTGAAATCGGGATTTTCCACATCCTGCTTCATTTCGTTGAGCAGGCGTTCATGTGTCTGCCACAACTGATCGAACAGATTGATAGTGCCTGCATCGACCGTTTTTTGTGTCTTGTTTTCACTCGGTTTCATGAAATAACTGGCGAGATAAATCGTAAGCGCACCCGCCAGAAATCCTGCCACCAAACTCAAAATATCCATTTCTCCTCCATCAATGTAATTTTGATCAGTTATTTTCAGGCTGAGCAGTATAACAAGTAAAACGGGTGTATCTGGAGCTGTTACAGGCTTTTACATGGTGAGGAACCTCTGTTTGAAGCCGGACGCAAGGTCAGTGTGATCAATTCATTGGTGATCAAACGCTATGCACAAATGAAATTGCGGCGTGTTCTCTCTCTAGAGATATAAGGATGCGATAAGGTACGAACCGCATCGCTCGGATTATTCTCCAGCCATTGCTGGAAATGATTCGATCGCATTACCCCGAATTGATGGTTCCCCTGCGAAGCGTGGGAACCATCAATTGTGTTAAAAATCAACAGTTGCTGAAACCAAGAAAACCCGGGGATCACTCAAGGTAAGTTGACCGAAAGCATTCGCATCCCAGTAGTTTTTACCGAGTACATTATTAATATTTGCACGCAGGGTGATGAGTTTGCCATTGGATCGTTCAAACATATATCGGGCGCCCATATCCAATCGTGTCCAGTCAGGGATTTTTTGAGTGTTGCCCGCATTGAGATACATGGGGCCATTGTGAGTGACTCGACCGAACAAGGTAAATCCTGTGAAGAAAGGTGTATCCCATTCCACACCGAGCACTAGCCGCCATTTGGGAACGGCAGGTCCTCGATTGCCATCGTTGATGCCATTCTGTGTTCTAGTCAATTCAGAATCGATATAGGCCGCACCCCCTAGCAGGCGTACACCTCTGATTACTTCACCAAAGACGTTGAAATCCACCCCGCGGTGACGTTGTTCACCATGGACGCCAAAGACATTAGTGGCAGGGTCGATAATGCCGCTAGGCTGGGCAACCTGATAAAGTGCCAAAGTAGTGGCAATGCGACCGAAGTCTATCTTGGTACCAACTTCGTATTGCTGGGTTACGAAGGGTGCGAAAACTTCCCCGGCATTGACCGCTGTCAACGGTGCGGTAGGACCCTGTTGCAAGCCTTGTATATAGTTCGCGTATAGTGACACCTGCTGCCAGGGTTTGACCACCAGACCAACCATTGGCGTTATCCTGTCTTCTTTATAACTGGAAGTGATAGCACCGGTATTCCTGTTAAAGCCAGTGGAGTCAATTTTCTGCAAGCGTGCACCCAGGGTCAGCTGTACTCGTTCATCGAGGATCGATAGCGTATCAGCCAGCGCTATACTGGATAGCGTCAAATCCTGCATTTTCCGAGCATTGTCTGGGCCCGGTTGTAAAGATGAATCTGGTTTGGGCCCGAATGTTGGATGGTAGATGTTCGATGTCGGATAAGCTAAGGGCGCGGGCACACTAATTCGTCTCCATTCTCTGTCGAGAGTCGTATAAACTAGAGTCGTTTGATATTTCACCACACCCGTCGTGAAGTGCCCTTGCAGCCCAGTTTCCAGCGTCCATGCATACATCTTGTCAGCTGATAGGCCAACGCCACTGGAACCGGCCATCAGATTCCCTGGCGCATCGATAATGGTTCGATTGGTCAAGATATAGCGCGTGCTGCGCTCGCTGCCGCCCACAGCAACAAATCCAGTTAAATAGCTGGTCAAATCATATTCTCCACGAAACGTACCGTAAAGCACCTCGGGATTGCTGAAATCATAAGGGCCATCGTAATTGTTACGAGTACCAGGTGCTTTGGGAATTGGCACGCCCGCAGCAACTGTCGTGTAGTCGCGGATGCCTTGCAAATTCTGATACTGATAGCCAAAGTCTGTAGATAAACGCAGGCGCTTACCCCGATAATCAAGACCAATTGCTGCTAAGGCAGATTCCCGTGATTGATAATTGATAGGAGTATTACCATTTCGATATACGCCATTGAGGCGCACACCGAATTGTTTGTCTGAGCCATAGCGTCGGCCGATATCGACATGCCCGCCGAACTGGGAATCGGAAATATAGCTAGCAGTGAACTGGATTAGCGGCTGGTTGCCCGCCCGCTTGGGGATCATATTGATTACGCCGCCCACGCTACCATTCGGAGTGACACCATTAAGCAGAGCATTCGGACCCTTAAGTATTTCGACACGTTCGATGGATTCAGCCATCATGGAATTGAAAAAGGAGGGAGTGACACCTGCCATGCCATTGAACAGTAGATCCGTATTCCCGACATAAAAGCCGCGGATGCTGAAATCATCCGCCCCTGTGGACGTGGATCCATTTGCATGAGCGGTTGGATCATTATTCAGGATATCAGCGACATGATGCACCTGCTGATTCTGTATTAATTCCGCCGTGTAGCTCGTTTGATTGAATGGTGTGTCCATGATGTCTCGATTGCCTAAAATTCCGAGTCGCCCCCCTCTTGCCACCTGTCCCCCCACATAGGGTTGGGGCAGACCTCCCGTCTGTCCGCTATCGGCAGCCACCGTGATCTCCGGTAGTATTGTTGCGTTTCCTTCTGCTGCACTTGCTTTCGACAGTTTATGCAAGCTGTATTTTCCCTTCGCATCGTGTACCGCATACAGGTTACTTCCGATCAGCAATCGATCCAGCCCTTCCTGGAGTGTATAGCTGCCCTGTAATCCTGTGCTTTGCAGGCCAGCAGTCGTATCCGGCGAGAAGGTAAGCAGAATGCCCGCCTCACGACCAAAGTGGTTAAGCACTGTTTCCAGCGGGCTGGCAGCGATGTGATAGGTTTTGCGGGAAGGGGTAACAGCGGGAACGTTCCGGGCGGGTGTTTCGGCAGCCTGAACGCTATCAGGCGGCAGAAGGATCGTAAGGGTGGTCAATGTATGGCAGATAATACTTGCCCATACAATGCCTGGTAAATGCCTTTCACAGAAAACATAGAAATGATTATGCGGATGATTCATGTTCCGATTCCTGTCGGGTTAAATGAAGCGAGTTAAAAAAGAGGTACTCGTTTCCTATGTCCCGCGAGAATCGAAAAAAGACCACTTAACAGAAAAATTTTTTCAGGCAGATGGAGGTATCTGAGGTAACTTACGATGCAGGCCTTACTGTTACCCAATAGCGCGTGAAATATTGAATTTTTACGGGCAGGGTGGTTTGCAGGGCATCCAGAATATCTTCCGGGTCGGTAAGCGGATAGGTACCGGAAACGCGCAGATCGGCTACGGCCGGATCGCAGTTGAGTTTGCCGGGACGATAGCGATCCAGTTCAGCCAGAAAATCAGCCAGCCGCATACTGCTGGCGATGATCATGCCATGACTCCACGCGGTGCTCGTATCATCGGCCGGGCGTATTTCATGAATGCCCTGATTGCTGAAATCGACTTGCTCGCCAGCCTGCACGACATGCCGGTAGTTGATATCCTGGCGCAGCCGGATTTCGACCGCTCCCTCGAATACGCTCAGGCGATTCGACGTTGTCTGCTGATGAATGGTGAAGCGAGTGCCAAGCGGACGCAGCTCGCTTTGAGCGGTTTCAACGATGAAAGGACGCGTAATTGATGTACTGTCCTGATTTGTGGTAACCAGAATTTCACCACGTACCAATTGCAGTCGGCGTTCATTTGCCGTGAACCGGATATTGATGGCGGTATCGGTATTGAGAACGACGCGGCTGCCATCAGCAAGTGTGATGTTGCGCCGTTGACCGATATGCGTGCGTTCATCGGCTGTCCATGCCCGCCAGGGAATTTTTTCATTAGCCCACCAGCCGGTACTACCAGCGAACAATATGACGACCAGTGTCTTGATGATCTGGCGACGCTTAAGGGAACGACGTGGCGTCAAAACAGCTTTGGCAACAGCTGAACCAAGCGGTGAAGTCAGCCCGTTGAAGCGGGTATTGACTGTCTCGATATGTTGCCAGGCAAGTTTGTGATCGGGATGTGCCGCCAGCCATCGCTGAAATGCTTCATAGGTGGCTTCGTCGTGATCAGCCGCTTGTAGTTCGACTAACCATTCCACTGCGCACTGGGCAATCTGCGGTGAAATATCAGCTACATTCCGAGTGACGGCTGGCTGAATACCGGGAGCCTCTGCCTTGTTTTCAGAATGGTGATCAGCCTCGTTATCGAGATGCATTCAATCGATTACCAGTGCAAAGTAGCATTGTGCACCGGCTTTGATCAGATAGCGTTTAACGGTCGTAATCGAAATATTCAATTCAGCCGCAATCTCGGCATGACTCATGCCATCCAACTGAGCATATAAAAAAGCACGTTTGACCGGTAGTGGTAAACGATTCAGCAGATGATCGATTTCCAGGAGTGTTTCCAGCAGAATGGCGCATTCTTCGGCTGAAAGAACTGAAGCCTCGGGATGCTGTACAAGCATCTCAAAATAGGCTTGCTCGATCTGCTTACGTCGCCAGTGATTCGCCAGAACCCGTTGTGCGACCGTAGTCAGAAAAGCGCGTGGTTCCTGAATGAGAATTGGCTCTTCCCGTGTGAGCAGGCGCATAAAGGTATCGTGCGCGAGATCAGCCGCCTGATGAGAACACCCGAGTTTTTTGCGTAACCAACCATGGAGCCAGCCGTGATGGTCCTGATACAGCTCGGTAATCGAGTCAGAATGGATGGGATTAACGCTCAAAGCAGGCTCCAGCAAGTATTTCATTGATCATCAAAGTAAACCCATCGATATGACGAAAGGCTATACTCCAAGCATCACGGGTATCCAGAATATCCATCAGAGAATCTGTACAAAACTTCGATAATGATTCTCATTATATATGGTCGGATAGTAGTTTCAATGTAATCTTGCTGGTTTGGGAAACCCGTACTTGTCTACAACATAGCAGTCATCCCGGTTCTGTTCGTAGCCCTAAGGAACCTCTGAAAAACTACCTGCGTTGCCATTTCTGCGTTAAAAATCGGCTTAAAATGCTCATTTATTACGTATAAACTCCGCTTTTTCGCAGATTTTTGCCTTGAACTGACTATCTCGTCGACGTTTTTCAGAGATTCCCTAAAGACCAAAATATTGGGCAAGAAGCCAAGATCATCATAAGCGCTGCAAGCGAAAAATCCATGAACCGGCCCTTTACTAGCAGTAATGCTGCGAGCACGCTATACAGCAAAACAGCAATGATCATGTTGTGCGGAGCTACTACTCCGCGATTTTGTCAAGCGCTGGCGCTCGTCAAGGCTTCACTACCAGGTTGTTATGTACTCTGGTGACACCCTTGACAGTACGCGCCAGCTCGCCTGCACGGTTTTTTTCCGCTTGTGATTTGGTAAATCCGGACAGTTGCACTTCACCACCTTCTATGGTTTTGACGTTGATATTGGCTGCTGAAGTGCCGGGATCATTTGCCAACTTGGCTTTAACCTCTGTCGTGATAATCGAGCCATCTACATATTCACCCACGGACTCCTGGTGCCGTGCGACTGAACAGCTGGAAACCATTACCATGGAAGCGCTGGCGATGACCACGATTGCAATTGCACGAGATATCATCATGATATTTCTCCTTTATAAAAGTGTATGGTTTGAGTCAGGTAGTTTATGCAACATACATTTAGAAAAATATCGCACTTTTCAATGATAGTCACCTGGCATTTTATATTTTCTGTGTCAAGCTACCACCCCAATGCCGAGAAGCCCGAGAACAAGCAACACAAGCGTAATAAGCGCGAACAGGAAAAATAGAAATTTTGCGATTGATGCCGTGCCGGCACTGGTGCTTCTGAAACCAAATACACCCGAAATGAATGAAATGATCGCGAAGATGATGGCCCATTTGAGCATTTGTTTGCTCCTGGTCTTGATTGAGAATTCGGTCTGATTCATTGCCAGACTGAGAGCTTCAAATAAAACCGAAAAATTCTGGATATGCGTGGTGATCAAAAATGATGGCGTAATGCAGCATTATGTTTCTCTGGTTTCCATCACGATTACAACATTACCTGGGTTATGGTTTGTGCCAGGTACACAAAACAGCATGTTGCACGAAATACACCGGTATTGATGTATTTCGTGCTTGCCAACAGCATTAGCCTTACAGCGAGTCGTGAAACTTTTTGACCTGTTTCCTGGCTTCATCATGAGCAATGCCGTAGCGCTCCTTGATTTTTCCTGCCAATTGCTTCCACTGACCCTTGATTCTGTCTTCGTTCATTTTTGACTCCTTTTTATTCAGGTTAAAAATAAACAACTGCTGCCAGTCTGATTAATCGGCTGTGGTGGTATTCACTGTCAGGCCGGAGATATCTACCTGCTTGACATCTTTGACGCTCTTGGCAACTTCCTCGGCTTTCTTGATCAGCATTTCGTTTGGTTGTGTACCAGTGAGTATAACTACGCCATTAACTGTCTCGACTGATATATCACCACTTTTGATCCCTTCGGCGATGGCCAGCTCTGCTTTGACCTTGGTAGTAATCATCGTATCATTCAACGGCTGATTGCTTTCCGGAGATCCGCTGTCAATAGTAGGCACCCCCGTAGATTGTGCGGTTGCTACTTCAGTACCAAGTATCAACAAGGCCATTGCAGTAATGATTGAAAGTAAAGTTTTGATTTTCATGATAGTTCTCCTTGTCCTGTTCTATCAAAAATTAGAGCTGGCCAGCAGTTTTTCAGCTTATGCACAAGTCAGCTATGTTTATCGATCAGACATACCTGCTTATCGTACTTTTGCTGTATGTGACTACTGAACACCTGCATGGGATAGCCAGGCGTGCGGTAGTACGCTACTACTTCATTGACTGGCCGCATTCATTAGATCATGGCACTATGCAGACAAGTAAGATTCAAATTTACTGAATAATGTAGTATTTCTATACCATTATCATTTCTCTTATCATTTTGTGATTGAGTATGGAAACCTCGGGTTCTGGTAGAGATTTGCCTTGCAGGGGGCGTATGGATACAAAACAGAACAAGCCGGATACCGGTCGGGAACAGCTTCAGCAACTCATCTCACATCTGGTTGAGGGAGTTCTCCTGATTGATCCGAGTGGCAAGATTACCTGGGCTAACAAGGCTGCACTTGCCATGCATGGTTGTGAGCAGCTTGCAGAACTTGGAGTAACTGCTGCCCAGTACCATAAGCGCTTTGTGCTGATGTACCTGAATCACCATAAACTTGCTGCCAGACAATATCCGGTGGCGCGTGCCGTCTCAGGCGAGGAATTCGATGATGTCAGGGTGGAACTGACGCTACGCCGGAAAAACTCCGATTTCCGTCGTGTGCTTGTCATGCGCAGTGTGCTGTTCACAGGAGCGCATGATGAAGTCGAGGCTGTGGCCATCGTGATCAGGGATGAGACCGAACAAGTCAATGCTGAAGGGCGTTTTGAACGCGCTTTTGCGGTCAATCCTGCACCTGCGGTGGTTTGCCGGTTGTCGGATACCCGATACATCAAAGTGAACCGTGGTTTCCTGAGAATGACGGGTTACAGCAGTGATCAGGTCATTGATAAATCGTTGTACGAATTGGATGTTTTGCGTGAAGCTGAATATCGCGAACAGGCGATCCAATCACTTCAGCAGGGTGAACCCATTGCGCAACAGGAGGCGATATTGCGTGTGCAAGGGGGAATCGACAAATTCGTGATTGTGGCTGGTCAACCGATCGAAGTCGCCAATGAAGCATGCATGATGTTTACCTTTATCGATCTGGATGCATGTAAGCAGGCCGAGGAGTCTCTGAAACGCAGCGAAGAGGGTTTTTCCAAGGCATTCGACCTGGCTCCGATCCCGATGATGGTTTGCGTCGAGCCAGTATGGCGCGTGATAGCGGTCAATGCTGCTTTTGAATCGGTTACGGGGTACAGGAACGAGGAAATTCAGGGTAAGACCGTGGTTGAAATTGGCCTGTGGGAAGATGCCGGGATACTGGCGGGTATACGCGACGAACTGCATGAGGGGAGTGGTATCCGCAACTACGAAGTGCCACTGCGCGGAGCGGACGGTATCATGCTGGATACGCTGATTTCGGCAGAGCCTGTCACTATTAACGATGATGCATGTGTGCTGTGCGTATTTGAAGACATCACGGATCGCAAGCGTACTGAAATAGAATTGATTGCTGCCATTGACGCAGTCATGCAAGATACGTCCTGGTTCAGTCAAACTGTGATGGAAAAACTTGCCCAATTGCGCCATTCCGGAGCAACTGACTCAAAGCTGGAGCTTTCGATTCTGACAGCGCGTGAAAAGGAAGTGCTGAGCCTGATCTGCCAGGGCAAAAGCGATGCCGACATTGCGACGATACTGCAATTGTCACGCAATACGGTGCGCAACCACGTTGCGGCGGTGTACGACAAGATCGGCGTACACCGTCGGAGTGCTGCAGTCGTCTGGGGGCGCGAACGCGGACTGGCCAGCTATTGATATGAATGGTGGATTTTGTCCTGTTTATCAGACATCAAAAAATAAGTTGAGTACGTTCTGGAAGAGTATCTCTGCGTGAAACGAGTGCCCATATACACTTTTCGATCCTCCACCGCATGGCTTAAAAGTCTCCACAGTGCGCAAATCAGTAGCCCGCTCAGGCGGCAGTAACCGATTAAGACGGTATTCAGCCAGGTACATCGAAAAACAAGCGAGCGTATGATTTTGCTGCACCTCTTTGAGGCACTGATTTTGCAGACAGACCTGCAGCATTGAGTTCATTGTGAAGGGGCCACACTGCCCATCATTTACCGTATCAAGAATTACCTTTTACTATCCAGTTCGGCCCTCGCTTTGTCGGTTTCTGCATTGATCCGGTCAATCTCTTCCCGGAATTTCGCCTGCTGATCATTCGCCGTTCTGGCGATCAGCGCATTGTCTGCATTCGCTTCGTCAACCAGGCAGGAATTATATTGCTGGGCGCGTTTCTGCCATTCATTGATTGCTTCGGCACTGCGGTTATAGTCCTCGACGCTGGCAGCGCTGACAACTGGTGCTACAGGCCGTTCACCGCATCCCATTGGTGACCAGGTGCCATTGACAAGCGTGCCTGCGTTACTTGAAGCATGGAACAGTATCAGCGCAGTAAGAAAAAAGATGGATTGCTTCATTGCTTGGCCCCGTGAAATAAATTAACGATATATAAAATTTCCTGACTTTGAAGAACTTCAGTATGGCATAACGTCCCTGTCACTGGTAACTGTGATACCTGTCCGGATCAAGTAAACGACAGGCAGCCCGTATCCGCCGGCTTGCGGAAATCCATCCGCAAAACCGGAGCTCGCTTCCTGCTCCGATTGCTTCAGTGCGGCCGGCTGCGCGTGTTATTATCGCGCCAGCAAAAATGTTCCTGTTTTCAGTCACGTATCTCACTGTTGAAATTATGAAAAAAAGTACAACCGTTGAAAAAATCAAGGCGCCGGAGCTGATTACCTCGGATTGGCTGAATACACCGCAACCGGTTACGCTGGCTTCCTTGCGCGGTAAGGTAGTATTGATGCATGCCTTTCAAATGCTGTGTCCGGGATGTGTTCAGCAGGGTATTCCTCAGACACAGCGTATTTTTGATGAATTCGACCCTGATCGTGTGGCGGTGATCGGCCTGCATACGGTTTTCGAGCATCATGAGGTCATGGGGCGCGATGCGCTGGAAGTTTTTGCCTATGAGTACAGGCTGCGTTTTCCGATTGGGATAGACAAACCGAATGAGCAGCATTCGATTCCGCACACGATGATGACTTACCACATGCAGGGGACACCGACCACCATTCTGGTGGATAAGACGGGCCATCTGCGTTTGCACAAATTTGGCCATGTCAGTGATTTGTTGCTGGGTGTGTCGATCGGGACGCTGCTGGCTGAAGAAGTGTCTGATGAAGAGCTGGCTGCCGGTTCGACAGATTCAGCTGGCAATGAGTCCGATACACAGCCGGGGTGCGATGCCGATGGTTGCCGGGTCTGATGCTGACGAACAGGCAGATTACCGGATCACATCGGTAAGTCGGTGTTTCCCCGGAAATTGTTTTTCCAGTCACGGATCGCGGCAAATACACTGACCGGATCAGTGAGCTGCCGCCCGGCATACCGGCTGGCACTCTGGATGATGGCCGGCTGATTGCAACGCAGAAACGGGTTGGTGGCTTTTTCTGCAGCCAGACTGGAGGGGAGTGTGGGCATATTCTGCTCCCGCTTTTCTTCCACGTTACTTTCCAGTTCAATCAGCTCGGGATTATCAGGGTCGATCGCCCTGGCGAAGCGGATATTGTCCAGCGTGTATTCATGGGCGCAATAAACTTGAGTTTCGTCAGGCAGGTCGGTCAGTTTCTGTAAAGAATCAAACATCTGTTGTGCATTGCCTTCAAAGATTCTTCCGCAACCGCAGGCAAACAGCGTATCCCCGCAGAACAGCCGGTTCTGGCCATGACAGGCAATGTGGCCTGCGGTATGTCCGGGGACGTCCAGAATGCTAAGTTCCAGCGATAGCTCCGGGAACACGAGGGTGTCCCCTTCCGCAAGCGGGTGGGTCATCCCCGGTATCTTCTCACTGGCAGGGCCATAAACGGGTATTTCGAATTTTTGTACCAGCAGGGAAATACCACCCGTGTGATCATGATGGTGATGGGTGCAGAGGATTGCAATGGGTTGTAATTTTTGTTGTCTCAGCCAGGTGAGAACCGGTGTCGCATCGCCCGGGTCTATGATGAGAGCGAACTGTTGATTGTGAACGATCCAGATATAATTGTCCCTAAACGCCCGGACAGGAAAAACGTTGATCATTTTGCCTCCTTGTAGCAGATAGCAGACGGGTCATCATCATAACCAATCATCCTGATAATATGTTCGATTCTGTATTGCAGCAAAGTATGCAACAGTGGTTAGAAACATCGCTGGGACAGTATGTTCTTGAACAGGAGCAGCGTTATTTCGACCGTGTCGTGACGGATATTTTTGGTTATAACGCGACCCAGATCGGTTTTTCCGGGTTTGATTTTCTGCGCAACAACCGGATGCCTTTCAAGTTCGCATTCGGCGTACGGGACGGTGCTTCGGTTTACGCGCATCCTCATTTTCTGCCTATCAAAAGCAGCAGCATCGATCTCGTTCTGTTGCCGCACACACTCGAGTTCAATTCGAATCCCCACCAGATACTCCGGGAAGCACACCGGGTGCTGATTCCGGAGGGCAAAGTCATCATCAGCGGATTCAACCCGTTCAGTCTCTGGGGAATGCGTCAGCGCATGGCAAAATCGAAAACGGATTTTCCATGGTGCGGTCGTTTCATTGCTCTGCCACGCATGCAGGATTGGCTGGAGCTGCATAATTTTGAAATCGTTGCGGGACAGTTTGGCTGCTATGTGCCGCCATGTACCCGGGAAAAGTGGCTTTCCCGTTTGCGTTTCATGGAGGCGGCCGGAGATCGCTGGTGGCCGATTGCCGGGGGAGTTTATTTTTTACAGGCAGTCAAGCATGAATGTGGTTTGCACATCATCACGCCCCGCTGGGAGGATTCGCCTGCAAAAAGGGGTACGGTAGTGGTTCCGCAGATCGAACGAGGGCATCGGATGAATAATTTAGAAGTATCCACGGTACCATGGCGCGAGAAGGCCGGTGGCGGGCTGATTGAAAACAGGAAATACGGGGTGCAATACTCCGTGAACAACAGGGACGTGTAATGCAATTGGAAGAGGGTGTAAAGCTGGTGGAGATTTTTACGGATGGTGCCTGTAAGGGTAATCCGGGAATAGGGGGCTGGGGAGTTTGTCTGAAGTTCGACGGTGAAGTACGGGAGTTTTTCGGCGGAGAACCTGTGACGACGAATAACCGGATGGAGCTGCTGGCTGCCATTCGTGCCTTGCAGGCGCTGGAATCACTGCCCGATACCGGGCAATCTTTGCGAGTTCAACTGCATACCGATTCGCAATATGTGCAGAAGGGTATCAGTGAGTGGGTTCATTCGTGGAAAAAACGCGGATGGCTGACAGCGGATAAAAAACCGGTGAAGAATGAAGCATTGTGGAAGGAGCTGGATCAGTTGTCCCGGCGTTACCAGGTTGAATGGTTCTGGGTTCGAGGGCATAACGGCCATGATGGCAACGAGCGAGCCGATATGCTTGCCAACCGTGGAGTGGTGTCAGTACTGTCTGAAAAAGCGGATTGATCGGGTAAATCATGCGGTATGTATTTCTTGATACTGAGACGACGGGTCTGGATCCTGCACTGGGGCACCGTATCGTCGAGATAGCAGCAGTGGAAGTGTGTAACCGGCGTTTGACCGATCGTCACTTTCACCGCTATCTCAATCCCGGGCGGGAGAGTGATGAAGGTGCACTGCGGGTACATGGACTGACTCGTGAATTTTTGCGGGATAAACCCGTATTCCAGGATGTTTGCAGCGAGTTTCTGGAGTTCATAGCAGATGCCGAGATTTTCATTCATAACGCGCCTTTCGATGTGGGGTTCATCAATCGCGAACTCGATCTGATCAGATTTGAATCGATGCAGAATCATTGTCTGCAGATCATCGATACACTGGTCCTGGCAAAAGAGCTGCACCCGGGCAAGAGAAACAATCTGGATGCGTTATGTGAGCGTTATCAGATCGATAATTCCCACAGAACACTGCATGGCGCTCTACTCGATGCAGAGTTGCTGGCCGAAGTTTACCTGGCAATGACACGTGGTCAGGAAAGCCTGCTGATGGAAATGGATGCGCCAGCATCGCGACAAGCCGATAATCCGGCTGTCGGCAAGGTGGAGAATCTTGCGCTGATCGTTCAGCCTGCCACGCAGGCAGAACTCGAGTTGCATAGCCGGCTGGTGGAACGCATCAACGCCGAAAGCAAAGGTAATTGCTTGTGGAACGGTTGAATTTGCTCAGAACCTGTTCAAGATCCCACTGAAGGGCGCATTGCAGCGTTAAAATCGAACTCAAAATATTCATATACTTCGGGTATGCTCCGTTTTCTCATTCAATTTTGCCTTGTACTACCCCCTTGATCGGGATTTTGAACGGGTTCTCAGGCGTGTAGTTTGGCGCGCAGTGCGCTGAATGCCAGCGTTTTGCCAAAATCCCATACTGCTGAAGGTCCGCGGTGTGCATTGGCCACGACATCACTGACCGCAGTAACGATCCATTGAACATCGGATTCTGTCAGGATGAGTGGTGGAATGAATTTGACGATATTCATGCCGTGGCCGGCTACCTGAGACAGAACCCGGTGCTGCCTGAATAACGGGACGGTTATCAACTGTGAGAACAGTCCCTTGTTGGCAGATTCGAGCATTTTCCACGACAGCTTCAGCATAGGGCTTTTCGGTTCGGTAAATTCCAGCGCAATCATCATGCCTTTGCCTCGTACTTCCTTGAAGCATTCGTATTTTTCCGTCAGTGGCGTCAGCGCATCCATAATGGCTGCTCCGGTACGGGCGGAATGCTCGATGAGATTTCCTGATTCCAGTACTTCCAGTGTAGCCAGACCGGCGGCCATTGCCAGGTTGTTTTTACCAAATGTACTGCCGTGAACGACAGCGCGATCCATGCGGTTGAAAACACGATCGAAGATCCATTCCTTGCAGACCAGCGCACCCACAGGGATGAATCCGCCGGAAAGCGTCTTGGACATGCACAGGATATCGGGTTCGACGGACCAGTGTTCGACCGCCCACCACTTGCCGGTCCGCCCCAGTCCGGTTTGTATTTCATCCGTGATGAACAGTGCGCCGTATTTGCGGGTGAGTCTGGCTGCTTCCGGCAGATAGTTATCGTCCGGTATCCAGACACCGTGTCCTTGAATTGGCTCAGTAATGAAGGCGGCGACATCTCCCTGCGCAAGCACCTGTTCCAGTGCTTCGAGATCATTGAACGGGATTTCGATAAAATCCGGCACCATCGGGCCGAATCCCTTCTTGTAATGATCATCTCCCGTGGCAGAGAGAGAGCCAAGGCTCAGTCCGTGATAACAGCCGTGGCAGAAAATGATTTTGGATTTTCCGGTTGCGTAACGGCTGAATTTGATCGCCGCCTCGACTGTTTCAGTACCCGAGTTGGCAAAAAAGACACGTTTTAATCCGTCCGGGGTCAGTTTAACTAGCCTCTCCGCCAGCAGTCCTGCGAGTAATGATACGTCGAGCTGGACGAGATTGGGTAAATCTGCCTCCAGAGTGCTTTTGAGTGCTTCGACGATTTCCGCGTGATTGCGCCCCAGTGCAAAGACACCGAAGCCACTCAGCAAATCCAGATAGCGGTTATCCTGCTCGTCGAACAGATATGCGCCTTCTGCCCGGACATAATGACGATCAAAATCGATGGTTTTGAGGACTTTGACCATCTGGCTGTTCAGATACTTGTCATGCAGGGCAAAATTTTCTTTGCTGCGGTTCTGGATGAAATCCTGGATTTTCATGGGTGGGGCTCCGGAATGTGATGGGGCACAGGTAAGCAGGTATCAAAAAATCAGCAGCATTTTACCCTAATCCGTTGAGGGGGTCCGGGCGGATACTTTCTAAAAAATCTGGTGATTTCAAGGCGTCGTCTGCACCTGTCTTTCTGCCGGAGAAATCGGCAATGATTATCATTAATTTAGTGTCTGGATTGACATTTATCATTAGCTTGTCTAGACTCTCCCGCCGGGACTCGGTGGTTACGGGTTCTTTGGTAGCTGGTCTGATTCTAATAACATGACAGATAGATTTCTCTGCAGGCGGGATCGTTGTATGAATATCCCGGCAGAGGGTTTGTCCATTGGCTGATTTGCAGGAAGCTGCAGATTGGGGCCGGCGAGCGATGAACGATGTTTCGCTGAATAAAATATAAATTTTAGTAGAGGAAGGTAATCATGAAAACAACAAAAGCAATGCTTGCAGGTTTTGCTGTGGGATCACTGTTGCTGGCGGGTGCTGCACAGGCTGAACACAACTTCAATGTGGTTATCAACGCCTACGATACCACTATTCCTGAACTCAACGTGGAAGGTGTGACCGTAAAAAATATCCGTGCTTTCAATGTGTTGAATGAGCCGGAGACACTGGTCGTCAAGAAAGGCGATGCAGTGAAAGTCGTTGTTGAAAACAAATCACCCATCAGCGAAGGATTTTCAATTGATGCGTTTGGTGTTCAGGAAGTCATTAAAGCAGGCGAAACCAAAACTATCAGCTTTACCGCTGATAAAGCAGGTGCTTTCACGATCTGGTGCCAGCTCCATCCTAAAAACATCCACCTGCCAGGTACCCTTAACGTCGTAGAATAAGTAACATCTGAAACTACGGTGGCAGAAAATCAGGCTGGATTGAATCTGGCCTGATTTTTTATAATCCGTCATCCTCTCTGAAATCACCCGGTATTCCGGGATATCGCAACTTTCTCTCATCTTGCTCTGGCAATCTGATCAGAGCGATATCAATATAGCCTTGTCGTAGCAGGTTGTGCCTGCGCACTCTTCTCCAACTGCTGATTTGGTAAATCATACAAGGGTTTTTGTTAGATTTTGTTAGAATACCGGCTCGTGATGAACTATTTTTATGAGGTATTTGATGGCAGTTGAAAGGACTTTGTCCATTATCAAGCCCGATGCGGTAGCAAAGAACGTCATCGGACAAATCTATGCACGATTTGAAGCGGCTGGCCTGAAAGTCGTTGCTGCCCGCATGGCGCACTTGTCGAGAGTCGAGGCAGAGAATTTTTATGCGATTCACAGGGAAAGACCTTTCTTCAAGGATCTGGTCGAATTCATGATTTCCGGGCCAGTGATGATCCAAGTGCTGGAAGGTGAAAACGCAATTGCCAGAAATCGTGAACTGATGGGTGCCACAGATCCCAGGAAAGCAGAAAAAGGTACGATTCGCGCAGATTTTGCAGAAAGTATCGATGCCAATGCAGTACATGGCTCGGATGCACCTGAAACGGCTGTCGTTGAAATCGCCTGTTTCTTCCCGTCTCTGGAAATACATTCACGCTGATAATGTACACACCCTTGCTGATTTGGAAAACCGGGCGCAATGATCAACCTGCTTGATTTCAATAAGACAGAACTGGTCCGTTTCTGTGGAGAAATGGGCGAGAAGCCTTATCGGGCAAGGCAGTTGTTGCGCTGGGTACACCAGTCCGGCAAGACGGACTTCATGGAAATGAGCGATTTGGCAAAAGGGTTCCGTCATAAGCTGATGGAATGTGCCGTTGTCCAGTTGCCTGAAATCGTCAGTGATCATACTGCAGGGGATGGCACCCGCAAGTGGCTGTTATCGACAGGGGCGGGAAATGCAGTGGAAATGGTTTTCATTCCCGAGCCTAGCCGGGGCACGCTTTGTGTTTCCAGTCAAGTAGGCTGTGCGTTGGCATGCAGCTTTTGTTCCACCGGTCGACAGGGTTTCAACCGCAATCTGAGCGTCGCAGAAATCATCGGTCAATTGTGGTGGGCCAATCGGCTGCTCGAAGCAGGTAGTCATGACCCGTTTCCCCTGGATACCACACGAGTGCAGACAGACAAGCCGGAAACGAGGCGGCCGGTTACCAATGTCGTCATGATGGGGATGGGTGAGCCGCTGGCCAATTTTGAAAACCTGGTAACGGCACTGGATCTGATGCTGAGCGATGATGCGTATGGTTTGTCACGCCGCCGGGTAACGGTAAGTACATCTGGACTGGTCCCCGCTCTGGATCGCTTGCGTGAGCGCTGCCCGGTGGCGCTCGCGGTTTCACTGCACGCGCCGAATGATGCCTTGCGTGACCAGCTGGTGCCCATCAATAAAAAGTATCCGATCAGGGATTTACTGGCCGCCTGTGAGCGTTACCTGCCAGCTGCTCCGAGAGATTTTATTACGTTTGAATATGTTATGCTGAAAGGCGTGAATGACAGTGTGGCGCTGGCACGAGAACTGGTTCAACTCGTCAGGAACGTTCCATGCAAACTCAATCTGATCCCGTTTAACGCCTTTTCCGGTTCCGGTTATGAGCGATCGGGTGCAGAAGCCATCGGTAATTTCCGGGATGTACTGATGCAAGCAGGTATCGTTACGACAGTACGTAAAACGCGCGGGGATGATATCGCCGCTGCCTGCGGTCAACTGGCAGGGCAGGTGCGTGACAAGACACGCCGGACGAGCGGGTGTGGAACTGGTCAGCCGGCAGTTGCCAGATAATCGGAGATATATAAATCCAGTGTTGGGTAAGCATGCAGGCAAAATGAACAGGCTGATTAGAACGGGAGTTCTCGGATTTCTGGTATGGCTGGCGGGTTGCGGACATGCACCGGTTCAGGAAAAGCCGACTCCCGAGGAACTGAAGCAGCGCGCATTGCAAAGTGCCAAAATTCACACTGAACTTGCGGGCCAGTACTATCACCGTGGCCAGTATCGGGTAGCGATAGAAGAAGCTGAAATCGCACTGCAGAAAAAAACCGACTATGCTCCGGCTTATAACATGCTGGGGCTGGTTTATATGGATCTGCAGGAGGATGATCGCGCGGAATGGAACTTTGAGCGCGGACTTGGAATCACTCCAAACGATCCTGATATACGCAATAATTTCGGCTGGTTCTTATGTCAGCGAAAACCTGACGGGATAGAACAGGCCATCGGTCATTTCATGGCGGCTGTGCGTGATCCCTTGTATGAAACACCAGAAAGAACCTATACCAACGCAGGATTGTGCGTTCTGAAGCAGAATGACTTCGAGCGGGCACAAAGCTACTTTCAGGAGGCTCTGGTTATCCGCCCGGGTTATCCTTTGGCCCGGCTTGGTCTGGTAGAACTGGATTTCAGTCGTGGTGAAGTGAAAAAAGCCTGGGCTGCAATCAACCGGTATTTACAGACATATCCTCCCGCTCCAGGCAGTTTGTGGCTGGCTGTTCGCATTGCACGAGCAAACGGAGATGTCAATGCAGAAACCAATTATGCTTTTCAGCTACAGAAACGTTTTCCTGATTCCCGGGAAGCCCGGGAATCGCGTGCAGGCAGGTTGAATCATGAAAGATAATGAATTAGATGAAAGAGACGGATTGGCTCGTGATCAGAAATCAGATCTCATCCGTGATGCAGAGCCGGTTGAAACCTCAGATCAAGCTGTATCTCTTCAGGCGGAACCTGTAGGTACGATGCCATATTCGCCTGCTCAGGCTGGTGATCCGGCTGAAGCGGCAACAACAGGTGGTACGGCCGCTTCCGGTTTCGGGCAGATATTGCGTGATGCGAGGATCAGACGTGGTATGAATGTAGGCGAGGTGGCACACCGTCTTCGTCTGTCTGAACAGCAAGTGGAGGCGATCGAGGCACAGGATTTTTCCAGGCTGCCAGCCGCCGTATTCTTACGTGGCTATATACGCAATTATGCTAATCTGCTGCAGCTCGACGATGTGCCGCTGTTAATGGAAGCGGTGCCTCAGGCAAGGCCAGTGGATACTGTCTTTGCCAGTAAAAGAAATGCGCAGCGTTTCAAGGCGATCGAGCCTGTTTACCGATCTGGCCGCAGCAGTCGCGGCGGGTGGCTGTATATTGCGGTGATACTGGCAGCGCTTGCGGCCTATGGAATTTATCGTGATGAAGTACCGGAACAGTTGGCTTCCTTCTCGGCAGGGGATACAGATCAGGTGATGTCATCGATCTCAGCTGACGGCAATGATCAGGTAGCAATAGATCTGGCACTGCCATTGTCTTCCTCTTCTTCCGGGTTGCCATTGGTCACACCTGCACCCGCTGGTGCCAGTGTGCCATCAGTTGCGACGACATTGCCTGAACTGCCCGCACCCTCTGTACCGGCTGTAGAGGTACCCAAGGCTTCAGACGATGGTAAAAAATCACTGCATTTTTCTTTTTCCCGTGATTCATGGGTCAAAATCAAGGATAGTGGCGGCCGGGTCATTCTCGAAAAAACCCATTCACGCGGAACTGAGCAGACGATAGAAGGTAAGCCGCCTTTATATCTGGTCATCGGCAATGCAGCCGGGGTCAGTCTTACCTATAACGGGCGCAAGGTTGATCTTGCACCTTATACACGCGGCAACGATGATGTCGCACGCTTTTCACTTGAATAATCTTGTACGAATTTCTGAGAATCGGGTTTTAACCATGTCTTCTAATAACGTACCTGCCTCACGCCGGAAGTGCGTGGGTGTCAAAGTAGGTTCGGTGATGATCGGTGGTGGTGCGCCGATCGTTGTGCAGTCAATGACCAATACCGATACTGCTGACGAGGTGTCAACCACCCAGCAGGTCGCCCAGCTTGCGCTTGCAGGCTCAGAACTCGTCAGAATCACCGTCAATTCCATGGAAGCTGCGCGTGCCGTTGCCGGGATCCGTGCTCGACTGGATGATATGGGTTGTCATGTTCCGCTCGTTGGCGATTTCCATTTCAATGGACACAAGCTGCTGACCGCGTATCCCGAATGTGCCAGAGCACTGGCCAAATATCGTATCAATCCGGGTAATGTCGGCCATGGCCGCAAGCGTGATGAACAGTTTTCCCTGTTGATAGAGACAGCCTGCAAATATGATAAACCGGTTCGTATCGGGGTCAACTGGGGTAGTCTCGATCCTGAGATGCTGGCACGAATCATGGATGAGAATGCACGTTCGCCTGATCCGCTGGGCGCTTCGCAGGTCATGCACAAGGCACTCATCACTTCTGCGCTGGAAAGCGCAGCCAGAGCTGAAGAACTGGGCCTGGCCCGTGATCATATCGTGCTGTCGTGCAAAGTCAGTGGTGTGCAGGATTTGATTGCCGTCTATGGTGCGCTGGCCGAGCAATGTGACTATGCACTGCATCTGGGATTGACCGAGGCCGGTATGGGCTCAAAAGGGATCGTCGCTTCGACAGCCGCACTGGCGGTACTGCTGTTCAAAGGGATCGGCGACACGATCCGTGTTTCCTTGACACCGGAGCCGGGTGGAGATCGTGCTCGTGAAGTCATCGTGGCACAGGAAATCCTGCAAACGATGGGATTGCGTGCGTTTGTTCCGCTGGTGGCAGCCTGTCCGGGCTGCGGGCGGACAACCAGCACTTATTTCCAGGAGCTTGCAGAAAGCATTCAAATCTATGTGCGTGAACAGATGGTCATCTGGCGTGAGCAATACGAAGGTGTCGAGAATATGTCACTAGCAGTCATGGGATGTGTGGTCAACGGGCCGGGTGAAAGCAAGCATGCTGATATCGGCATCAGTTTACCCGGATCGGGAGAAACTCCGGTTGCCCCGGTTTTTGTGGATGGTCAGAAGACCGTTACCCTGAAAGGCGATAACATCGCAGGCGAATTCCGTATGATCGTTGATGAATACGTACGTACCAAATACCGAAAAAAAGCAGCCAATGCCTGAACCAATCAGGGCAGTTCGCGGGATGAACGACATCCTGCCTGACGAAAGCGGTTTGTGGGCGTTTTTTGAAGATACGATTCGCACATGGTTGGCTGCCTACGGCTATCGTAATCTGCGTACCCCCATCGTCGAACAGACTGATCTGTTCGTCCGTTCGATCGGAGAGGTGACCGATATCGTCGAAAAAGAGATGTATACATTTGTCGATCATCTCAACGGGGAAAATCTGACATTGCGCCCGGAAGGCACAGCTTCCTGCGTGCGTGCGGTAATCGAGCACAATCTGCTGTATGCGGGTCCCCAGCGCCTGTATTACAGCGGGCCGATGTTCCGGCACGAACGCCCACAAAAGGGCCGTTATCGCCAGTTTCACCAGGTGGGTGTGGAAGCACTTGGATTTGCCGGTCCGGATATCGATGCGGAACTCATCGTCATGTGCGCGCGGTTGTGGCGTTTACTGGGTATTTCAGATGTCCGTCTCGAAATCAGTACACTTGGCAGTACCGAATCACGTTCGGTTTATCGTGCCCGTCTGATCAGTTATCTGGAAAAATTCTGTGATGATCTCGATGAGGATGCACGCCGGCGGTTAAAAACCAATCCGCTGCGTATTCTCGACAGCAAGAATCCGGCCATGCGTGAAATACTGGCTGGTGCTCCTCGCCTGTTCGATGATCTGGATGAAGATTCACTCGCCCATTTCGAGGCATTGCAACGGATTTTGCGCAACCAGGATATCAGTTTCGAAATCAATAACCGGCTGGTCAGAGGGCTGGATTACTATAACCGCACGGTATTCGAATGGGTGACTGACAAGCTGGGCGCGCAGGGGACCATTTGTGCAGGCGGGCGTTATGACGGGCTGATCGCGCAGATTGGCGGAAAACCGGCACCAGCATGCGGTTTTGCCATGGGTATCGAGCGAATACTGGCACTGATGGGTGAAAATGGTGCCGTTGGCGCGCATGCCATTCCTGATATATATGTGGTGCATCAGGGAGAGGCTGCAGCCGAGTTTTCATGGAAGGTGGCAGAATCATTGCGGGATGATGGTCTTAAAGTGGTGCTGCATAGCGGAGGTGGAAATTTCAAGGCTCAGATGAAAAAAGCCGATGCCAGCGGTGCACGTTTTGCCGCCATCATCGGAGAAGATGAGGTCGTAGCCGGGCAAATCAGCATCAAACCATTACGTGAGGCAGCGGAGCAGATCAGGGTCGATCTGGCCGGAGCCGCTGCACTTCTGGGAAATATTTAACCAAGGTGGAAAATCAGAACCATGTCAGCGTACAACTTTGAAGAACAGGAAAAGATAGAAGGGTTGAAGTCCTGGTGGGCTGCCAACGGTACTACTATGCTGTTTGCCATTGCCGTTTTTGCGGCAACGGTGGCCGGTAACCGGCTGTGGAATCATTACAAGGCTGAACAGGCGCAGCAGGCAGCTGATTTATATGCCGTTCTCCAGCAGCAGGTTGAAAAAGGGAGTGAGCTCGTCAAAATAACCGATGCGGCACACTTGCTGACCGAAGGTTTTCCCGGCAGCGGCTATGCTTCGCGCGCGGCGCTGATAGCTGCCCGTGCTGCAGGTCAGGCAGGCAATGATCAGGTTGCCAGAGACATGCTGCAATGGGCGCTCGACCATGCTGAAGAGCCTGAAATAAAGGACATGGCCCGCTTGCGGCTGGCAAGTGTGCTGGTGGATGAGAGCAAGTACGACCAGGCACTGAAATTACTGGATGCACAGCATGCTGCATCTTTTACCGGGCTTTACGCAGATTTACGGGGAGATGCACTGGCCGCCGCAGGGAAAACGGATGAAGCAAGGGCAGCCTACCAGAAGGCACTGGACAGCCTGAATGCACAGGGTGCTTACCGGAATGTCGTACAGATGAAACTGGATGTATTGAGGGAACAACGGCAGTGATCGGCAGCATTTCGTTATCGGCTCCTGATTTCACTTTCCATAATGGTTATTGCCGGGCACTGCGTGTCTGCATACTTGCGCTGTTGATTCTGTTGGGCGGTTGTGCAAATCTGAGTGATATAACAGGTGCGCATTTTACCGATCTTTTCAGCGGTGACGAGGATGAAGTCGAAATCGATGAAGCCGAACTTGCCGAGTTGCAAACGCTGGCTCCGATCAAGCTGCTATGGCAGGTAAAACTGTCAGAGAGCAAAACCGCAGTTTTTCTGCCGGTTTACGATAATGGCGCGTTATACGCTGCCGATGAAGATGGTCGGCTAATCAAGCTCGATCCGGCGACAGGACGTGAAATCTGGCGTGTGGATACCAAATCCCAGCTTTCCGGAGGGGTTGGTACAGGCGGAGGAATGATTCTGCTTGGAACCTATAAGGGCGAGGTACTGGCATTCGACGAAGCAGGCAATGCCCTGTGGCAATCCCAGGTGCCAAGTGAAATCCTGAGCCCGCCGCAGACAGACAATGGAATCGTGGTGGTGCGTACTGGTGACAGCAGGCTTTATGGCCTGAATGCAGCTGATGGAAAGCAGATCTGGAGCTATCAGGGTGTAACACCACCGCTGACAGTCAGGAGCTTTGTCGGCGTATCGATTACGCGGGGTGCTATTTTTGCCGGATTTCCCGGCGGTAAACTGATCGCGCTGGATCTGTTCACCGGCAATGTGGGCTGGGAGGCAACCGTTTCACAACCGCATGGCGTTACGGAGCTGGAACGTATGACTGACATCAGCAGTCTGCCGATTGTCGATGAAAACCAGGTATGTGCAGTTGCCTATCGCGGCCGGGCCGCCTGTTTTGAAATTTCCAACGGGAATCAGATCTGGGCCCGGGATGCATCGAGCAGTGCTGGCATGGTAATGGACAACAGCCATGTTTATATCAGCGAAGAACACGGAACCGTGGCCGCCTATGACAAAAGCAGTGGCGCTGCTGTCTGGAAGAGGGGAAAACTGGGCAGTCGCAAACTGTCTGCCCTGATGGTCGCTCGAGGTACCCGTCTGATAGTGGGTGACGATCAGGGATATGTCACCCTGATCAGCCGTCAGGATGGTTCTCTGCTGAGCCGCGCACCAACCGATGGCAGCGCCATTTCATCGCGTGCCGAGTATCTGCCGGATGGTTTTGTCGTACAAACACACAAAGGCGGACTTTTCGCATTTTCCTTGCAATAACCCGGGTTTTCTCGCTTTCCGGGCGAAGCATTTTTTCATATTCCCATTCTCATGAAACCCACACTCGTTCTGGTTGGGCGCCCGAATGTCGGAAAATCGACATTATTCAACCGTCTGACCCGCAGTCGTGATGCGATTGTGGCCGATATCCCCGGGCTCACGCGTGACCGGCACTATGGTCATGGCAGGTTGGGCCTTAAGCCCTATCTGGTGGTGGATACCGGTGGTTTTGAACCGGTGGTCAAATCCGGCATCCTGCATGCCATGGCCAAACAAACCCTCCAAGCTGTGGATGAAGCCGATATCGTGCTGTTCATCGTCGATGGTCGTCAGGGATTGGCCGCACAGGACAAGATCATTGCGGAACAATTGCGCAAAACCGGCCAGAAAATAATCCTCGTCGTCAATAAAACCGAAGGGATGCCTTATTCATCAGTGACGGCTGAGTTTCATGAGCTGGGGCTCGGCACACCATGCGCTGTTTCGGCTTTGCATGGAGATCATCTGGGTGAGTTAATCGATTTTGCACTGGAAGGGTATCCGTATGAAGAAGAAACCGCAGCTGAACCTGGCCAGGAAAAGTGTCCTGTCATTGCCATTGCCGGCCGCCCCAATGTCGGCAAATCCACGCTGATCAATACCCTGCTGGGGGAAGAGCGCGTGATTGCATTTGATCAGCCAGGTACTACCCGAGACAGCATTTATGTCGATTTTGAATATGGCCAGCGCAGCTATACGTTGATCGATACAGCGGGCCTGCGCCGATCAGGCAAGGTTTGGGAAACCGTGGAAAAGTTCTCGGTGGTCAAAACCCTGCAATCGATCGAGGCTGCCAACGTAGTTATTCTGGTGCTCGATGCACACCATGAAATTTCCGATCAGGATGCCCATATTGCCGGGTTTATCCTGGAAACCGGTCGTTCCCTGGTCGTTGCCATCAACAAATGGGACGGTCTGGACGACTACCAGCGCGAAATCATTAAACGCGAATTTGAACGCAAGCTCGGGTTTCTGAGTTTTGCCAATCTGCACTACATTTCTGCCCTGTACGGCAACGGTGTGAAAGGGTTGATGCCCTCGGTGGATACAGCCTATGCTGCTGCCATGGCGCATATTCCTACACCCAAGTTGACGCGAGCCATGCTGGCTGCCGTTGCTAAACAACAACCCCCGCGTGGTGGGATGTCGCGGCCCAAGCTGCGCTATGCCCATCAGGGAGGGGAAAATCCTCCGCTGATCATTGTGCATGGTTCCATGCTCGAACATGTTCCGCAAACCTACCGCCGCTATCTCGAAAATACATTCAGGGAAGTATTCAAGCTGAAAGGTACCCCGTTACGAGTGGAATTCAGAACCGGCCACAACCCCTATGCTGGTAAGAAAACACCGCTGACCGAGGAAGAAGCCCGGCGGGCACATAGCCGCCGCCGCCGCAACCGCAAGAAGTACGGCTGATCCAGAAACAAAAAGTTCAGGCAAAAATAGCTGCCTGAATGCCTTCATCATATCTTCGTAGCACTACAGACTACAGATACGTGACTTTCCTTGACGTAGGTTGAAAAAAGTGGAGTCCAACGTTTCGTAAAATGTGAGGAACGGAG
>ENA-UOUJ01000195-UOUJ01000195.1-activated-sludge-metagenome-genome-assembly--contig:-NODE-195-length-49998-cov-67.492602_pt1 | contig 49998 bp, 37 predicted proteins | sample MGYA00249839_ERZ747224 | MGnify/ENA primary metagenome ERZ747224 (study PRJEB28782, sample SAMN03220277) | activated sludge metagenome | biome: wastewater; feature: sewage sludge; material...
AAACCGGTATGATTGTGTGCATTAGCTGCGAAACGGATTTCGTGAGCAAGAATGCTGATTTCGTAGCGTTTGCTTCCAGCATTGCTGATGCCGCTATTGAAAACAACGTACAATCGGTGGATGAGCTGAACGAAGTAAGCATCCAAGGAGCGAAAGTAGCCGATATGATCAATGATAAATTGGCTGCAATTGGTGAGAAGATTGCTATCTCCCGTTTTGAGCGTGTTGAAGCGCCTTATGTGGCCAGCTATATCCACGGTGCAAACCGTATGGGTGTACTGGTAGGTATGTCTGCCGAAAGCGCAGAAGCCGGTAAAGATGTGGCTATGCAAATTGCAGCCATGAATCCATTGGCGATTGATGAAACTTCTGTTTCTCCTGAGTTGATTGCCCGCGAAAAAGAAATTGCGATTGAGCAAATTAAAGCAGAAGGTAAACCGGCTGAGATGGCTGAAAAAATTGCCATGGGTAAGGTGAATAAATTCTTCAAAGAGAATACCCTGATGGCTCAGCCGTTTGTAAAAGACAGCAGCAAAAGCGTAGCCGATTATCTGAAAAGCGTACAGGCGGATTTAAAAATTACCTCATTCAAGCGCGTAGCGCTGGGATAAAATATGCTGATTTTTTTTGAAAAGCTGTTCTACAACGAACAGCTTTTTTTATGCTCAGGATTTATAAGTTGTTAGAAAGTTACCCATGTGCTTGAAGGATTTTTGAACGGAAGACTTAGGGTGTATACAGGTGGCCTGAAAATTAGACTTGAATGTTACGTATAAATGTATTATATTTGTACGTACAATTTTAAAGTATGGATACTAAATTGACCATAAAATTAGACAGCGATATTATTGAGCAGGCTAAAAGCTATGCGAAAAGCAAGAATATAAGTTTGTCAAAGATTATTGAGTCATATTTAGGGCTTCTTGTTGAACCAGGTCAAAAGCAAGAAGTGACGCCTTTAGTGAAAAGTTTATCAGGAGTGGTCAAATTACCCAAGAATTTTGACGCTAAAAAAGAATATAGAAAACATCTTTCAACAAAATACGCGCACTAATGCAAAAAGTATTTGTGGACACAGATGTGTGTATAGATTTGCTTTCGGGCAGAAAACCATTTAATAAAGCTGCAGAAGTATTCTTTTCATTATCGGATCTTGGAAAACTGAAGATATTTGTATCATCTATTTCCTTTGCTAATATTGATTATGTGCTCAGGTCTCAATATTCTGTTTCTAATTCCAGAAAGATTTTAGCGAAGTTCAAGACGTTAATCACTGTTCTAGCTGTAGACGATAAGACCATTGAACTTGCAATTGCTTCTGATTTCAGTGATTTCGAAGACGCAATTCAGTATAGTTGTGCAATCGAATACGGGTTAACAACGATAGTAACCCGAAATATCAAAGACTATAAAAAAGCTTCTATCAGAGTCTTAACGCCAGATGCTTTCATTTCGCAAGTGAAATAGCATTTACCGACAGCATACAACGGTGCATTCCCAAAGCGTTGCCGGATGTGGGTTTCGCAAGTAGGAAGATGTTAAGTAATTTTAGTGAATCATGGCTGAAGGCATCGCTAGTTTGTTGGCTAAATTGAAGAAATTCACCGTTCTGTTTTCCCAGGCATTGGCTATACAAAAGCAGGACGCTTCATAGAGGTCCGCTGGCAGTACACGGCTGTACTAATACAAATATTCACCACAATACTTATTGTTCGCCGGATTTATTTTTCAGTTTTTGCAGTTCGTATTGTAGCAGTTCTTTTTCTTCGTGGGCAATGTCTAAGTTGCTTTGCAATTCTGTAATTTTCTTTTTAGCATCACGCAATTCCTTGAAGATATTAGCGGTTTCATCGAGTTGTTGTGAGATGTCTTCAATTTGTGCGATGGAGCTATCCAGTTTTTCCCTAAGGTTGTAATATTCTTTTTCCATGCGGATGCCTTGCAAGAGTTCATCTTCCATGGCAGCTTCGCGTTGCCCGGCACCTTCCAGTTTTTGTTGTTTTTTTCCCAAGAGGTGTTGCATGTAGCTCAGTTCCTCCAATTGGTTTTCTATGGTGCTTTTCAGTTCCGTGGCTTGTTTGGCAGTTTCGCGGAGCATGGTTAATTCTTTCTCTCGCTGATGCAGCATATCATTGGCGTCTGCGAGTTGAATCTGCAGAAATTCATTTTCACTAATGATTTGCTGAATTTGTTTTTCTGAAAGCATGCCGGAGCTTTCTCAAATGTAATCAATTTGTGGGGAAGAAACAGGTGGTTACGACACGAGTGTACCTACATTTTCTCCGGCAACCACGCGCAGTAAATTGCCGGGTTTGTTCATATCAAACACTACAATCGGCAGGTTGTTTTCCATACATAAAGTGAATGCAGTCATATCCATTACCCGCAGGTTTTTGGAGATACAATCGGCGAAGGAAATTTTTTCGAAGCGTGTGGCGTTAGGATCTTTTTCGGGGTCGGCAGTATATATTCCATCTACCCGGGTGCCTTTCAAAATGACATCGGCTTTGATTTCAATGGCGCGGAGGGAACCGGCGGTATCTGTGGTGAAGTAGGGGTTACCGGTACCGGCACCAAAAATAACTACGCGTCCTTTTTCGAGGTGGCGCATAGCACGGCGGCGTATGTAGGGTTCGGCAATCTGCTCCATTTTGATGGCGCTCTGCAAACGGGTGTACACACCTTCTTTTTCGAGTCCGCTTTGAAGGGCCATACCATTGATAACGGTGGCCAGCATGCCCATATAATCTCCTTGTGCACGTTCGATACCGGATTCGGCTTCATTCATACCGCGATAAATATTACCCCCTCCAATCACGAGGGCCACCTGTACGCCCAATTCAGTGAGTTGTTTGATTTCACGGGCATACTGAGAAATAACTTCAGAGTCTAACCCGAAATTTTTATCGCCCATTAATGATTCACCGGATAATTTGAGAAGGATACGTTTGTACTTAGGAAGCATGCGAAAATTTTGGCAAAGATAGATTTTCAATCCGTCTTTAAAAACTTTTACAGCAAACCTTTATCATAGATGAGGTACATAGCCTGCGCGCGGCTGTTGATGTGCAGTTTCTGGTAGATGTTCATCACGTGTTTTTTGGCGGTATTCGGGCTGATATCCAGCTTAGCGCCGATTTCCTTGTAAAGCAGCCCCTGCACCAGCAATTGCAAAATTTCTTGTTCTCTTTCTGTGAGATCGAAATTGCTCGCAATGGATTTCAGCGGTGATCCTGCATGTTCTTCAATACTTTTCTTTTGCATTGATTGTAAGATTTTATGCGCGATGCCCGGAGATATAGGCCCCACGCCGGTTTCATGCATATGATTAAGCATGGAGGCGATGGTGTCAGAGTTTTCTTCCTTCAATAAATAGCCGCACGCACCGGCCTTGATGGCTCTGAAAATTTTCTCTTCATCATCGAAGATGGTCAGCACAACAAATTTTATCGTTGGAAAAAATGCCGCTCCGAGCGCGATACTTTTAACGCCATCCATTTCCGGCATTTCCAGATCCATCAGCGCAACATCCGGAATCATATCATCAGCTAAACTTCTGAGTTTCTCCAGAAAATCTTTTCCGTTTTCCGCTACGAGTGTAATGTTGAACTCAGGATGACACGACAATTTCTCTTTTAGGATATTTCGGTTTCCCGCTTTGTCGTCTATGATCGCAATTTTCATCATCAGGTCGGGCAAAAGTCTTATTAAACATTTTCATAAACAATAATCCATACGGATTACTTCGTGTACGAGTGGAGCGTTAGTGCAATGCGTTTCTAAACTATGAATTTAGTAAAATAAACGTTGTGTTACAATAAGTTGTATATAAAAAATTGATTAAAAATGAGTGAAGTATGTAATCCAAAAGGATTATATGTAACAAAATACTAATCGGGTTTATTTGCATTTCTGATCCACCCTAACATTTGCCACTTCTTAATTAATACGCATGTCACAAAAAAGTAAACTGCCTGTTGTTCCTATTGTTTTGGTTTTGGTCGGATTGACCGCAATATTTTACAAATCCATTTTTGCCATGTTTTCACCGGCAACTCTGGAATTAAAAATTCAACCGGCACCGGTGATCATGCCATCCATTTATAAAGTGTATGCAGATGAAAATGCTTTGGGTGGAAAATACAGTTTATTCAAAATGCTGGTGACAAACAACAGCATGCACAATGCACGAAATGTTGAAGTTGAGTATCAGGTTCCGGGTTTTATTGATGAATGGCAAACGATAAAAAAGTTTCCTGAAATTTTAGCTGGTCAATCGGTAACCGTTAATTGTTTTCCGTCCTTTCCTGAGAAGATTATTGAGAAATCCACCTCATCAAAACAAAATGTAAACATTCGTTTAAAGGGTGCGAACATTTCTACGGAGGAGCAAAGTTTCAATTTGAAAATGCTGGGAAGAAATGAATTTTTGTATTCAAGTATTCCGATGGATGAAATTCGTACTAACGGTGAGTTGTTTGATAACATGCAATTACTATCATGTCTGGTAACTCCGGAGGATCCTATCATCAAGTATTACACACAGCAAATTCAAGAAAAAATATTGAAGGGAGAGGCGGCATCCGTGATGAATAAAGATGAGGAAGGTGTGCGATTTATGTTGGGCATTTACAATAGTATGTTGTTAAGCCATATGGTGTACAGCGGAACAGCCGGTGTGCCTGTACAAGCTAATGATGTGAGTTCTCTTGTTCAAAGTATTCGTTTGCCGCGTGAAGTTATCACCGGTAAAACAGGTTTGTGTATAGAACTGAGTCTTGTGCATGCATCCATCATGATGGCAGCCGGTATGGATCCTGTTATATATCTGATTCCCGGTCATGCTTACCCGGGTTTTAAAATGAATGGAAATTATTATGCTATAGAATCAACCGGAATTGGTGGTGAAGGATTGGGTGGAATTTCATCTGCTGAAGATGCGTTTAAAGCAGGTATGAAACAACTGCAGGAGTTCATGCAAAAAGCACAAATGGGAGATGACAGATACATGCTGATCGACATAAGGGAGTGTGTGAAGAATGGTGCAGTTGCAATGGAACTTAAAGATGATACCTATCTCCGTCAAAAAATTGATGAGATCGCAAAATCATTTACACCTCAGGCAAGTTATGCTTCTAATACCGGCAATGATGGTGGTGGCAATGCCGGCGGTGGTGGTGGCAGTGGCGGAAACTCAGGCGGTGGTGGCAATTCCGGGGGCGGAGGCGGTGGCAATTCCGGTGGAGGTGGAGGCGGTTCCAATTACAAAACTTATTCCGGTCCAATTCCGTTCAGCTATCCTTCCAACTGGAAATATGCAGGAAATCAAAGCGGCTACCAACATCATGTTGGTGCAGTGCTTTCCCCAAGTTCATATGCACAGGTTGAAGTTTATAAATTCAGAGGCTTTAATAATGCAACCAATGCGTTGAATGATCTTTCAAATTTCCTTGGACAGTACGGAAGAATTCAGTTTCAGTTCGCAAATCAAGCGGGACAATATTTGATTTATCATGGCGCATCTTATTATCCTCAGATCACTTACAATTGGACAGCCGTGATGAAAAACGGATCGGGCGGCATTGATGCGCTCATTCTTGCAAGTGCAACTCAAGCAAGTCAGCAGGATGTACAAACATTGACAAACATTATGGGAACCATTAAATAAACTATCATGCTTAAATACATTGCAATAATATTATTCGCGGTTTTTTCTCTAAGCATTTCCAATGCTCAAAATGTTCCTACGTTAAAACAAAGCATTGAACTTAAGATAGATGAACTGGGCAACGCAACCATGTCTGTAAGTATGAAGATGACTGCATCTCAGTGGGATTATTTCAAAAAAACAACTGCATTGAATCTGTCTTCATTTAAGAGAACAATGGAGATGGAAATGCCGAAATATTATCTCACTGATTTTAAAGTAGATCAGGATGAGATGGAGCGTACGGTTAAAGTACACATCAAAGCATTAGGCGTTGTTACGCTTGATAAGAATGGAAAATGGATCGCTGAACTTGAAACAAAAGATCCTGATATCAGCAAACTAACTGACCGTACATTTTTAATGACAAGCACTCTGGTAACCAACGGTGGTTTGATCGAACAAACACAAAAGATATTTCTTCCTGATAATGCCAAAAATGGAAAGATTGAGAAGGACAGTTTTGGCAAGGCCGTGTTAACCTACAAAACAGGCGGCAGTTTTCTTTCAACTCTTCCAACCATTCTTGGTGTGATACTTATTCTTGCAGGTTTTGGAATGTGGTGGCGCGGCCGAAATACAAATGCGAACACCGTGCCGGCAAAACAATCCTACACCCAGCCACGGATTGAAGACTAACGGCTTTTAATTAATACCCTAAGCGTGCTTGTTGTGCCTGTCTCAGGATTTGATAAAATATCAAATTCAAATTCAGATTCTGCAGCACGCTTTTTCATGTTATCCAAACCATCCCCGTGCTGAACAATTTGCTCATCAAATCCCACACCATCGTCGGATACGGTTACTGTCCAGATGTTATTTTCACTAAAGCTGTGGATGGAGATATGTTTTGCATGAGCGTGTTTTACAGAATTTGTAATAGATTCCTGAATGATCCTCACAAGATTTAATGCATGTGTATTATGCAGAGTGAATTCAGAAGGAGAATGATCATTGATCGAAAAATGTATCTGAGGATAATATCTCGTTAAGGACTGTACGAAATTTTTGATCCTTAGCATACAATCTTCTGAAGTATAAGTTGGTTGTTTGAAGGCCCAGATCGTTTCTCTTAATGATACAATGATCTCTTTGGAAGCAGTTTTAAGATCTTCCATAATATGCTTTCTGATTGGCTCTTCTTTTTGTAACTGCAGCATTTCTGCTTTATGCAAAACCGCATTGGCAAACGCGCCGATGTTATCATGTAAATCCCGCGAGATACGTTCCCGTTCCTGTTGAATTTTGCGTTCGTTTTCGAACTGTTGCAATTTTCCAAGATATTTTTGCCGGTTATACCGGTTAATAGAAAAAATAAGAAGCGTAAGTAAGAGTGTGCTAACAGAAAGTATAAACCACCAGGTTTTCCAAAAAGGTGGATCTATAGTAATTTTAATTTCTTTTAAGGGTACGGCATCTTTATTAAAGAACCTGGATGCATAGAGTTTTAATCTGTATTTACCGGGAGACAAAAAGTAACGGATGGTTTGATTACCGTCATTTTGAATCCATTGATCATCTACGCCTTCCATTTTATATTGATAGATGTATTGATCCGGATTTCCGGGGCCCATCGCTAAAAAATCGAATGATAAACTTTTTTGATCGTGATTCAGTTTTAGGCGTGTAATGTTCCACCATGCAGAATCCGTTTCTAACGGCCGGTTATTAACTCGTATACCGGTAATGAATAAACGTACTTTTTCCTCTGTTATACCGAGTTGATCCGGATAAAAACTGCTGACACCATTTACACCACCCCAAAAAAGTTCGCCATCGGCCGACATAGCTGCTACATTGGTATTAAACTCGTTTTCCTGTAGACCATCCTCTTTTTTTAATTGCAGGATGCTTTTATCTTTTCCAATTCTGAATACACCTTTGTTTGAACTGCACCAAATGTTTCCGTCGTTGTCATACAACATGGCATAAATACATTCATCCGGCAACCCGTCGTTTTTATCCATGTGCCAAATAATTTTTCCGGTCGTATCAGTTTTGAAAACACCTTTGTTACTTCCGATATAAAGATTAGAATTTTTATCTAACAGGAAGCAACGCACATATCCCGTATGAGGGAGCGATTGCTTCCGTTTTACTGTAAAGTTGAGGGTGTCGCAAAAGTGAAGCGTATCGTTTACATGATATACAAACTGGTTGTTTATGCAAATACCACTCATGGCATAAAAATCAGTGAAAAAATGCTCGGTGATTTTGAGCGGGTTCATTTGAACTTTATACAAAGTTCCCTGAGATTGAATCAGTGCACGATGTGCATCCCGATATAGAAAGTTGCCAAAGTATCCGGGATTGTGGGCAGAAGATCCTGTAGGAAGGTCAATAGGTATATGTTTTAATTCGTTCAACTGACCACTTAACCAGTATGCTTCATTTTTGTGGGTGGTAAAGAGTAAATAATCACCCTGAGGAGTTTCCGTAATGGCGTTTATGTAGAGCCCCTCTTTTTTTCCGGGAGATGAATACAAATGTTTGGTGAGGTGTTGTAAGGTATCAAAAATGAGTAACCCATGGCCGGACGTGCCAGCGAGCACACGGTTTCTTTTTTTGTCAGGATACACACTGAGAATATGATTCCCCGATGATGCGGGCAGTCCGTAATACTTCACCGGTAAGTGGTTGGTCACAATTTTTATAATTCCTTCACGCATAGTAGCAAGGATGATGTTGCCGAACCTATCCTCACGAATAAATCGCAACCCGGTGTTTACCAAAATGGGTTTGTTTTGAAAGTTTACCCATTCGTGTGTTACAGTTGAAAGATTTTTATCTAATTGAAATATTCGGTTGTCATCAATATAAATCAGTGCATCCGATTTTAAGCGGTGTAATAAACTAAATTCAGGAAGGATGGGAGCTATGCCGCGGATTGTAGGGGATTGTATGGATTGTGTTTTTATATTAATTATTTTCAGAGGGTTTACATTTTGATTAGATGCAATTATCCATGCATCCTGTGTCAACATTTCCAATGTGTTGCGGGATATATAATATGGTAGAGAGATCTTATCCATTGAAAAATCCCGGATATTCAACTGGTAGACATCGTTACCATGCAGGAAGGTTGTGTTATTGGAAATGATTTTTCCACTCGCCCACGGAATCGGATGTTGTATGTTTCCCTGAAATGGAGGAAGCAAACCTGGCTTTGATCGAACCAACTTTTTTTGTGTTACATCAATCCCGTTCAGGGTGCCATCTTCCATATATATATATACAATCCGGTTAGCTTCACCCAACAACCGGGGTGGAATCTTTTGTGTTTGATTGAATGTGTACAGGGTTGTAAAATAATCTTGCTGTACATTGTACCTACTGATTCCTTTGGAGTGGCTAAACAATACATCTCCGTTATTACAGGTTAGAAACAGTACAAACTTATCATCGGGCAAATGTTCCTGTACCGGGATGGTGTAAAATGCTTTGCCATCAAACTTCTGAATACCATTTGGAAAGCTAATCCACCAGATATTGTTTCCATCAATGGCCAAATCAGTAATGGTACTTTGCAATAAACCTTCGTTTACACTGTAGCGGAAGCTGTTGAAACGTTTAAGATGTTGCGATTGAGTATGATGCGTGAGTAGTAAAGCCAACGTGGTGAACACAAATATGATATGGTGGAATGTAAGTTTCAAAACACGCAGTACAAAAAATCAATCGCACATCAAATTAATAAATAAGTGCGTATGCTAGCGATAATCCAAAAGGATTATTTATTCCATTGGTAAAATGATGTCTATTTGGGGTCAATTCCGGGTTTCTACAGAATGATGCCGGCTTACCTCTACCTGCTTTTATAGCGCTCCACAAGATGCGCATCTTTCCTGCAACTACGGTTGAATCCATTCCTTTTATTCAAAAAACAGTTTAAACATTACTACATGAAAAAGAATGTACTCATCCTATTGTGTTGCCTGATGGCATGCACCTTGTACGCCCAAACGTGGACGGGTAACCTAAGCACAGACTGGAACACCCCCGGCAACTGGAGCGGGAATGCGGTGCCTGGAAATACAGGAAATGTAATTATACCGGGGGGCCTCGATAATTATCCTGTATTGGCATCAGATGTTACCATTAACAGGATAGACATGCAATCCGGTTCTTCACTCGATTTCAACGGTTTTCAGTTGAGTGTTGTAACGAATGTTGTCGGATTTTCTTACTTTAACGGAGCTACACTGAAAAGCAGTACGCAATTAATTACCCTCAATATAAACAATAGCACCAGCGGTTATTACACTTCTATGGGGGGGTCAACTATTGAAGACGATATTGTAATCAACCTAACCGGAAGCAATGCGTTTTATGAAGGTGAAACGATTGGAAATTTGTTTCAGGGTAATGCCACTTTTAATGTAGGAGGAACCGGTGCATTATGGACAAGTTACTCTGGTGCTTCAACCTATCAGGGGAATGTATCGGTTCATCGTACGGTAGGTGGATTGTTGGATTTGTTCAATACCGGAGGTACTGCTTCAGGAAATTTAACGGTTACCAACCCCATCGGAAATGGCGCCATACGAATAGGAAATGCCTCAAACCCAACATTGATTCAGGGCACTATTAATATTGATGCCGACTACAACGCTTTACCGAATGTATTTGAAATGATACGTGTCATCAATAATACATCCGGCGGCATTATCGACGTGAAGAACTCTTATGGCTTTAACCTGAGAAATGATACACTTCTATTGAGTGATTTAAGTATTCGGGGATTTAGAGGCACCAATTTTTCTTATTTGTATAATAATCAAATTGGGGCATCATCCATAAATATTGCTGACTCATCCACATCTGGGAGTGGATATCATACATACTTACGAAATAATATTTTAACAGGTTCCGTAACCTTTGAAAGAAACGGTGATATTGATTTGATAGAGACAGATGACGTTGGTGCAGGAAATATATTTAACGGGCCATTGAATGTAATCGTCAATGGTACGGGAGATGTGTATTTGTCTAGATTTGGCGCATCTACCTACAACGGAAATGTAACTGTACAGTGTGCCGGTAGCGGAGCGATGGATTTATTCAATTCAGGTGCAACCATCAATGGAAATTTTGTTTATAATAATACCTCAACAGGAAACAATTTATTTGGAGTACCCTCAGTTAAAACCCTCATTACAGGCAGTGTTAATATAAACATTGATAATGCAAATGCCGGATTGTTTGAAATGGAAAGAGTCACCAATCAAACAGGAGGGGGAAATATTTTTTCAAATGGTACCAGAGGATTTAATCTGTCGAACGATACACTGGTTTTGAATCAAATTTCAATTCAAAATGTTCAAGGCACTAGTTTCGGAACCGTATACAATAACTTGTTAACAGGAAATTTGAGTTGTTCAGATTTTTCTTCAGGAGGCAATGGATATCACTTTTATATGCGCAATTCCAATGTGAATGGGAATGTCAGCTTCACAATGAATAGTAACAGGAATTTATATATTGGTGATAATGCCAATCAGCCATTTACTATCAGTGGTGATGTATCCGTTACTTTGAATGGTACCGGTTCTGTTGGTTTCAGTTTGTTTTCAGCAGTGAATGTAGGAGGAAACGTTACCTTCAACAGGGTAGGGAACGGAAACGTGGGCTTGTATAGCAGTGGTGCTACTGTAGGCGGAAATTTTACGTATACTTCCAACAGCCAATCGAATGTGAGTATTGGAAACCTAACAACCAGCACCATAATTGCGGGTTCAATCAACATTAATTCCACACATGCTGCACCGTCTTTATTTGAAATACAGCGTATCATCAATCAAACAGGTGGCGGCTCCATTTATATCAACAACTCCAGAGGATTTAACTTAACACGCGATACATTAATAGCAGATATCACCCTGGTTGAATTTGGAAGTAGCAATTTTGGAACATTATACAATTGCGAAATCACCGGCAACACCTATATCAGTCCTGCTACCAATTCAACGAACGGATATAATACCTACGTTAGAAGTTCTGTGTTTAACGGAGAGGTGCGCCATTACTCGACTTCAAGCAACAATTACTATGATTCTGATGCAGGTACCGGCAATGTGTATAATGGACTGGTAAGATATGAACGAACAGGTTCCGGAGCATTCTCCATTGCTACATTTCAAAACACATACAATGGCGATGTAACATTGGTGGATAACAACGCTACTATTGGCCGCGCATTGTTTTCTGCTCCCTCAGGTAGTTCATTGTCAATGAATGGCAATACCATCAACTTCCTTACATTGAATACGCCACAATTGGTAGTGAATGAAGATGTGCGGATAAACAATACACTTACTTTTCAATCGGGTAAACTCACCACCGACCCACTAACGCCTACTGCCAAAATTATATTTAATGATAATGCCTCACACTCCGGCGCTTCTGCTGCAAGTCATGCAGTATTGACGGTACAAAAGGAAGGTAACGATGTGTTCACTTTTCCTGTAGGTTCCGGTGTGTTGTATGCTCCTGTAAGTATGACTGCTCCGGCTTCGGGCAGTGCATTTTCTGTTCAGTACATTCCGGAAAATCCGGATGATGCATCTCTGGATACTTCGAGCAGGGCAGGTACGTTGCAAAAAATTACAGGATTTGAATATTGGGAGATTACACGCGATGCAGGCACTTCAACACCCACACTCACTTTTGCATTTAATGATCCCGCACCGGGAGTTGCTAATTATATCACGGATCCTGCGAGTGTACGTATTGCCCGCTGGACCGGCAGCTTGTGGGAGGATAAGGGCAACAGCGCATTTACGGGATCTACCTCAGGAACGGTATCCTCAGCAACCGGTAACAGTGATTTCGGATTTTTTACTTTCGGTACAACCAATAGAGATACCAATCCGTTCATGACTCAGGCCTTTGTGTATTATCTGGATTCAGACGGAGACGGATTTGGAGATGTGAATAATTTCATCACCTCCGGAAACCCGACACCTCCTGCCGGTTATGTAACCAATAGCCTCGATTGTGATGATACACAGTTCCTCTACACAGATAATGATAACGACGGTTACGGAACCGGATCTCCCACACCTTGTGGTGTTGCAAATAATACAGATTGTAATGATGCAGATAACAGCATCTACCCAACCGCACCTGAATTGTGTGATGGAAAAGACAATGATTGTGATGGACAAACAGATGAAGGCGTTGGTGCAACCTGGTATGCCGATAATGATAACGATGGCTTTGGAGATCCGGGCACATCTACCGTATCATGTAATCAACCGGTAGGTTACGTTACTAACAATCTGGATTGTGATGATAACAACAACCAAATCTATCCTGGCGCTACAGAAGTTTGTGATGGTGTTGATAACAACTGTAACGGACAAGTAGATGAAGGTATCGGAACAGTTTGGTATGCCGATAGTGATGACGACGGATTTGGTAATCCGGATGTTTCAGTAACGGCCTGTACACAACCTGCAAACTATGTTTCGAATGCGCTGGATTGTAACGATGCAGATAATACAGTGTATCCCGGCGCTCCTGAATTGTGCGATGGAAAAGATAATGACTGCAACGGTACAATTGATGACGGAGCCGGAACGATAACCTTCTACAGAGATGCAGACGGTGACGGTTTTGGAGATGCCAATGTAACGGCCACAGCCTGCAGCGCTCCTGCCGGATATGTAACCAATGATGATGATTGTGACGATTCAGACAACTCAGTGTATCCCGGCGCTACTGAACTCTGCGATGGAAAGGACAACGATTGCAATGGTCAGGTAGATGATGGCATTGGTGCAACCTGGTACATAGACTCAGATAGTGACGGGTATGGGGATGCCAACACCTCTGTAGTTTCCTGTACTCAACCCACAGGGTATGTAACCAATAGCCTAGACTGTAATGATACAGACAACACGGTTTATCCGGGTGCACCCGAGTTGTGTGATGGTAAAGACAATGATTGTGACGGACAAATTGATGAAGATGGCGGCGTTACTTGGTACATCGATTCAGATGGCGATGGATTTGGTGATGTGAACACAACCACCGTTTCCTGTACACAACCTACCGGATATGTAACCAATAGTTTGGATTGTGATGATGCCGACAACACCGTGTATCCCGGTGCTCCTGAATTGTGCGATGGAAAAGACAATGATTGTGACGGACAAATTGATGAAGATGGTGGCGTTACTTGGTATATCGATTCAGATGGAGATGGATTCGGTGATGTAAATACTACAACCGTTTCCTGCACACAACCTACCGGATATGTAACCAATAGTTTGGATTGTGATGATGCAGATGATACCGTATATCCCGGAGCACCTGAACTGTGTGATGGCAAAGACAATGATTGCGACGGACAGGTAGATGAAGGTGTTATCCCTACCTGGTATCTGGATGCAGACAGTGATGGATTTGGAGATGTAAATACATCACTAGCATCCTGTACACAACCGGCAGGTTATGTAACCAACAGCCTGGATTGCGATGATTTGGATAATACCGTATATCCGGGTGCCCCTGAATTGTGTGATGGCAAAGACAATGATTGTAATGGTTTGGTGGATGACAACGCCGGAACGTACAACATCACTGCATCTGCCAATGCCGGCGGAAGTATTTCACCCAACGGAAACGTATCGGTAAGCTGTGGAGATGATCAAACCTTCCTCATCACTGCCGATCCGGGATTTGTAATTTTTGATGTGTTGGTTGACGGTCTTTCCAATGGTGCAATTTCATCCTATACATTCAGTGATGTAAGTACTACCCATACCATTGTTGCATTCTTCTCAGCCATTGGTACAAACGATTACACCATTACTGCATCAGCCGGTACAGGTGGAAGCATATCTCCTTCGGGAACAACCACTGTTTCTCAGGGAAGCAACATCACATACACCATTACCGCTGATCCTTGTTATGCAGTGGCAGATGTACTGGTGAACGGCAGTTCAGTAGGAGCGGTAACCTCGTACACATTCAACAATGTAAATGCCAACCAAACCATTGATGTAAGCTTCGCATACATGCCGGCACCGGGTCCGTTTACCGGAGTGGTGAATGTATGTCCTTTTGAAGGAACAACGCAGGAACTTACTTACTCAGTACCTGATATGCCGGGTGTATTGTCTTACAACTGGGTGGTACCGCCTACGGTAAGCCTGGTAAGCGGACAGGGCACGAACAGCATCAACATAACCATCAATAACGGTTTTGGAGCGAGTGCCAACAAACAGTTACGGGTATACGCCGTATGGCCTTGTGGCAACAGTGCGCTTTCTATATACTATCTGCTGGCGCAGGGGCCTACTACCCCTCAGCCTATTGTAGCCTCATCAGATGATGTATGTAATTCGATTGCTACAGCCACCGGCATTACGTATACCATTCCAAAAGTGAATGCAGCTACGGCTTATAACTGGACAACCCCGGCGGGTGCCGTATCGGTAGTACATCCGAATGGTGCAGGCGAAAACGATACCGTAGTAGTTATTACCTATGGTGCCGCATTTACGGGTGGAACAGTAAGTGTTCAGGCTGTAAATAACTGCGGAGTCAGCAGTGTGCGGAACCTGTCGGTTGTACGCAAACAACCTTCTACTCCGGGATTAATCACCGGTCCTGTAAATGTATGTGAGTATGTGGGTCCTTCCGGATCGCTGGCAACGTACACTGTAGGCAGTGATCCAACGATTACAGAATATGTATGGTCGCTGCCTGCCGGCGCAACCGATGTTTCCGGTCAGGGTACTGCACAAATTTCTTTCAGGTATCCTGTTGGATTTACCGGCGGAAGTATTTCAGTAACCGCGGGCAATGGATGCGGAGTGAGTACACCACGTGTGTTGAGGGTAAGCACACTGTCTCCCGGAGCACCGGGTGCAATTACAGTTACGAATACTCAGGCGTGTCCTGACAGACAATTCACTTACTCCTTAGCTGCCATGCCTTCGGGAAGTACTTCGGTATGGTGGACAGTACCGGCGGGTGCAACTATAGTAAGCGGACAAGGCACATTGAGTATTTTGGTTGCTTATCCATCCAATGCACTGGCTGGAACCGTTACTGCAACTGGTGTAAACGGATGTAGTTCTGGAAATACCCGCACCATCCAGGTTAAACTGCCTGAGTGTGTGGTTGCCGGAGATGTGCCGGAATATGTTAAACAAACAACTCAGAAAACGGAGTTGAACGCTCAAATATTTCCTAATCCGTCGTACGATGTATTCAACATCATTGCCCGTACAAACAGCAATGAAAAAATTCAGGTAATCATCACGGATATTCAGGGTAGAAAATTGCTGGGGAGCAATCTTTTACCCAATCAGCCGAATACCGTAGGAGCAGGTTTAAAGCCCGGAGTGTACTTCGCGGAAATCATTCAGGGAAGCCAACGAATCATCAGAAAAATCCTGAAACAGTAAATAGAGCTCTATGATTACAGAGAGGTTGTCGGATCCGGCAACCTCTTTTTTTATTTTCTGACTGCATAGATCAGTTCATCCAGCATTTCATCATTTTTAATGATGTTCCCTTTAATATGGGCTTCCAGTACAAAACCGGCTTTTTCCAGTACTCGTTGCGAGGCTTTATTATTACCATACGGTCGCGCATATACGCGGATGATATCAAAATGAGCGAAAGCGTAATCCACCATCTCCTTCACAGCTTCTGTCATAATTCCACGGCCCCGGTATGCCTCGCTGAGCCAATATCCAAGTTCTGCATTTTTGTGCATCACATCCTGCTGCAAATGAATACCAATTCCACCTACGGCATTACCATCCACCTCAATGGCCAGGATGCGTGCAGGGGTGTGTTGCATAGCCATCTGAATGAAAGTGTGCGCATGTGCTAACGTATACGGATAGGGGAACTGATCCGTCATGTATCTGGCTATGTTAAAATTATTTGCGTGATGCGCCAGACTTTCCGCATCGTGCTCCTGCCAGCTTCGTAATAGGTATGAGGGGTTCATTCAATTTGATTTACTGAATATTCATGTTGGTGTTTGCCGTAAGGTTTAAAACATGTTTCAAATAAACCATATTCATTCCTGATGATCAATCACTCCTTTCAAAGTTGCGTAAAAAGCGCCACACTTCTGCTGTGGCGTTAATATCCTTACTGGTTTTACCCCACATTGTTTTCTTTCCTGTACCGGGCCAGGAATGTCCGCCACCAATGATTTTTATCAGTTCCACCCGGTTGCCGCGGATGCCGTCAGTATAAACAATACGTTGCGCGGTAGCGCCATCTTTCTCATGGATGTTATCGAGTGTTTCAATAACGGGTTGCGCATTGCACTGGTTTGCCCGCGCCCAAAACTGTATCACCTCTTCAATGCCTTTAGACGATGAGTTGCCCTTGTAAGGGTTGATTGGATCTTTGGTGCCATGGATATGTAAGACCGGTATTGGAGTTTGTGGGGTGCATTGGTTGAACATTTTCACTGACATCGAACCGGTTACTGAAGCAATGGCTGCAAACCGATTGCTACGACAGGCAAGAAGATAGCACAGGTAGGAGCCATTCGACATTCCCACTGCGTAAATGCGTTTGGAGTTGATGTTATATTGTACTGCAAGGCTATCTATCATAGTTTCAAGAAAACCTACATCATCAACTTCAGATCCCATAACCTTTCCGTAATTCCAGAACCTGTTGCCGGTAACTTTCTCCCGTGTACCGTTGGGATATACCACAATAAAATTTGCAGTATCAGCCAGCGGACGAAAATCACGGTGTTGGGCAGCATACGCAGCATCTTTACCAAAGCCGTGTAAGTTGATTACCAACGGAACCGAAATGTCGGGTTGATACAACTCCGGAACATATACGAGGTAACTTCTTTCAATGTTATTGTGTACAAACGTTCGCTTCTCCAATGTTTGAGCATAGGAGGGTACAATAAAACATACAAGTATCCAGAGGAGATGTTTATGCATGAGGTGATGGAAATCTTAAACATCTAAATGTAATATTCTTTCAAGAAACATTTCATACTGAAGCACCAATCTTTAGGTGTTACAAAACTGCAAATCATAATTATAGTTGCAGAAACTGTACATATTTGATATATTTATCATAAAACCTGTCAATTATGAATTTTCAAACAATGAACAAACAGAGAAAATGGATGCTTATTGCTGCAGCAGTAGGTGTCGTTTCCATGTTTATGCCTTGGTTTAAAATTTCCTTTTTGGGAATGGGCAGCAGCCAGAACGGCATGCATGGAAACGGAATTCTAGTATTTATTTGCTTTTTAGCAGGAGGTATTATTGCCTTTTTGGGCAATCAGGAAAAATCTTTGGATCGACCTATGTGGATGTTAGCCATTGTTGCTTCAGCATTAGCGGCCCTGCTTATGATTATCAATTATTTTAAAGTAAGTGATAATCCATTTGCCAGCGGCATGATTAGTTTCGGTTTCTACCTGGCATTGTTGGCGGCGCTGGCGTTGTTGGTAGTTACCATAATTTTCAGGGATAAATCCCACAACTTCAAGGAAGGGCTGAATGATTGGAAGGAGAAGATTGAGGATAAAACCAAAGGAAACTCCTGAACCTTTACATCCTTAGCGCTCCCGGAGCGCTTTTTTTATATTAGTGTAAATGCATCACCTTTGTGGGATGAAAAATATTTCAGGTATCCGCACAGAATATATGCTTCAGCAGCTGGATGAAAAGGATGTGCATGCAGATCCGATTGAGCAATTCAAAACCTGGTTTCATGAAGCGCATCAGAGTAAAATTGAAGAAGTAAATGCGATGACACTGGCAACGGTTGACGCCAATCATCGTCCGCACGCACGCATTGTGCTTTTGAAAGGAGTGGATGAACAGGGGTTTACTTTTTTCACCAATTACAACAGCCATAAAGGACAAAACCTGAGTGATAGTCATCATGTGGCACTCGTATTTTTTTGGAAGGAACTGGAGCGGCAGGTGCGCATTGAAGGGGATGCGGTTCGGTTAACGGATGCTGAAAACGATGAATACTTTTTATCGCGTCCGGAAGAAAGCCGCATCGGTGCATGGGCATCGCCACAAAGTTCAGTAATTGCCGGAAGGGAAGTGTTAGATCATAATGTTGAAGAATTAAAGAAACGATTTGAAGGAAAAGAAGTGATGCGCCCGCCACATTGGGGAGGATATCGCGTAGAGCCCGTTCGCATTGAGTTCTGGCAGGGGCGCCCCGGAAGGTTGCACGACCGGGTGTTATATGAAAGAACCCGCAGCGGGTGGGAGATCTGCCGCCTGGCTCCATAAAACAAAAAACCGAAATGAGGGTATCATTCCGGTTATTGAACTAAAAGGTTCTAAAGGTTATTTTTTTGCGTCCTTCTTAGGAGCTGCTTTTTTAGCAGCAGGCTTTGCCGGTCTGGCCTTGCCAAAACTACCAGCAAAAGTTTTTCCTTTTTTGGTTTTGATATCTCCGCGTCCCATATATGGAAGTTTAAGTGTTGGATTAAAAAAAGCAAGACACGAAAGGGCGCCTTGCTTTTAATTCGTTTGAAGGGGAATTACAACTTAGCTGACAATTCCTTTCCAGCTTTGAATTTTGCAACTTTCTTAGCCTTGATTTTGATAACCGCTCCGGTTTGTGGGTTGCGGCCATTGCGGGCAGCTCTTTTAGTTACAGAAAAAGTACCGAAACCTACCAGCGTTACTTTGTTACCGCTTTTCAGGGTTTTGGTTACTGCTTCAATAAAAGAGTCCAGTGTAGCGTTAGCTTGTGTTTTGGTGATGCCTGCATCATCAGCAATTTTTGCAATTAATTCTGCTTTGTTCATAATAGTGAATTTGAATTTTTTTTAGTGGAACAAATATAGATGGATTTCTAATTGAACAAAATATTTTTTTTAAAATTACTCACAGGGCCCGACCGGCTGAAACCTTTGTGGAATAAAGGTTTGGGAGGATATGGATATGGTAAAAATACGATACCCCTAAAAGCCTGTTCGCTGAAACCCTTTACAGGCGGGCGTTTTCGGCGTTTCTTCTAAAGTGCTGTATTGGCGGGGTTTTCGAAGGAATATACAATTCAGCCGAATTGACAAAACACCTGTTTTTTTGTTTTGCACAATTAGTGAATAACTTTCATCACCGAACGAAAGGCGATGAAGCGGTTGCCCCACTGATCCAGTCCTTTTTGACGCATAATCCCGGCATGTTCCCGGATGTAACGTTGGTAATCTGATTCCGAATGGGCCTTATATTGTATGGCATAAGTTACGCCCTCTTCATCTACAGGTTCCATCAACTGTAATACACTGGCATCATGAAAGCAGCCGGTAGCAAGGATTTCAGGGATATGTTCCTCCTTAAGCCATTCGAGCCAGCTGTTGGCAATGGAAGTTTCTACTTTAACGGTAACGTTGTAAATAATCATGATTTCAGGTTTAATTCCAGGTAGGCCGGACAGTGATCACTGTGTTTCACAAGTGGGTAAATATCTACTGCAACGATGGATGATTTCAGGTTTTCGCTAACCATGATATAGTCAATTCTCCAGCCTTTATTCTCCAATCGGGTGGAGGGGCGCAACTGGTGCCACCACGTATAATGGTGTGGTTCCTGATTCAGTTCCCGGAAAGAATCTACAAATCCGGAGGCAATGAAACGGTCCATCCAGGCGCGTTCTTCCGGCAAAAACCCCGAACTTTTTTTATTGGAAACCGGATTGTGAATGTCAATTTCTCGATGGGCAATATTGTAATCTCCGCACACAATCAGTTGTTTTCTGGTTTTGCGCAAATGACTGATGTACTCCATGAATTCATCCAGCCATATATATTTGTACTGCTGTCGTTCTTCTCCGGTGGTACCTGATGGAAAGTACGCACTGAGGATGGATATTTTTCCAAAATCGGCACGTATCACCCGGCCTTCCATATCGCTTTGATGCACCCCATTGCCGGTGATTACTTTATCGGGAACGGTTCGGCTTAAGATGCCCACCCCACTGTATCCTTTTTTATCGGCACAAAACCAGTAGCTGTGATATCCGGCATCCAGGATGGCTTTCGAATCAATATCCTGTTCATGTGCTTTCACTTCCTGCAAACAAATAACATCTGCCGGATTGGTTTGAAGCCAATCCAGAAAACCTTTACGTATCGCTGCACGGATGCCGTTTACGTTGTAAGTGATGATGCGCATCATTCTTCTTTTCGCAAACTTACACCGCTTCTGTTATTTATAAACTGAATTCATTGAACAGATTTCAATAGATTACAAACTGCACGCACCAAAGGAATAGAAATCATTCTGATGGCCACAAGCCTTTGCAGTCACACATAATTGTATGTATTATTTCATCTGCGTATGCAGAGGCCAATCACACGCTTTTATTCAGGTTTGTGTTGAAAACAATATCCGTTAGCAATGCTTGTCATGTGCTGGCATCGGGTGCCTTTCTTCGTTATTCCTTTACATTGCTTTGTGGTGGAGGTACCGCGAGGTTTATTAAGTACACTCTGACTGTTCGATGGAGGTTTACATACTTTACAGGGGGTGAATCCTTTTTTTGCTGCTTCAGCTATCGAAACCTGATGTGATACATTTTTTACCGTGTGGCAATTCCCGGCATGATACTTTTGTCCATACGGTGTAATGTACACCGACTGTCCTCTGGATGTGCCTGAGATCAGAATCAATACTATTAGGAACAGTGTACGCATATTCGATTAGATGAATGGTATCACACCGTTAAGGTACAATGCTTTTATCATTCCAATATCGGGCGCAGCCATCTTTCGGCTTCTTCCAGCGACATGTTTTTTCGTTGCGCATAATCGTTCAGCTGATCGCGGTCAATTTTCCCTACGCCAAAATATTTACTGTCAGGATGTGCAAAATACCATCCGCAAACCGACGATGCCGGTGACATGGCCAGAGATTCTGTCAGGTGAATGCACGTAGCAGCTTCTCCTCCCAACAATTCAAACAGTTTATATTTTTCGGTGTGGTCAGGACAGGCCGGATATCCGGGGGCCGGACGAATCCCGGAATAGGCTTCGCGGATCAGTTCCTCGTTGGAGAAAGATTCAGTGGCACTGTACCCCCAATACTCCTTGCGTACTTTTTCATGCAGGTATTCTGCGGAAGCTTCTGCCAACCGGTCGCCCAGTGCCTGCAACATAATCTTATTGTAATCATCCTGTGCGTCGTGGAATTTTTTCACCCATACATCCAACTCCTGAATGGTTACGGAGAAGGCACCCATGTAATCAGTGCCATAGGTGCGCGGACGAATAAAGTCAGACAAGCTCAGATTGGGTTGACCGGCAGCTTTTTTAATTTGTTGCCTTAAAAACTCCAGCCGTACAGGATGTTCGGGGTGTTGAACTTCCACGGTATCGGGAGCCGTTTTAGCTACTTCCCAGAATCCGATGACTCCACGGGCTTTCACCCACTTTTCTTCTATTACTTTTTTCAACAGATTACGCGCATCGTTATACAATTTCGTTGCTTCGGCTCCAATAACTGCATCACTTAGAATTGCAGGGAATTTTCCGTGCATTTCCCATGCAATGAAAAAGGGTTGCCAGTCGATATATGGCATTAAATCCTGCAGCTCAATATCAGCAAAGATGCGGGTTCCGGTGAATGTGGGTTTCACAGGCTGATATCCTTCCCATTCAATGGGCGCGGTGTTTTTAGCCGCTTCGGGATACGTAAGAAACTGCTTGGCGGTTTGCTTATTACTAAAATCTGTTTTCAGCTTTTCATATTCACCGCGGATGTTGCTGAGGAATGTATCACGCTGCTCCGGCTGCATTAAGCTACCGGTAACGGTTACACTACGGCTGGCATCCAACACGTGCACCACTCCATGATCGTATTCCTGTGCAATTCTTACGGCCGTATGCATGCGGCTGGTAGTAGCGCCGCCAATCAGCAGTGGAATGTTCATGCCGGTTCTTTTCATCTCCCGGGCAATGTGCACCATTTCATCCAGCGAAGGGGTGATTAATCCGCTCAGGCCAATGATATCTACTTTATGATTGCGTGCTTCGGTGAGAATTTTCTCAGCAGGTACCATTACGCCGAGGTCAACCACATCATAGCCATTGCATCCGAGTACTACACCAACAATATTTTTACCGATATCGTGTACGTCACCTTTTACGGTGGCTAACAAAATTTTTGCGGCACCCTGAACAGATCCGTCTCTGCCATCAGCTACTTCCTGTTTTCTTTTTTCTTCTTTTTCCTGTTCAATATACGGGGTGAGGATTGCAACGGCTTTCTTCATGACACGCGCGCTTTTCACCACCTGGGGCAAAAACATTTTACCGGATCCAAACAAATCTCCCACGATATTCATACCATCCATGAGCGGTCCTTCAATCACGTCCAGTGGCCGTGGATATTTGATGCGGGCTTCTTCCGTATCTGCATCAATATAATCTGTGATGCCATTCACCAGGGCATGGGCTAATCTCTTTTCCACTGTATCATTGCGCCAGCTTTCATCTTTAACCGTTTCCTTTCCGCGCGATTTAACGGTTTCTGCAAAGGCAATCAGTTTTTCGGTGGCTTCATTGTTTTCATTGTTTCTGTTCAGGATAACATCTTCACACAGTTGTTTGAGTTGAGGTTCAATTTCATCATACACTACCAGTTGTCCTGCATTTACAATACCCATATCCATACCCGCTTTAATAGCGTGGAACAGAAACACACTGTGTATAGCTTCCCGCACATGGTCGTTTCCGCGGAATGAAAAAGATACGTTACTAACGCCACCGCTTACACGCGTTAAAGGCATTTGTTTTTTAATTTCGCGGGTTGCCTCTATAAAATCCACGGCGTAATTATTGTGTTCTTCCATTCCCGTGGCTATGGCAAAAATGTTGGGGTCGAAGATGATGTCTTGCGGAGCGTATCCCACCTGCCGGGTGAGGATATCATATGCTCGTTTACAAATTTCAATTTTACGTTCTTTGGTATCGGCTTGTCCGGTTTCATCGAATGCCATCACAATTACCGCAGCGCCAAAACTTTTGCAGATATTGGCCTGTTCAATAAAGGCGGCTTCGCCTTCTTTAAGGGATATGGAGTTTACAATACATTTCCCCTGCACACATTTCAACCCTGCTTTAATGATTTCAAACTTGCTGCTGTCGATCATAATGGGAATACGGGCAATGTCGGGTTCCGATTGCATCAGGTTGAGGAAGGTAGTCATGGCTTCCACCCCGTTGAGCAGGGCGTCATCCATATTTACGTCGAGGATTTGCGCGCCGTTTTCCACCTGCTGTCGAGCCACCGAAAGGGCTTCTTCATACAAGCCTTCGCGTACCAGTCTGGCAAACTTTTTACTACCGGTAACGTTGGTTCTTTCCCCTACGTTAATAAAATTAGTTTCGGGCCGTACGATAAGTGGTTCCAGCCCGCTGAGGCGCAGATAGGGTTTTATAGTTATTTGATCGATCGACATACCAACAGGGTTTAAATATTTTCAAGTACGGGTAACGGGCGAGGAGCAAAGGCTGCAACGGTTTGAGCAATGTGTTGAATATGAGCCGGGGTGGTGCCGCAGCATCCGCCTACAATATTAAGGAAACCTTCTTTTGCCCACGATTCAATGATGTGGGCTGTTTGGTGAGGTTGTTCATCATATTCTCCAAACGCATTGGGCAAGCCGGCGTTTGGGTAGGCTGAAGTATAGCAGGAAGCAATCTGACTCAGTTCTTCGATATGCGGCCTCATTTGTTCAGCGCCGAGGGCGCAGTTTAAACCCACACTCAGCGGATTGGCGTGCATCACTGAAATATAAAAAGCTTCGAGGGTTTGTCCGCTCAGGGTACGTCCGCTTGCATCGGTAATGGTACCGGAAATCATGATGGGCAGTTCCGGCAGGTGATTATTTCGGAAGAATTCCTTTGCGGCAAAGATGGCGGCCTTGGCATTGAGGGTATCAAAAATGGTTTCTATCAGCAGGATATCCACGCCGCCGTCTGTAAGTCCTTTAATTTGCTCGGTGTAAGCCGTTACCACTTCATCGAAAGAAACGGCGCGGTACCCGGGGTTGTTTACATCGGGGGAAAGGGATAATGTTTTATTGAGCGGACCAATGGCACCTGCCACAAAGCGGGGTTTATCGGGGTTTTGTTGGGTGAATGCATCGGCAGCCCGGCGGGCACATTGTGCTGAGGCCACATTCAGTTCATAGGCCAGTTCCTGCATATCATAATCGGCCTGGGCAATAGAGGTGCTGCTGAAAGTATTGGTTTCAATGATGTCGGCACCGGCTTCGAGGTACTGGCGGTGTATGCCTTCAATCATATCGGGCTGTGCGATGCTGAGTAAATCGTTGTTTCCCTTTACATCGGTGTGCCAGTTTTTGAAGCGCTCGCCGCGGTAGGTTTCTTCCGTGGGTTTATGTTGTTGAATCATGGTGCCCATGGCCCCGTCAATAATCAGGATGCGTTCCTGCAAACACTCGCGTAATGATTTCATACTAACCTTGTGGTTTTCCGGTTTTTAGCGGATGAAAAATAGGTTCAGGTGAGATATAAACGATAATCTGTACGCGGAAGTATGCGAATAGGCTCGTTTATTAGTTCATTCCTGATTGAATGCAGTGGATGAACAATAAACAAATCCGCCACTGCAAGTGCAAATCTATAAAAGGAAATGGTAATATCAAAATGGTGTGGGTGAGGCGAGGTTTGGCCGTGTGATTGGTATATAACAGCGCTAGTGGTAAGGGTGATTGCTGACGCGGGGTTTTTATCTTGAAACGGAATGGTGCGTTTTTTACGGATATACGTACGATTGAGGCAGGTGCTTTGGCTCTTTTGCACAAGGGAATCATCCTTTTTACATGGCAAGGGAATCGGGCATGCAAAAGAAAAGCACGGGTTGCTCAGGATGGCGGATGCAATTGGTTATTCAGTTTAACAATGGAAATGTTTTGCAGTATATCTTTTTGAGCGGTTATTTCAACACAAAAAATTCACATTACCCCCAAAAGTACGGGGCCCTATTTAAAATTCGGTAAAATTTTTTATAAAAGATGTTTTTAAACGTTTAGATACGAATAGAAATGTTTGTGCGATATCCATATTTAGAAATACGTATTCTAATTATTCTCTTTTATAGCGGAACATAAAATCTATCACTGAAGGATAATGAGCAAAAAATTATAAAACAGACCTAACGGTATCGTATAGATGTTAGTGTGATTTCAGATAATCGACACGGGTATGCGAAAAGTAGATGATAACCCCTTGTGTCTGTATCCGGGTTTACTTGAATAAACACGCTCATAATATTTTCATGATGCTGCAGGGATGAATATTGAAAGTGGTGAATCATTGCCATCATTGATATAAAAAGAATTTTCATGATGATTACCATCATAAAAAACCTGTAATACTGCTTAAGAAATTACCCAAATGATAAATTTCGTTCAGACTAATGCATGGATGTATGATATGAATAAACAAAATCATGTATCTTGTACTATCTAAATCCCTGATGTTCCTGTTTCTGGAACATCATTTTCACCCAAAAATTATATTCATGAAGAAGAGCTACCTGCTGCTGTTTACGATCAACCTAATTATTTCGGGCCACGTTTTTGCGCAGCCGTTTACTTTGCTTAAGGACATTAACAGCACTAACGGGGTTGGTTATACTATTCCGGAATACTTAACTGATGTGAATGGAACAGTTTTTTTTGTAGCTAATACCACAGCCACAGGACAGGAACTTTGGAAAAGTGATGGCACAACAGCAGGTACAACACTGGTGAAAGATATTTTTCCTGGTTTAAATAACAGCAGCCCTATTAATTTAACGAATGTAAACGGCGTTTTATATTTTATGGCTGATAATGGAGCAAATGGTGCGGAGTTATGGAAGAGTGATGGCACGGAAGCTGGCACTGTAATGGTAAAAGATATTAACCCGGGAGAAAACAACAGTTTACCAACTGGATTAGTCAATGTAAACGGTGTTTTATTTTTCATTGCCTCGAACGGTATTAATGGTTTTGAGCTTTGGAAAAGTGATGGTACGGAAGCGGGTACTGTAATGGTGAAAGATATCAACCCCGGCCCCAATAACAGCAGTCCGACTGAGTTAACCAATGTAAATGGTGTTGTATATTTCGGGGCTGTCAATGGAGTGAATGGTGTAGAGTTGTGGAAAAGTGATGGTACGGAAGCAGGCACCGTAATGGTAAAGGATATTAATCCGGGATCTGGTAACAGTAATCCATCTGCCCTATGCAATGTAAACGGTGTTTTATATTTCAGGGCTACCAATGGAGTGAATGGTGCAGAGTTGTGGAAGAGTGATGGCACGGAAACGGGTACTGAAATGGTGATCGATATTCGGTCGGGAGCAACCAACAGCAACCCTTCTGCTTTCACCAATGCAAATGGTTTGTTGTACTTCACTGTAGACAACGGTGTGCATGGAAATGAGCTCTGGAAAAGCGATGGAACGGCAGCGGGCACCGTAATGGTAAAAGATATTAATGCAGGAAGCAGCGGAAGTGATCCGAGATACCTCACCTATGCAAATGGATTATTATTTTTCAGAGCTAATAATGGAACCAATGGTACGGAGTTATGGAAAAGCGATGGCACGGAGGCGGGTACCGTGATGGTGATAGATATTTATGCAGGCAGCAGTAGTTTTAATTTGCTGGAAATAATTGAAGTAAACGGAGTTTTATTTTTCAATGCAAATGATGGAAGCAGAGGCGATGAGCTTTGGAAAAGCGATGGCACGGCGGCCGGCACCGTGAGGGTAAAAGATATTCAAAACGGTATTAACGGAAGCGGTCCACGATATCTCACCTATGCAAATGGATTACTATTTTTCACAGCTAATAATGGAACCTCTGGTACAGAGTTATGGAAAAGTGATGGCACGGCGGCGGCCACTGTAATGGTAAAAGATATTGACCAAGGTATAGGTGCAGGAAACCCTCAATGGTTAACCGACGTGAATGGGTTGTTATATTTTGCTGCGGATAATGAACTCGGCAACGCAGAACTTTGGATGAGCAATGGTACAGAGACGGGTACTGTAATGGTAAAAGACATAAGGCCCGGTGCTACGGGCAGTTACCCGGAACAATTATACAATGTAAATGGGATGCTGTTTTTTGCAGCCCATAATGGAACCAATGGTGTAGAGCTCTGGAAAAGTGATAGTACAGCAGCAGGTACCGTGATGGTAAAGGATATTGAACCAGGTGTAGGAAGTAGCAACCCTGGTTGGTTAACCGAGATGAATGGGTTATTATATTTTACGGCCTTTGAAAATGTAAATGGTCGTGAACTCTGGAAAACTGATGGAACCACAGCCGGTACCGTAATGGTAAAAGACATTAATGCGGGAAATGGCAGCAGCTCTCCGCAATACTTCACTAATGCAAATGGGATATTATTTTTCAGAGCCTCAAATGGAATTAACGGACAGGAACTCTGGAAAAGTGACGGTACGGTAGCCGGCACTGTGATGGTGAAAGATATTAACACCGGAATAGGATCAAGTCTCCCGCAATTCTTGACCAATGCTAATGGTGTGGTGTATTTCAGTGCTAATACCGGAACCAACGGACAGGAACTTTGGAAAAGTGACGGTACGGAAGCGGGTACTGTGATGGTGAAAGACATATTTGCGGGAAATGGAAGCAGCTCCCCAAAAAACCTTATTCATATAAATGGGGTATTATATTTCAGTGCTACTACCGGAACCAATGGAGTAGAGTTATGGAAGAGTGATGGCACCGAAGCAGGCACTGTGATGGTGAAAGATATATACAATGGAACGGGCAGCAGTTTACCTACAAATTTCGTCAGTGCCAATGGGGTGTTATACTTTATTGCCAATGATGGTATACATGGTGAAGAACTTTGGAAAAGTGACGGCACCGAAGCAGGTACACAGCTGGTAAAAGATATTTGGCCGGGTCCCCATCAAAGTTTTATCAGCTATTTAAGAGTGATAGATAATAAATTGCTTTTTTCAGCCAATGATGGCATACACGGGGAGGAAATATGGCTAAGCAATGGTACGGCTGCAGGTACGATGATGGTGCAGGATATTTCAATACCCGGAGGTAGCGTATCGTATGATTTTACTGTATCAGGAACTAAATTATTTGCCAGTATTTCAGATGGAATTCATGGAACGGAATTATGGGTAGCAGATATTGGTGCTGTACTTCCTTTGAATTTACTGGAGTTTACCGGTCAGCTTATTCATAACAACAGTCAGCTTACCTGGTTAACAACGGGGGAACTAAACACCGCCTCTTTCGATGTGGAGCGAAGCGTGGATGCCAGAAACTTTGTACCAGTGGGTAATGTAGCGGCCTTCAATACTACCGGTACCCATCGCTATTATTTTACTGACAACAATGTTACAGCCCTCGGTGTGCCGGTTGTTTACTACCGGTTGAAGCAAAAGGATATAGACGGCAGATTTACGTATTCTAATATCATTGCATTGTCTTTAGATAACAGTAAGAGTATCGTGTTGCTGTATCCGAACCCTTTAAGCAGCCGGATTAATCTGTCTGTTACTAGTACAAAGGCACAAAAAATTCAGGCAAGCATTTTCGATAACTCCGGAAGGATAGTCAAGCGGCAACAATGGAATGTAACACCCGGCAGTACATCATTATTTATGGATGTGAATGATTTAGCCAAAGGGTTATATTATCTGGAACTTAAAGGACCAGCATTGAATGAACGGAAATCGTTTATTATTCAGTAAGTGTGATTCGTGTATGTAACGTTTTTATTGCGGTTTAACGGCAACGCCTAAACGCCTGAGCAGGTGTGTTGAGCAGCAGGATGGTGTAGTTCCACCATCGTGGGTGGTTTCCAAAACCCAAGCCAGACTTGATTACCCGTAAGCCGCCGTCCTATGGCCTGCTGACCAGCAACTAGAGGGAATTGTTTTCATCAACCCGAAGGGTTCAAATATTTATAGCCGGAGATGAAATATAGTTGTACGACCCTGTAGGGGGCGTATAAAATTGGATGCGCCAGTTTCTATAAACACGTTACAGGATAGTACTGTTTTTGTGGAACTTAGCTGTTTTGAATCATACTATTTCCTGAAGAGTTCTTATATTTGGATATGCAAAAGGCAGTGAAAATTGTTGGTTTAAGAGATCGTGGAACCGATTATCAATTTTGGCTTTCCCGATCAATTAAACAGAGACTTGAAGCTATCGAACTTTTACGTCAACAATACATAAATTACACCAAAAATGCTCAGTCAGGACTTCAGAGAGTTTGTCGAATTGTTGATAAAAAACAAAGCTGAGTATCTAATTGTGGGTGGATATGCTGTAGGTATTCACGGACATCCCCGCTACACCGGCGACATAGACATTTGGCTAAATCCAACCGAAACGAATGCGACGCTTATTCTCAAAACTGTAAACGAATTCGGGTTTTCATCGTTCAATTTGAAAGTTGAAGACTTTACTAAACCAGGTAATGTTATCCAACTGGGATACCCACCGCTCCGAATCGACCTTTTAACAGAAATTGACGGGGTTTCCTTCGAAGAATCTTTTCAGAATAGAAAAGAAGTAGATATCGACGGAATGATTGTGAACTTTATAGGTTACAAAGAGTTGCTCAAAAACAAACAACATTCCGGGCGCCCACGAGATATTGATGATATTGAAAATTTAAGCTAGACGCTGCACCAACCTTTAACATCACCATTACGTAAAAAGGGGTTTCATATACTTAGGACAGCTAAGTACTATATTTTAAGTGCAGTTCTTCATGGGAAATTCAGGAGTTATGATTCATGCCTGCGTATAGTTGAGAACTGTTATTCCTTCGGGATAAATTCTCCGCGAGTTCTAACCACCCATCTATAATCGTTATATGGTCTTTGGATTCGCTTTACGAGACTTGTTTTCATCAACCCGAAGGGTTCAAACATTTATAGTTGGAGGTGAAATAGTAGTACAACCCTGAAAGGGTTGTATATAATTGATGCACCATTATGTAAACAAGGTGTTGAGGTAAGAAGAAATATTTCCGCAGATTCCGACTATCAATAATTGAAGATATGTTTTGTGGAACCCGTAGTGTTCAAATATTTATAGTTGGAGTTGAAATAGAAGTACAACCCTGAAAGGGTTGTATATAATTGATGCACCATTATGTAAACAAGGTGTTGAGGTAAGAAGAAAGTTTTCCGCAGTTTCCGACTATCAATAATTGAAGATATGTTTTGAGGAACCTGTAGTGTTCAAATATTTATAGTTGAAGGTGAAATAGAAGTACAACCCTGAAAGGGTTGTATATAGTTGATGCACCATTATGAAAACAAGGTGTTGAGGCAAGAAGAAATATTTCCGCAGTTTCCGACTATCAATAATTGAAGATATGTTTTGAGAAACCCGTAGGGTTCAAATATTTATAGTTGGAGGTGCATCAATTATGTAAACAAGGTGTTGAGGTAAGAAGAAATATTTCCGCAGTTTCCGCCTATCAATAATTGAAGATATGTTTTGTGGAACCTGTAGGGTTCTAATATTTATAGTTGGAGGTGAAATAGAAGTACAACCCTGAAAGGGTTGTATATAATTGATGCACCGTTTTGTAAACAAGGTGTTGAGGCAAGAAGAAAGTTTTCCGCGTCTCCTGACCAATGTCAATCGGGATTATTCCTACAACTATAGACAGGCCATTCATTGAAACATATTTTCATTTGCGACATCATTGCCAGGTTGAGGTTGAACTTTCACGGCAGCAGGAACCCCGCGTTAGGGATTGAAGTGTAAACCCGCCCCGCCGCAGGCGGGCGAGTTGCAACGGAAAGCCCGACCCTCCGCCCCCGCCACGGCGGGGCGGGGGAGGAACGCCCTAAAAAACAATCATGAACTTTGTATGTAATGCTCCACCGGTATGCGGTTGCTGATGCTTTTGGCCAGGGTGAGTTCGTCGGCATATTCCAGTTCACCTCCAAAGGCGATGCCGCGGGCTATGGTGGTGATTTTTACCGGAAGGTGCGTGAGTTTTCTGCCGATGTAATAAATGGTAGTATCGCCCTGGATGTTGGGGTTGAGTGCGAAAATAATTTCAGCCTGCTCAAGGCCGGTTACACGCTGTACCAGGCTGTCGATTTGCAATTTATCTGGCCCCACTCCATCGAGTGGTGAAATGATTCCTCCCAATACATGATATACGCCGTTGAACTGCTGCGTGCTTTCAATGGCAATTACATCGCGGATGTTTTCCACTACGCATATCAGGGAATGATTGCGCAACGGATTGGCGCAGATGTTACACGATGTGGTATCGGAAATATTATGGCAGGAGGTACAAAACTGAATTTCACGCCGAAGGGCTGAAATGGTATCGCTGAACTGATTTACTTCAGTCTCTTCGCGCCGTATCAGGTGCAATACCAACCGTAAAGCAGTTTTTTTGCCTATGCCCGGCAATTTGGCAAATTCATTTACGGCGTTTTCCAGCAGTGCAGACGAGAAAATCATGATGGCAAAGTTAAGGTATATGGCTTGTTTCAGGATATTGTGTGCCTGCCGGCTTTTATTTTTCAACTCTTAATATTAATATTGCCAGCACTATGAGTTATTTGTTGAACCGCCTGGAGGTGTACACCCTGTATTTGCTGGAATATGTGAAGCACGGGGAATGGAGTGCACTGATGAATGCCTTTCGTTTTATGTTCAGTAGAAAATCGCACTGGCGGGGAGGGCGCATCCGTTCTTCTATGGGTACGTTTGAAACCCGGAAAAATTCATTGGATTTTCAGTACGTGAATTATGCATATGAAATTCAGATCAAGCGTTTTATTGAACGTGAATCGTTTGATGTATTTCTGGATATTGGCGCCTGCCTGGGTGAATACTGCATTTGGCTGGGTAGAAAGGGAAAGCGTTGCTACGCGTTTGAGCCGGTGAAAGTGAGTTATGATATGATTGAGCGCAATATTCAACTGAACGGTGTAGGTGAGCATGTGAAAGCATTTAACTACGGGCTGGGACTCAAGCACTCTCTTGAATATTTTGAGATGGATATTACCAACCCCGGATCGAACCGCCGCGTGGATGCTCCGGGAGCGCATACTGAGCGTTTTGAAATTAATGCGCTGGATGAAAAGCTGCATGAATTAAACCTGAAGGAAACAGACCGGGTGTTGATAAAAATTGATGTGGAAGGTATGGAGCTTGATATGCTGCATGGCGCCGCCGGTTTTTTGAAACGTTTCCCTCACATTGTGCTGATTATTGAAGAGAAGTTCAGCGGTGAAAGCAATATTCGTAACGGACTGAGCACCATCGCCGATTTTGAGTACGGAAAAATTGATGAGCACAACATCTACGCCCGCAAGCGGCACAGCTTATAAGTTGATTTCCTGTTCGGTTTCCCAGCCGGCCCTTACCGATAATTTCAGGGATAAGGTGATGGCTTTTTCGGGTTGTTTCTTCGATTCATAATTTCCGGGATCCCAAATGCCGTTGGCATTATCGTCGTACAGGATGCGGATGTCGTAAGTACCGGGAGGGAACAAACTGTTTTTCCATTCACTGCCTGTTATGGGCGATGCAAAACTTACTTTGTCATTTTGTACAAACTGTATCACCGGATTTTTTTCTGTGGGGATATTGCTGAACCGAAGGGTAACGTTGCCGTAATCGTTTTCAGTAAAGGTTGAAAAGTTCAGGGTATCGGCAGGGAGGGTGTTGCCTGCGGTGTCGGTGATGAAGCGTTCCGGAAGGATCAGTTGGTACATCATGCCCGGTTGCTTGTTGAAGCTGGCCAGTACGCGCGTGCCGGTAGAGTCGTTAGTAACGGTAATGGGTACACGCTGATGGGTGCTGTCGGTGAGCAGGGGCTGAACACTGTCATTTATTGCCACAGGCCTGGAATAATCCAGCAGGAGCGTTTCGAGCAGGTTGAGGCGGTTGTTCGATAGGTTGTTCTGCAGTTTCCATACCTGGGTTTTCTTTGGTGCCGCGGGGGCAGCGGGCTTGTCGGCCGGTTTTTCCTGCTGATAGGCCAGCAAGGTTACGGCTTCCGGAGCATACGACGGGAACAGGGTTTCATCGCTGAAGGCAAATGTTTCCATCACCTGATTGTAGGTTTTACCTCCATCCGCATCTTTGAGTGCGTACATTCTGAACGGCATGGGGGGCAGGTTGCTGAATTCAAAAGCACCGCCGCTACGTACCCGGGTGATGTAATCGGGTTTGAGTTTTCTTACGGCCGAATCGTGCAGGTTGCTGTAGAGAAAAACCATGAGCGTGGTATCTGCCCGTCCGCTTTCCGCCATCAGCACATTGCCACTCAGTTTGAATGAATCAATGGTGGTGCCGGTGCTGAAAACATAGGAGAAATCTTTCAGGATGTTTCCTTCATTGTAATCTGTAACGGCATTGCCGAACTGGATGGAGTAGGTAGTGTTGGGTTTGAGGGTATCACGAAGGCGTACCACCATCGTTTTTCGGTTATAGGTAACCGTTGGGTTTTTACCGGGCAGTGGCGACAGGATGACATTGCTGAACGCATCTTTTATATCGAGGTATTCATTGAATGTAAAGCGTATGGTTTTACCGGTAAACTGAGTGCTGTTGTGTGGGGGAGTAACCTCTACCAGTACCGGTGGCAGCGAATCTTTGGGTCCGCCGGTGGGCATTCCAATTTGTGCGCAACCGGCATGCAGGGTACTCAGGGCGTACAGCAGGCATCCTAACCCAATAAAAAGCAAAAAGGATTGTTTCATTTGTTAGCACGAAGGTATAAAACCGTAAGCAGATACCCGAAGGGCTTTCAAATTTGTACCATCACGATTCTTCCTCTTCCTCATCTACCACCAGCGGGTGGAGTTCAACCGCGAGCTGATTGTCTTTTACAAAATTGCACCAATGGCATTTTTTATCACCACAACCGGTGTAAAAATCGCGCTGTTGAATTTTATTCCATACTTCTATAATCTGGTGTTTTACTGTTTCTATATCGGTAGGGCTAATAACAATTTTTTCTTTCCGGTAATTACCTTCTTTATCAGGTTCAATAAAATCAAACTCGGTACTCACCACTTTCCAGTCGTGCGATTGGTGATGATCTACCAGTATTTTATAAAACACAGCCTGGCGCCAGTAATCGCCACCCAGGGGTGTTTTATCATTGGGTGCCTTTAATTTGGGCAATGCTTTATCAATGTCGCCGGTTTTATAATCCACCACATTTACTTCTTTGCCATTGAATTCAAGTTTATCGAGTTTTCCTTTCAGTGGCACATCGTTTACTACTACGTGGCGAATGTTTTTTTCAACTGATACTACTTTGTTCCAGGAGTGGATGTATTTATCGTAATATTTTTTCAGCACATCCTGTCCGTATTCCATTCGCCGGTTGAAGGCTTCCCTGGTAAAATTCTCCCGGTGTTTGCGCATGTACCATTCAAAGTCGGCAATCATTTCTTCTACCCGGGGGAAAGATTCCGTAGGACTGGCCTTCATTTTAGTGAAGAGTTTTTCAACGGCATAATGCACGGCACTTCCGAATTCGGTGTTTTCATTTTTTCCGGAGGGGATGCGCAGCAGGTTGCGATAGTAAAAGCCGAGCGGACATTTTAAATAGGCATTCAATGCCGTTACATTCATCACAAACTTGCTGAGGATCTGGGTAACGAAGGCCTCTTCTGTCTGTTCAATTTGAGGAGCCATTTCAGTGAACTGCAAATGACTGAACTCCAGTATGTCTTCATTGCTGAAGGTAACGGCATGCACGGGCAGGGTGTGTGATTCCAGAATTTCTGCCAGAAACATGGTAGATTCAAGGGCTTTGCCTTCGTTGTTGTAACTAGCGTAAGACAGATTGAGTTTTATTTCGGCACGGGTAAGGGCAACATAAAACAACCGGCGCAGTTCTTCCTGATCGGTGCTACCGGATGCACTGAACATCGTATCAGGAAACCGGTATCCTTTGTTGGCGTTTTTCTTGCTTTCCCACACCTTGGCGTTCAATCCGCAAAAATATACGTGCTCAAATTCAAGTCCCTTGCTGCCGTGTGCGGTGAGCAGGTTCACGGCTTTATCACTACCGGTTACCTGTACCAGCGGAATGGGCAGTTGCTCACTGTTCATTAACTGAATGATGCTTACCAGTTCATCGAGTTTCAGGAACGGATTGCGGGTGTTTTCTTCTTTAATAAAATCGAACAATGCGGTGAGCAGTTGCATGAGTTCAATTTTATCGTCGCTTTTCATAATGTAGCTCAGCACTCCTGCCGACCGGATAATTTTTTCGAACAGCTGTTGAATGGTGAGGTTGGGAACATCTGCAATGAGCGATTCGAAAATTTTGCTCACGCTCCCCAGTTGATGGTGCAGGCCTGTATCGAACAGGTCTTTTTGGGGTTCATCCTGTTTTTCCGCAATCAGTTTTCTGATAGACGTGGCTTCACCGCTGTATTTTCGGTTATTGGCTTCTACTGTAATCCGCGCAATTTCAATAGGAGGGATGTGGTAGAAATCGTAGTGCAGTATTTCGAACAGCATTTCATCGCCTCCATACGGAATGTCGTGCTCCGCATTCAGATAACTCAGGAGGGTGATGATTTTTTTGATGAATGGATGTTCGAGAATATTGATTGAACGTTTGGTATAAAACGGAATATGTTTTAATCTGAAATAGCGGGATAATTCCTCGCCGTATTTATTTTCTTTATAAATCACCGCAATTTTTTCCGGTGGAGTGCCGGCTGCTAACAATGCTGCAATTTGTTGTGTGATCCAAATCATTTCTTCCCTGGGCGTATGGCACACAAACACTTCGGGCGGATGTTGCAGGTGCTGAATGCGGAGGTTAGACGATTGCAAATCTTTGCTCAATCCGCCTATCTGGGTAACCAGCCGTTCATTGTTTTTATCTATCAGGGTTTTGCTGATATCGAGTATAGGTTGTGTGCTTCTGTAATTGTGTGTGAGCACAATGGTTTTCAAACTATCGGTATACCGGTTTGCGAAATGGAGCATGTTTTCGATGTTTGCTCCCTGGAAGCGAAAAATACTTTGATCATCATCGCCCACCACAAACACATTGGGTTGATCCCAGTAATGAATCAGCAGTTCAACAATTCTGTTTTGTGTTCCGCTGGTATCCTGAAATTCATCTACCAGGATGTACTGAAATTTTTCCTGGTAATTAGACAAAACCTGGGGGTGTTCTTCAAACACGCGAATCACCCAGTTAATCATATCATCAAAATCGTAGCGGTTTTTTTTGCGCATCATTTCCTGATAGCGGTCGAACTCCAGTACGGCGGCTTCCAGTTGTTTTACTTTTCTTACTTCTTCCTCATATTTTTTTTCTTTTAAATCTCCTGCGTTGAACTGACGATATTTTTTCTGGTAACGATATTCGGGGCGCTCGGGGAGACTATCGATGTATTCTTTAATTTTTTCGCAGATATAATCGGGTGTCCAGCCTTCGCGTTTCATGGTTGAAAACAGCGAGCGCAGATGTGGAATTTCGTAGTACACATCTCCGCGGTATCTTTTCAGCGGATGGTTTTTAGGAAGCTGGTCAATCAGTGTTTTAAACAAGTGGATAGCTTCCAGTTCGGAGATGGCTTCCAGTGTGTTTTTTTCGAACAGGTTGAGGTTATCCTGAATCACATCGTTGCAAAATGCGTGGAAGGTGTAGATGTTTACCTTGTATGCATCGGCACCGATGAATTGCTGCAGGCGTCGGCGCATGGCGATGGCTCCGGCGTCGGTGTAGGTGAGGCACAGGATGTTTTCGGGGTGTGCGTCAGTATCGAGCAAAATTTTTGCTATGCGTGCGGCGAGGATTTGTGTTTTTCCGGTTCCGGGGCCGGCAATCACCATAACAGGCCCTTCGATGCTGTCAACAGCCAATTGCTGATTGGGGTTGAGTTGCTGGTATGTTTCTTTAAATTTTTCTTCTAACCGTTGCGGATGGACCTTCATGAATGGAATGATTGAGTGCGGTAAAGTGTTTGAGTTATGTGATGGTGATTGTTTTGATTATGGCGGAAGGGTGGGTGTTAAATGTAAATTTTTATTTATACCCCTTCCTCCCCGGGGAGCACCATTCCCTCAAACCCCAATCTAAAATTACAAAAAAATGTTGAGGCGATCAATGCCCTGAACGTGGGTTTTATGGGGGATTGAAGTGTTTGTCTGCCACGGGAAGAAGACATTTAACCACAAAGTTCCTTTAGTTCCAAAATCTCCGTGGCCTTTGCGGAGAACATATGAATGTTAGTAGAATTATTAATCTCTGTTTCCTCCGTGGTTTAAAAATCATTTAACCACTGAGCGCACAAAGGAAGGGCACACAAAGAACGAAAAGGAGAATCTCTCCGTGCCCTCTGTGCAATAGATATGAATGTTAGTAGAATTATTAATCTCTGTTTCCTCCGTGGTTTAAAAATCATTTAACCACTGAGCGCACAAAGGAAGGGCACACAAAGAACGAAAAGGAGAATCTCTCCGTGCCCTCTGTGCAATAGGTATGAATGTTAGTACAATTATTAATCTCGGTGTCCTTTGTGGTAAAAAAAAACAACAATAGACACACAGAAATGCATTCACCTTATCCGGGCATCCGGCCGATGTATTTTTCGATCTGCTTAATCTGATCTACAATTTGTGGGGTGGTAGGTTTAAAACCTTTCGCTTTTTTAAAATAATCTTTAGCAGCACGGAACTCTCTTTTGTTCATCATAATGGAACACAGTTGAAGATACGCCACTGCATTGTTCTCATTATCAGGTAAGCCGGCTCGTATTGCCTGACGGATATATGCTTCTCCACCTTTAAAATCTCCTTTTTGCAAACAGAGCATACCCAGTTGCAATTTGTTCGGCCCTTCCGCCTGTTTGGTGAGTGAGCCTCCTCCTAAATCAAGGCTTTTCCTCATGTGTTTTTCAGCGGTATCGAGATCGTTATCTGCCATGGCCAGGTTGCCTTTGATGGTATGATACACCGACCGAACCGGTTTAATGAGCAAGCCCGGAAACTTGATGCTGTTCACCACACGCTTCGCCTCGTCGATATTACCGGCTTCCATCGCATCCTGTATCAGGCGCATTGGTCCCAGTAAAAAATGCCCCAGCAACATCACCACCGCCAGCAGGTATAAGATAAATGAAGGCCAGAAACTGGTTTGATAATGCACAAAAATGGCCAATGCCAGCATCAACAGGCCCATGGGCAAACGGTAACGTATGAATAACGACATCCACTTCATAACTCTTTCAAAATTTGGACTGCAAAGATAGGAAGGTTGAAACAGATGGAAGGGATGAATATGACCGTATGAATAGCAGCGGGTTACCTGCCTACATCTACCAGTCAGGCAACATCCATCCCATCATGCTATACGTATTTTAAACAGTTGCATACACAACCGGGGTTACCAGTTACGAATCATGCGGGCAACGCCGGTTGATTGAGATTTTTCAAGATAGGTGATGAGTGCATCGTGGCTAAGGGTTTCCGTCTGGCTCTTCAGTGCATTCCACAAATGTTGCACTGCCGGCACCCCTTCCGCGTCATAAATTTCAGCAGCGGCCTGATGCCAGCGGGATTGATACCAGCCGTAATTTTTTGGGTGCTGACTCCCGATTTCATCGTATCGGTCGTGTACGTCTTCGAGGCTTGTAAATTTAAATCCTGTTGTATCACCGGCTATCACCATTTTCGGGAAAACCGTTAGGGCGGGTAGTGATTGTGGTTCATGCACAGCGATGTAGGTGTGCAACATCATATTCACGAGCAATTCTCCCATCCACTTGCGTTGAGTTTGAACACCGGCCTGAAAGTGAAAAGCGTGCCCCAGTTCGTGTATGGCTAACAGATCAAAAAAGGGTTGCATGCTCAGGGTACCGTCTTCAGTTTTGTACGTGTTTTTTATCTGAGTGGCTAAACTTTCGGGTAACTCATTCAGCGGTGGAATAAAACTTTTCCATAGAGCATTATCGTGCGCGGCTACCACCAGTTCCTTGCTGTTTTTGTAATGCGGCATACCCACCACCGGCATGGAGGTGTATTTGGGCCAGTCGGTTTCTGAGAGCACCAATAGAGTAACATCTGCCCGGCTGTGGAGTAACTGCTCAAAATATCCCATGGCGTGTTGAACACGTTGCGCGATAGCCTGCGTTCTTTGGTCGTAGCCTTTACTGTAATACACTTTGAGTGAGGATGTGTTCAGCGCCTGTAAATCTTTATAGTCCTGCGCATTTGAAACTGCAACCATAAAAAGGCTGATCATTCCTAATAACATTATTTTTTTCATGGCGATTATTTTGATGTAAAATTCACCCTGCAGACATCGAAAAAATAGTATAAAAGCGACATTTATAACCGTAGGCCCACCTGCATTTTAGCAGGTTGTTCCTGCAACATCTTTTCAGCCTGTTTGGGTGTGATGCCGGCGAAGGTTTTAAAATCGCGGATGAAGTGCATCTGATCAAAATATCCGCAATGGTGGGCGATGTCTGTCCAGCTTAAATGCGCACATTCCTCCCGCATTCTGTAAGCTTTCGAAAACCGTACAATGCGTGCGAATAGTTTAGGAGGAAGCCCCACACGTTGCCGGCTTACCCTTTCAAACTGTCGTACACTCAGGCAGGCCAGGGATGCGATGTGTTCTATGGGTGCGGAGCGATACGGGTTGAACAGTTCGAGCATAGCCTCATCGAATGGCAACAGGGGTTTCACGCGATGGAGTTGATCCAGCAAAAATGATTCTATGATGTTTTTGATTTCAACATGATTATTCGCTTCGTGTAGTTGTTCATTAACGGCTACCATACTTTTTCCAAATACATCTTCGGCATTGTAATGCTCGTCGATAAATTCATGCATCGGCACACCCATTAACCGGAACAATCCTCCCGGATGAAATCCTACCCGAACGGCCAGGTGGTTTCGCTTGATGTCGATGCTCACTTTATTTAACTGTTGCCCCACCACCACACTGCAGGGTTGTTCTTCGAATACTGACGAACCTGATTTTTTGACTGAAATTTTATCGCCGATGTAAAAGAATAAGGAAGGTTGCGGGGTGGGAGGATACGAGCAGGCTTCGGAGGATACAGGCACATCTATCTGATAGTTTACAATCATGATACATTGTACCCAGGATTGCAATAATGGATGTGGTGTAAAGAATTGTATCTGCACCCGATTGTAGTTTACATCCTAAATGTAATTTTTTTCAGCGATGTGATGTTCCGGTAGCCTGAAAACAAATCTTTCAACAGACGTTCGGGTTCAGGAAAGGGGGGAGTTTTGTAGTCCCGACAGGAATCGAACCTGTATCTAAAGTTTAGGAAACTTCTATTCTATCCATTGAACTACGGGACCAACATGCCGTTTTTCTTTCATCGCAAACGGAGGGCGAAATTATAACTTTTTACGCATTTTCATTGAGCCGACAGGATTAATTCGGCTCCGGCAACGAATCTTTAACTCAGTACGCATTCGATGCAATCCTTACCCTTCTATCTTTTCATGCAATTCAAGCCAACGCATTTCTTTTTCCTCCAGCAGACGTATGATGGCTCCGATTCTGTCGGATGCTGCCGAGAGTTGATCGTAGGGCAGGGTGTGCATCGTATTTTCTAGTTCAGCTTTTTCCGCCTGCAATTTGGGGAGTTCCTTTTCTATCTGTTCCAGTTCATGTTTTTCTTTAAAGCTGAGTTTTTTGGTGGAGCTGGTGGCAGGCTTCTCTGTTTTTTGAACTTCAACCGTTGGTACCTGCTGCTTTTGTTCCTTCTTTTCGTTTTCGAGCGCCAGCCGGTACTGGGTATAGTTACCCGGAAAATCACGGATAACCCCATTGCCTTCAAAAGCAAAGAGGTGATCCACCATCCGGTCCATGAAATAACGGTCATGGCTTACAATCAGGATGCATCCCGGATAATCCAGCAGAAATTCTTCCAGCGTGCGTAAGGTTTGTAAATCGAGGTCGTTGGTAGGCTCATCCAGCACCAGAAAATTCGGATTCCTGAATAACACACTCATCAGGTGTAGTCTTCGCTTTTCTCCACCGCTGAGTTTACTCAACATAGTAAACTGCTGTTGGGCAGAGAATCCAAATTTTTCCATGAACTGACTCGCGGATATTTTACTGCCATCGGCCAGTGGAAAAAATTCAGCCATCTCCTTTACATATTCAATGGCGCGTTTGTCTTCGGTGTATTGCAATCCATCCTGACTAAAATGTCCGAATACTACGGTTTCGCCGTGGTTGATTTTACCGCTGTCAGGTTCTTCCAGTTGTAATGCAATTTTGAGGAAGGTAGATTTACCGGTTCCGTTTTTTCCCACCACGCCAATGCGTTCTCCTTTCTTAAACGTATAGTCGAAGCCCTGCAGGATCACCAGGTCTCCGTAACGCTTGTACACTTTTTTCATCTCGAGCACTTTTCCTCCGAGGCGTGTCATCTTCATGTTCAGAGAAACTTCGTGCACCTCCTGTTGTTTCTTCACGCGGTCTTCAATGGTGGCAAAGGCATCCTGGCGGCTCTTACTCTTGGTGGTTCTGGCCTTGGGCTGTTTGCGCATCCACTCTAATTCCTTGCGATAAATATTTTTGTCTTTTTGTAATTCGCTTTGCTGCACTTCCTGGCGCAAACTTTTCTGCTCCAGAAAATAATCGTAATCGCCCTTGTACACATATACCTTCTCATCGTCTATTTCAACTATTTCATTGCAAACGGCATCTAAAAAATAGCGGTCGTGCGTTACCAGCAACAGGGTTACTCTCTGCATGCTGAGGTATTCTTCCAGCCATTCTATCATCGAAACATCCAGGTGGTTGGTGGGCTCATCCAGTATCAGCAGGCAGCGTCCCTGTGCCAGTTGAGATTCAATCAGGGCCTGTGCCAGCGCCACCCGTTTTTTTTGTCCGCCACTGAGGCTGCCGGTTTTTACATTCAGATGATGCAGGTTGAGTTTGCCCAGTATTTGTTTGAGGTCGCTCTCAAAACTCCAGGCATTAAGTTCGTCTATACGGCTCATCAGTTCTGCCAGTAGGTCCGCATCCTCCGTTTGATTCTCCAGAAACTGTTCATAGGCCTTTACAGCCTGTATAACGGGATGGTTTAGCCGAAGCACATTATCCCAGATACTTTTTTCAGGGTCAAAGTCATGGTCTTGCTGCAACATTACGGTCTGAACCTCTTTATGTACCCAAACCGTTCCGCTGTCGGGTGTTTCCAGTCCGGCTATAATTTTAAGCAACGTACTTTTTCCGGAGCCGTTGCGGGCTACCAGCGCTATTTTATCTCCTTCTTCTATATTGAGTGTGATGTTGGAAAACAACTTCCGGATACCGAAAGATTTCGAAATATTTTCTACCGAGGCATAATGCATAGCGCAAAGATACAGGCAGTTCAGCACAGACAGGCCAGGTGGGTTTGTGTGATGATCAAAGTGGTTTTTTCAATTCAATAGTTGGAGTTAATATTTTTTTAATAAACTTGTTCCTAATTATCAACTAATTTGACTTCCTAAGCCGGTACATGAAAGAAAAAGTCCTGATTTTTATCAACTCCCTGCAGTTTGGAGGTGCTGAGCGTGTGGTAACCGCCATTTTGTGGAATTTGAGGCACGAGTGGGACATTCACCTGGCATTGTACAGCAACGAAGTGGAATTTGAAATTCCGCCGGAAGTAACGGTGTTTCATTTACATCAGCCTATACAGGATGGCTTCGCCAAAGTTTTTTTAAAGATGCCTTTAATGGCGTATAAACTTAACCGTTATTGCAAGGAACACGATATACATACTTCAGTAGCTTTTCTCAACAGGCCTTGTTACATTAACGCGCTGATGCGTTCTCTGTATGGTTTCAAGGGCCGCATCATCATGTCTGAAAGAACCCATCAGAGCACTATGCTGGCGGGTACCGGCTGGATGTACCGGAACATTTCAAGGCGAATGGTGAAGTTTGCCTACAAGCGCGCCGATCACGTAATTGCCAACGCTCATGCCGTTAAAGCTGATTTGCAACAGCAATTTGGTGTGCGTGCACCCATCACCGTTATTCATAACCCTGTGGATGTACAGGCTATCCTGAAGGCATCCGGCGAACCGCTGAAAATGGAATGGGAAAAGGGTGTTTTTCATTTTATTACGGTAGGAGGGTTCAGAAGGGAGAAAAATTATCCGCTGCTGTTGGAAGCGTTCTCCATGTTAAAAGACCTACCCGTAAAATTAGTCATCGTGGGTGGCGGTGCCCTCGAATCACAGGTAAAGGAGTGTATTCAGCGGTACGGGTTGCAGGAACGTGTGGTGCTGACGGGCATTGCGTCTAATCCGTATCAATATATTGCCCGGGCCGATTGTATGGTGCTGAGCTCTTACGTAGAAGGGTTTCCGAACGTGCTGCTGGAAGGTCTGGCCTGCGGCAAACCGGTGGTTTCAACCGATTGCAAGAGTGGTCCGCGCGAAATCCTCGCTCCTCAAACCGATCCTCAATATCAGGTAAAGGATGGCATTGAATGCGCTGAATATGGCATTCTTACCGATCCGCGTGATGCCGCTCAACTGGCCGCCGGTATGAGGAAAATGTATGAGGATGAAGCCTTGCGCACCCGATATGCCCGCCTGGCTACCGATCGGGCGCGCTCATTTGATGTGGCTGAAACGGTATTGGCTTATGGTGCCGTTTTTAAGGGCAAACCGCATGCGGCAGGCTGACCGAAAAAGCTTTTCTTTGCAGGGTTATAATTACAGTTTTCTAAGAAAACAATATGCAGAAAGTTATTTTAATTACCGGTGGTGCCGGTTTCATAGGTTCACACCTGGTACGGTTGTTTGTAACCAAATACCCGGATTATAAAATTGTAAACCTCGATAAGCTCACGTATGCGGGAAACCTCGAAAACCTCAAAGACATTGAGGATGCACCCAATTATGAGTTTGTGAAAGGAGACATTACCGACCTTGAAATGTTGCGCGCACTGTTTCAAACTCACGGTTTTACTTCGGTGATTCATTGCGCTGCTGAAAGTCATGTTGACCGGTCCATCACTGATCCCCTTGCCTTTGTGCACACCAACGTCATCGGCACGGTTTGCCTGCTCCAAGCCGCACGTGAATACTGGAACAACAACTATAATGATAAACTGTTTTATCACATCAGCACCGATGAAGTATATGGTTCTTTGGGCAGTGAGGGGTTCTTTACTGAAACAACGGCCTACGATCCGCGCAGTCCGTATTCCGCATCCAAGGCTTCATCCGACCACTTTGTGCGGGCCTATTACCACACCTATGGCCTCCCCGTAAAAATTTCAAACTGTTCCAATAATTACGGTCCGAACCATTTCCCCGAAAAACTCATCCCCCTCTGCATATTGAACATCCTGCATGAAAAACCCCTGCCTATTTACGGCAAAGGTGAAAATGTGCGCGACTGGCTGTTTGTGGAAGATCATGTACGGGCGATTGATGTAATTTTCCATACGGGTAAAACCGGCGAAACATACAATATTGGCGGTCATAATGAATGGACCAATATTGATCTGGTGAAGGAGCTGTGCAGGCAGATGGACGAAAAGTTAGGACGTCCTCCGGGTACCAATGAAAAGCTCATCACCTTTGTAAAAGACCGTGCGGGGCACGACTTACGGTATGCCATAGACGCAACTAAACTCAGCCGTGAACTGGGTTGGGAACCTTCACTTCAGTTTGAGGAGGGCATTTCCCGAACCATCGATTGGTATCTAAACAATGAGGAGTGGCTGAAAGATGTAACCAGTGGCAGTTATCAGCATTATTACGAACAACAATATCATAAGCGATAATATGAAAGGCATTATCCTCGCAGGGGGTTCGGGTACCAGGTTGTATCCTATTACAAAAGGCATCAGCAAACAATTGATGCCTATATACGATAAGCCCATGATTTACTATCCGCTGAGCACACTCATGCTGGCGGGAATCCGGGAAATACTTATTATCACTACACCTGAAGACCAGCAATCTTTTCAGCGCCTGCTGGGAGATGGAAGCCAGTGGGGTTGTACCATTCAATATGCGGTACAGCACACGCCCAACGGGTTGGCTCAGGCATTTGTGATTGGGGCTGATTTTATTGGAACCGATAGTGTGGCACTGGTGCTGGGCGATAATATATTTTATGGCAGCGGCTTCAGTACGCTCTTACAGCAATCGGCCAACCCCAAGGGAGCGGTCATTTTTGCGTATTCGGTGAGTGATCCGGAGCGTTATGGTGTGGTGGAGTTTGATGAAGATTTCAATGCACTGAGCATAGAGGAAAAACCGCTTCAGCCTAAAAGCAATTATGCCGTTCCGGGTCTATATTTTTACGACAACAGTGTAGTGAAGATTGCCTCAGAAATAGCTCCAAGCCCGCGCGGTGAATATGAAATTACCGATGTCAATCGCCATTACCTCGAAAACAAAAAACTGAAAGTAGGCGTGCTGAACCGCGGTTTCGCCTGGCTGGATACCGGCACGTTTGATTCACTCCATGATGCCGGTGAATATGTTCGTGTGATTGAAAAACGGCAGGGTTTGAAAATCGGATGCCCCGAAGAAATTGCCTGGCGTATGGGTTTTATCACCAAAGAGGAATTGAAAACACAGGCTCAAAACCTGATTAAGAGTGGTTACGGCGAGTACCTTATGAAGTTAATCAAGTAATACCGATGTAGCGGATTTTATGGCAAGAATCAATGTAACAAAAACGTATTTACCGGATCAGTCTACCTACCTGAAATATATTCAACAGATATGGGACAGTGTGTATCTTACCAACAACGGCCCACTGTTGCAGCAGCTTGAAAAAGACATCTGCTCATTTTTGCCCGCGCGCAATCTGCTGGTATGCTCCAACGGTACCATTGTATTGCAAATGGCACTGAAAGCCCTGAATATTACCGGAGAAGTTATTACCACTCCTTTTTCTTATGTGGCTACGCTCAATGCAATTGTGTGGGAGAACTGCACTCCCGTTTTTGCTGATATCGATGCAAATACATTGTGTATTTCGCCCGAGAGTATTGAATCGGTTATAACTCCCCGCACGCAGGCCATCATTGCCACTCACGTGTACGGCTACCCGTGCGATGTGGAGCGCATCAATGCTATTGCTGCTAAACACAATATCAAAGTAATTTATGATGCGGCCCACGCGTTTGGATCGGTGTTGAACGGACAATCATTATTGAATTATGGTGATATCAGTACCTGCAGTTTTCATGCAACTAAAATATTCCATACAGTAGAAGGCGGAAGTATTATTGCGCAGGACGATACAGTGTTTGATACCCTGTATAAACTGAGGCAGTTTGGGCATATCTATGACGACTACTACCTTCCAGGCATCAACGCCAAAAACTCCGATGTGCACGCAGCTATGGGGTTGAGTGTGTTACCCGATGTTCCAAAAATCATTCAGGAAAGAAAAGCCATCTCTGAGCTTTATGATGCATTGTTGCCGGAATTGAAACGCCCCTCTTATCCGAAAGAAAACTTCACGTATAATTATGGCTATTATCCCATCATATTGGATAACGAAGCACAAACCCTGGAGATAAAAAGCAAACTGGAAGCGGAAGACATTTTTCCGAGGAGATATTTTTATCCGTCTCTCAATATGTTACCGTATGTAACGGAGTCGGCGGGAAAGTGTCCGGTTTCTGAAGATATTTCCCGCAGGGTACTGTGTTTACCGCTCTACGCGGGCCTTGCAGAGGAAGATATACACCGTATTGCACGCATTGTGCAACAAAAAACCACTCCGGCACTATCATAACCCGTTTTGTTTTTTTACTTTGTTGCCTCAACAGGGTGTGGAATTTGCCCATGGGATATGTTGGGAAACTAAACATTGGATAGAACTGAAGTATATGACGGGATTTGAAAAACTGATAAAAATGGGGAAACGGCCTGTGGTACGATCTATAGGCATTTATACGTTTACCAATTTCTTTTCCAAAGGCATCTCATTTTTATTAATCTTCATTTATACCAATCCGAAGTACATCACTCCGGCAGAAAACGGGTTGTTGAGTTTGTTCAGCAACGGACTTACTTTTTTAATGCCCTTCCTCGCCATGGGCATCATCCATTCAACCAGCACTGATTTTTTTAAACTGAATAAAACAGAATTCAGGGATTTCTTCACCACCGGTTTTGTGATGCCGGTAACAGTGATGTTTCTCTCCGCCCTGCTGTTGTATATTTTCAGAGATCAGCTGCTGACCAATTTCGGGCTTCCATATTTTTTCTTCTGGATTATACCGCTGATTACTTTTTTTAATTTCTGCAACGAACAACTGCTCAACCTGGCCAGAAGCAACAATAATCCGGGCTTGTACATGCGCGTGAACATGTCGAAAGGACTCATGGAGATTTGCCTGTCGGTGATATTGGTGGTATGGTTTGCCTGGCGTTGGGAAGGCCGGGTGGCAGGTATTCTGGTGGCATTCGGACTCACAACCCTCTGGGCACTGTACTATTTTAAACAACAGGGATATTTATTCGGCAAAATCAGAAAGCATTATTTAGTGAATGAACTGATGTATGCCGTACCGGTTATCACCATGCAGGCCAGTATATACAGTGTAAATGCGTCGGATAAGTTTTTTCTTTCGCACTTTACCAACGATAATAATACAACGGTAGGCGTGTACAGTATCGCTTTCATTTTTGCCACCGTACTGCTGATGTTGTGCAATGGTATGTTGCAATATTTTTTTCCGAAGATTTATGCGAACCTGTCATCCGGCCAGATTAATTACCGCTCTATTAAAAAGCAGTTCATGTTGTTTGCCAGCCTGATGGCGGGCGGAACGCTCTTCATCATATTTCTCATTCCGCTTTGTTATAATTTAGGCATCAATGAACAATACCATGCTGCGCTGGATTATTATTATTACTTCTGTATCGGATTCTTTTTCTGGGCGGTGAATTATTTCTTTTATTCCTTTTTATTGTACTATAAGAGAAAGAAAATGTTACTCGCCTTATCTCTGTGCAGTATGGCCGTGAGTTTAACACTGTATTACTTTGCCATAAAACATTACGGCGCGGAAGGGGGTGCCAAAGCTCATGCCGGCGCGCACATTCTGATGTTCATCCTCACCTTGTTTTTTACCAGAACATATTGGAAAAAAATATTCTTTACAGGTAACTCCACACCACCCACCAACTCATAATTCATTTGTATAGCAATGCATAAGAAGAAACCGGAAATTGTTCATTTCATTTTTAATCTGGGCCGAGGAGGTGCGGAAACACTGATTGTGCGGGTGGCCGGCCGGATGGAAGATTATGAACATACCATTGTTACACTGTTTGATGTCAATCATTTTAAAGATGAGTTGCGCAACATTCGTTACATCAGCCTGAAGTTGAAATTGTATCATCTGTTGTTCTTTCCGTTCATTGCTGTACGATTCAGAAAACTGATGCGTACACTGAAACCCGACATTGTACACGCCCATTTATTATGGCCCGTGGTGATTGCACGGATGGCAGTTCCTAAAAATATTCCGTTAATCACCACCATGCATGGGTATATATCACAGCTGATTGATTACAGGAAATGGTATTTCCGGTGGTTAGACCGATGGTCGTTTCGTTTAAGGCCGTCTACCGTGCTGGCGGTTTCGCGGGGCGCACTGGAGGAGTACCTACAATTCCTCAGGCTACCGCCGCAACATCAGGAAGTGTTGTATACGTTTGTAGATACTGATGCTTTTAAACCGCAACAGGCACCGGCATCACCCACTCCCTTTCGGTTGGTATCGGTAGGGGCGTTGCGCTATCAGAAAAATCATGCCTTTTTGATAGAGATGATGAAACACTTCAGGGGCAAGCCGGTGGAGCTCGATATTTATGGGGCTGGTGATCTGAAAGATACGTTGCAGGAACAGATACAAACAGCAGGTGTGGCGGTACACCTGAAAGGACAGGTACACCCGATTCAGTCGGTACTGCCAAACTATCACGCGATGATTATGTCTTCTTTTTATGAAGGCTTTTCCATTGGAGTGCTGGAAGCCATGGCGATGAAGATTCCGTTGGTGTTGAGTGATATTCCTTCATTTAGAGAACAGTGTGAAAACCGGGCACTGTATTTTAAACTCGATGAGGTAGCTACTGCCGTACAGGCCGTGGAAGAGATGATGGAACATCTCGGTGAGGCACAACAACGGGCTGAAGCTGCACGACAAAGAGTGCACGAATATTTTACGGCAGATCAACACCTGAAGCAACTCCGTGCAATCTATGAAA
>ENA-UOUJ01000196-UOUJ01000196.1-activated-sludge-metagenome-genome-assembly--contig:-NODE-196-length-49921-cov-10.355573_pt1 | contig 49921 bp, 41 predicted proteins | sample MGYA00249839_ERZ747224 | MGnify/ENA primary metagenome ERZ747224 (study PRJEB28782, sample SAMN03220277) | activated sludge metagenome | biome: wastewater; feature: sewage sludge; material...
ACCTCCTACCCCCTGGTTCGTAGCCAGGTACTCTATCCAGATGAGCTACGGGCGCTTCTTGCTGAACTGCGAAGGAGCAGGATTATAGCGACTGTTCCCACAACTTCAAGTTTTATTTGGCGGAGAGGGTGTCCCCCTCAACGACGGCGCGCACTGTATCACGGGGTTTCTTCGCAGCGCAACACCCCGCGTGAAATATAGCGTTCATCGGTTTTCGGTCGTTTCCTCTTCCTTTAGCTCGTATCATCCAATATCATGCGGTATGTTGGGTAGGATGTGGGGTAGAAGAAATGCCGAAGATCGCCAAGGAACTGACCGCGCTGGAAGTGGGGCGCCTGAAGACTGAGGGCCTGTATGCCGTGGGTGGTGTCGCTGGGCTGCACCTACAGGTCACGTCGACCGGCGCGCGCTCGTGGATCCTGCGCGCCAAGATCGGCGCCAAGCGTCGCGACATCGGCCTGGGTGCATATCCCGGCGTGACGCTGGCGCAGGCGCGCGAGAAAGCCCGTGACGCCCGCCAAGCCATCGCCGAGGGGCGTGACCCTGTCGCCGAGCGTGTAGCCGCCCGTAGCGCCCTAGCGGCGGCCCACGGAGCGGAAATCACGTTCGACGAGTGCGTCGTGAAGTTCATCGACGCCAAGTCGGCCGAGTGGAAGAACCCGAAAAGCGCGGCGCAGTGGTCGGCATCGCTCACGACCTACGCCTCGCCGACGATCGGGGCGCTGCAGGTGCGTGACGTCGAGCTGGCGCACATCCTCAAGATTCTGGAACCGATTTGGACCACGAAGACCGAGACCGCCACCCGTGTACGCGGCCGACTGGAGAACGTACTCGACTGGGCCACGGTGCGAGGCTTCCGCAAGGGTGACAATCCGGCGCGATGGCGTGGGCACCTCGACAAGCTGCTGGCCAAGCCCTCGAAGGTCGCCAAAGTCGAGCACCACACCGCGCTTCCGATCGACGCCATCGGCCAGTTCGTTGAGGATCTGCAGGCGCGGGACGGCCTGGCGGCGCGTGCGCTCGAGTTCCTGATCCTGACCGCGGTCCGCTCGGGCGAGGTACGCGGCGCGACGTGGGACGAAGTGGATCTGCAGAACCGTGTCTGGACCATCCCCGCCGAGCGCATGAAGGGCGGAAAGGAACACCGCGTGCCGCTGTCCGATCGCGCGCTTGAGCTCCTCAAGGTGCTGCCTCGCCTGGCTGACTCCAACCTTGTCTTCCCGGCGCCGCGGGGTGGCCAGATGTCCGACATGACCCTGCTGGCGGTCATGCGGCGCATGAACGTCGATGCGGTGCCGCACGGCTTCCGCTCGACTTTCCGAGACTGGGCAGCGGAGCGGACCAACTACCCGCGCGACGTCGCCGAGATGGCCCTCGCGCACACGATCGGAGACAAGGTAGAGGCCGCCTATCGCCGTGGTGACCTCTTCGAAAAGCGCGCCCGACTCCTGGCCGATTGGGCGCGCTTCTGCGCCCTGCAGTCGCCAGAAGGGGCCGTCATCCCCCTGCATCCGGAAATTACTTCCACAAAGGTGGAACAGGTTTCCGCATGAGAAACAATAACTTGCATGGGAATGAACCCGGCTGATACAGTGCTGACAGGTGGCGTTTTCTTGCGGTTGCCACCTGTCGCGCATCGACATTTTTGACAATCGCCAATCGACAACTGAGACAGAGCGACCCGCGGACCTGATCCGCTGGCCCAGCTTCCTACGCTCCCTGGGCGGCGGATCCCGATCGAGGATCTGTCGATGTCGTTCAACAAGCAGAACAAGCCCGCCCCTGGCGCCGTTGCGGCCGCCATCACCCCGCCGACGCCCGAGCCCATCCCGATGGCGCTCGCCAACTTCGAACACCTGCCCGACAACGCTTTCGTGCGTGAGCCCGTCGTGCGTGGCCTGTACGGCATCAGTCACGCCACGGTCTGGCGCTGGGTGAAGGCTGGGTTCATCCCGAAGCCCGTGAAGCTCTCGGCCCAATCCACGGGGTGGCGAGTGGCCGACCTGCGCGCTGCGCTGCGTGCCAAGGCTGAAGAGGTGGCAGCATGACAGTCACCAATGAAAACGCCCGGGTCGGGGGCCATCCGATCCGGGCGCTGAACTCACCAGAGGTGAGCAAATCTCACGCGGAAATCGTACCACACACCGCCGCATGGGGTGTGTCGTCGGATGGTCTGATTTTTCCTCGCCCCTGGACCTGCGCGGGCCAGCTCCTTGGCCAGCTCCTCGTCGAAGCTGGTGTGACGCATCGGCGCTTCGACGGGTTGGCGAGCTCGATGCGCGCCGCGATCTACATCAAGCGCTTGAGGGATGCGGGGTGGCCGATCCAAACCTCGCTTGTCGCGGGTGCGAATCGGTTTGAACGGGTTCGCTATGCCGTTTATCGGTTGGCCGACGTGGTGACCATCGGCACGGCCGAGGAAGAGTTCGTTGCGGCCTGCGGGCTGGCCGCTGAGGGGGTGCTGCCATGACCGCCCCGCAGAATTTCGCAACCCTCGGCCCGAAGCTGCTCGCACAGGGCTTCGAGCCTATCCCGGTCATTGGGAAGGGCCAGAAACCGGATGGAACCAGCGGCATGGTTCCGGGCTGGCAGGAAGTCGTCCTGCACCGCGACCAGGTCGCCTACTGGGCTGCCAACGGCAAAGGCCACCTGAACGTCGGCCTGCGCACCGGCACCCTCGCCGCGGTGGATCTGGACCTCTACGATCCGGCGGTCGCAGCCCGGGTGTATGAGGCCTTCGTCGCGCGCTTCGGCGAGGCGCCATGCCGCATCGGCCGCGCGCCGAAGCGGCTGTTGGTGTATGCCGCGCTGGAGCCGCGCACGAAGATCAACTCGGCGTCCTGGATCCGGCCAAACCCGGAGGAGGGCGAGAAGGAAAACAAGGTCGAGGTGCTCGGCATCGGCCAGCAGTTCGTCGCCTATGGCATCCACCCGGACACCCACAAGCCCTACCAGTGGCTGAACGGCAGCCTGGAAGATCAGGAGCTGTGGATGCTGCCCTCGATCGACCTGGATGCGGTGGCCGCCTGGGTGCGAGAGGAGTTGCCGGCGCTGATCCCGGCGGACTGGACCGTGAAGGGGGCGGCCACCGCCGGCGCCGCCTGGGACGACGACCCCTTCGAGGCTGTGAAGGGCCGCCACAACGACGTCGACCTCGAGGCGCTGCGCTGGATGCTGGACCAGCTGCCGCAGGAATACTGCGACGACCGGGACAGCTGGCGCAACGTCATCTTCGCCGCGCACCACCAGTTCCACGGGGAAGATGAGGAGCTCGAGGCACTCGAGATCGTCGATGAGTGGTCGAAGAAGGCACCTCACAAGTACGTCGGCGGCGTGGTCGCAGCGATCTGGGAGAACGCCCACGAACAGCGCGGTGGGGGCTTGATCACGATCGGCTCGATCAAGCAGTGGCTGGGTGAGAAGTGGAAAGGCTACCTGGCGCAGCGCCGATCGGCCGACAGCTCTGCAGTCGTCGCCGAGGCCGGGTGGCGCGAGCGCATCGCCTCGGCCGACGCGGTCACCCTCAAGGGGCCGCTGGCCGCCGAGATCCGCGCGGCGAAGCTCGAGAAGATCGACCGCGAGACGCTGGTCAAGCATGTGCAGCGGCGCCTCGCAGCGCTGGAAGGGGTCTCGCCCAGCATTGCGGTGGTGCGCGAGCTGCTGGCGGCGCCTCGGCCTGCGATGGCTGTCGCCGATGATGTCGAACTCGGTGACGCGCTATCCCTGGCGCCGGCCTGGGCGCAGCCGTGGGTGTGGGATGCCGGGGCGGACTGCTACGTGCACCGCCGGACGAAGGAGGAGCGCACGATTACCTCCTTCAACGCGGAGTTCTCCCGCAACGGGGCCGATCTACTCGTGGGGGATGAGCGGTTCGACCCACACACGATGATGACCCGCTTCTGGCGTGTCCCTGTGGTATCGGGGCGGATGTATTACCCGCCCGCTGACTCCCGCGATCCGATCATCACCTTCGAGGACGTTCGATACCTGAACTCCTTCCGGGCTGACCTCGTCGTGAAGCCGGACCCCAAGGTGACGCCAGCCGGCGAGCGCTTGCGCAAGGCGCTCGAGCGCCATCTTTCAATGCTGACGCCTGATGCTCGCGAAAGCGCGCTGCTGCGTTACTGGCTCGCGCACAACTACATGCACCCTGGCGTGAAGATCCGATGGGCGCCGACCATCAAGGGGTGCGAGGGTGACGGAAAAACGGTCTTCCTCGATGTGCTCGGCGTGGTGCTCGGAGCGGCGAACGCCCGCACGCTGAACGGCGACACGGTTCTGAACTCGACTTTCACCGGTTGGGCAGAAGGCGCGGCCGTGGTGATGGTGGAAGAGATCCGGTTTCAAGGGCACAACCGTTTCGAGGTGGCCAACCGGTTGAAGCCCTACATCACGAACGACAGGGTCGATGTGCACGCCAAGGGGCGCGACCCGCGCACCGTGCTGAACGCGACGAACTACATGTTCGCGACCAACCACGTCGACATGCTGCCGATCGATGACGGAGACCGGCGCTACTTCGTCCTGCACTCGCCGTTCGAGCGGAAGGAGCTGATGGAGGCCGCGCTTCAGAAGCGTTTCGGCCTGTCCCGGAAAGAGCACTTCGCCGAGATCAAGGCGCTTGCAGCTGCGCATCCTGGCCAATTGGCGCTGTGGTTGGCCGAGTCGGAGAGGCCGGCGGAGTTCAACGAGAACGGCGACGCACCGGTTACCGGCGCGCGAGGCATCACCATTCAAGCCTCTCGCGAGAACGACGCAGACGACCTCGTGCGGCGCGTCCTTGAGGGGGGCGCGGCTGGGGTACGGGACCAGGAGGCGGCCGCGGCGTTGAGCGCGTGGCGCGATGGCCCCGACGATGTTGATCTGCGACAGGAGGCTGATCGCGCCTGCGCGCTCGCCGGCTGGCCCGGCTTGCCGCGTACCGATGACGGGGAAGGGTGGAAGGCGTTCAGCGCCGTGCGCTCGCAACAAGGCACTGCCCCTCTCGTCGTCGGCGTGGGGCCTGACGTGGTCGCGTTCGAGCGATTGGCCGATGTGCTCGGAGACGGGCGCAAGACACCGAGCGTGCGGCAAATCCGCGAGGCGTTGCACGCAGCCGGGTTTCAGCCGCTACCCGGTCCGCCGAGCCGCGGGTCACGTGCGCGACAGGTCCGCTGGAACGGGGCGCTGTGCAGCATCTGGGTACGCGACGAATTGCTCGGGGCTGACGAGGCGTGCATCCGTGCCGAATTGGGCCGTACGCTGTCCCCCGACTTCGAATAGCTGCTTCCCTTCCGATTCCATCCAACGGAAACGCCTGAAACCCGCGCCACTGCTGGGTTTCAGGCGTTTGTTTCCCCTGTTTCCCTTGAGCCAAGTTCAGCTGTATACGGGAAAAATTTCGATGGGGCGCGCTCGTTCTATCTCTTCTTTTTCTTCTCTTCTCTCTGCTGACTTGATTCAAGGGAAACAAGGGAAACAGAAGAGAGGAAACCCAGCAACGGCAAGGCTTTCAGGGTGATTCCCTTCTCTGCTTCCCTTCGTGTTTCCCTTCGTTCCGGCCGTCCGGCTGCCCCAATCGAAAGCACACCGCACCGCGCCGAAATTCCTTTTCACCGAATTTCGCGCTACCCGCGACCGCACTCGAGCACACCCTGCGCAAACCCCGGCGCGCGCTCACCCACATCGACCAGCACCACGCCCCGCAGCACGATCACCAGGCGCTGCAGCACCCTCGACATACCCCAGCCAATCCCGCACAACACCTCATGCCCGCCCGACCGCATCGGCGACACGCTGCAGCATGTTGGTAATTCAAATTACCTGACCGCCGACCGGCTCACACAGCGGACCCGCGACGCTGCAATCAGGGGCAGTGCATCTGGCCGCCGATCATCTGGCAGGCTCCACCACCGCCACCAGGGAAGTAAGTATTGCCTGCGCCGCGGTTGTATCGGTTGCCGACGTTGTCCCAGCACCCGCCCGGGTCGCAGTTCGTGATGACGCTGGGGCGGCGCCGGACCGAGGGGCGCCCGTAGTTGTTGTTGATCTCGACGCGATCGGGCTCGCGGATGCCGCAAGCGCTGCGCATCGCAGCGGCTTTTGCCTCGACGCTGGATTTGCTCCGGGTCATGGAGCCCGACTCGATCTCCAGTGATCGTTTTGCCTGCTGACACGCCCGCGAATCGGCACGTTCCGCCTGGAGATCCGCCTCGGTGCGACCATAGGCGGGTCGATCAGAGTTCGATTCGTAGGAGTCCATGCGCTGCCGGAGCTCTTGCAACTCTCGGCGCAGGGCTTGCTCGCGACTGCCTGAAGTGTCGAGCGTGTTCTCCTGAATGCGGACGGCCCCGCCGGTTGTGCTTCCTTGGCATGGCGTGTCGGAGTAGGCGATCTTTCCTGTGCGCTCGTCTGCGCAGCGAAACACCTGAGCATCAGCGGGGAGGGCGTGGAGCGCTGCAACGGCAGCGAGGGCGACAAGTTTCAGCATGGCGTTCTGATCGGCTGGTCGTATCCGGTGATCATAGCGCCGCGTGATGACGTATGCAGCCGGAACGGTAATTTGAATTACCCCACCTCGACCGCGTAGGTCTTCCGCACCACGCCCAACGCGCGCGAGCCGACCACGCAGCACTGCACCCATGTTCTCCGGCCGTCCGGCAGCCGCCTGACGTGCCCGCGGCGCAGGTGTTCGCGCGGCCCGTTCCGATCACCCACCGGCGCGCCTATCGCGTGCACCTGCTCGCCGACCTTCACGACCAGGCGGCGCACCTCGTACAGCGGCGTTTTCCCCTGTCGGCGGCGGCGCGCATTCACCGCAGGGTCAATCCGCTCGACGATTTCCGATGCGACGTTGTTGCACGAGAGGGCCTCGACCAGCTCGAGCACGCTGCGCCCCGCAGCCATGACCGCCTCGTGCATCGGCGTGCGGTCCAGTCGGCTGCCGATCGCGTCGCAGCACGACCAAACGATAGACCCATCGTCGTGTCGCTGCTCGGGCTGTGCGTTGCAGGGGTAGAAGCCCCAGCCTTGCCCGTCGCCAGTGTCCACCGCGACCTGCACGACGATGGTGTTCTGTCCTGCCTCGTGCAGCTCCTGGGCAACGACCAGCGTGCGGCGCGCACCGTCGGCGAAGCTGATCGTCACGATCGAGTAGGGCAGGTGGATCGCGTGCAGGTCGGTGTCGAGCCCACGGAGCCCATCGTCGAAGAGCCGGCCACCCGCCGGCATCGTGAAGTGTTGCGCCTGGGGAATGGCGCGCACGATCGCATGGGCGAACGCAGCACCCGGGTTGCCGCTGGCAGCGAGCTCCTCGGCGGCGATGCCGAGCGCGCGCTCGACCTGGGCGGCGTAGGTGTGGGTGTGCATGAGGTCAGATCCTCGAGGTGATGAACCGCGCCGCCGCGCGGACTGCCGCCTGCAGCGCCAGGAATTTCGCCGGCGGCAGCGTCCGGTTGCCGTTGCGATAGTGCGGCAGCGAGGGCGCCGAGATTCCGAGCAGCGCGACAACGCCATCGACACCCAAGAAGCGGCACGCCAGGACCACCGAAAAGGCGGAGGCAGCCGGATCCACGTCCGACCGCGAGCCGTAGCGTGACAGGCCCGCGGGTGTGGGCAGCCGGCCGACCAGCTCGCCGTCTTCCTCGACGAAGATCACGTCGGGGTGCCGGCAGCGGTGCTGGCGCTGCATGCGCGCCTGAAATTCCGGGAGGCAATCCACACAGGGCGCGAGCCGCTCCCCAGCCTCTGCACGCCACGCGGCCAGGTGCCAGGCACTGGGAAAGCACGCCCAGCTCGCCGGCTGATCCAGGAGCGCGCGGTCGATGGTCTCGGCACTCCTCGGAATTTGCGGAACGCTGGCGCGCGCCGAGGTAGGCGCCGACGTGTCGAGCTTTGCGAAGAGCAACATCGGCGCCTCGATCACGGCAGCGTCACATCATCGACCGTACGAACGCCTCTGCCTCCTCGCGCTCGGGCCAGTCCGTCAAGTCCTCGACCTCGAACCCGATCTTGTCGTCGCAGAAGGCGGCGGCCAGTGCGCTGGCCACACGGTTTCGCACGTTGGTCCGCACACGGTCGAACCGCTCCTGGGCGGCCGTGTGCGAGATGGCGGCCGACTCGGCTGCTCCGTGCAGGTTATTCAATGTGTGCGCGCGTCGCACGCCGGCAAGCGCATCGGTGCGCGCCTCGATCTCCCACAGGATCCGCTGCAGCTCGGCGCGCCCATCCACAGCGGCGGTGAACTTGGTGTCCGTCGCCTCGATCGCCTGCATTGCCAGGGCGGGCAGGCGGGCCTTCAGTTCCGCGTGTTCCGACCGAAGGCGCTCGATGCTGCGCTCGAGTTCCGCGGCGATCTTGTTCGATTTCGCACATGCTGCCGTGGCCCGCGCGTAACGGTCGGCGACCTCGTCGAAGGCCTTGCGCGCGCTCGAGTAGGTCGGGTGCCCTTCGATCAGGCGCTCGGGCAAGGCCTCGTGCAGTTTGGACTTGAGGAAGAGGTAATCGGTGGTCATGGTGTGGTTCTCCGGTGAGTAGGGGATAGGGGTCAGTCGATGTTGGCGAAACGGCCGAACTCGCGCAGCTCGTCGCGGCGGCGGTTCAGGAAATAGCCCTGCGAGGTCTGGAGCTGGGCACGTCGCCGAGCCATCGCCGACTGCTTCAGCGTCTTAATCGTGATTCCGAAGGCGGGGTTGCGCTGGTTGAACTTGCGGATCTGGTCGAAAGCCTCGGCGACGCCTGTGCGGTCGCCGGCCTGCTGTGACTCCCACCAGATATTCGTGAGCTCCTCGCGCCGCGCCTGGAGCCGCGCCTCGCGTCCCTTGACCGCGCTGCGGCCCTCGTACATCTCGGCGACGCGGGCCGGATTGAAGCCCAGCGCCGTGCCGACGATGTCCGCCTCGCTCAGGGTGATGCCCAGATCTGCGCCCTTCCAACTGCGCACGCCCTCGCTCTCGTAGCGGATCGCCTTGAGCGGCGACGCCAGGAACTTGGGCAGCATCGCCTCAACGCCCCGGGCGAACTTGCCCTCCTCGAAGGCCTTCGCAGCGGTGCCCATCTGTCCGGCATAGCCCGCGACAGGTCCGAGCAACGTGATCATCCACGCCTCGACCAGATCCCGCCCTTCGGCCTCCTTCTGCGGCGGGCGAATCCACAGGTCGCCCAGATCAACGCGCGAGGCAAGATCCACGTTCAGCAGCATGCGGATCGGACCCTTGGCGATGGCTTCCCCGCTCTCCTTGCCGAAGGTGTCGGCCAACCAGTTCCGGTATTCGGCCTCCCAATCCCACGGGTCGTCCTCGTCGCCCATGCCCATGGAGAGAAGCGCCAGCAGGGGCGTAACGCCGAAGATCCCAAGTGGCAGCCCCATCGTGCCGGCGGCGGCGAAGTGCATCGTCGCCACGCCCAGCAGCATGCGGCGGGCCTCGCGGCGCACCTCGGCCGATTCGCCCTTGAGGCCTTGGTAGGCGTTGCGCCACATCAGGTAGGTCACGTTCTGGCTGTACTGCTTGAACATCGTGATGACCCGCGTGACGTTGCCCGACATGAACCGGGCGCGGTTGCTGGCGCTGTAGTCGAAATGGGTACGGATCAGCGCCTGCCGTGCCGATTCGATGGCGGTGTCGTGCGCCTGTCCGGCGTCGCGCGCCAGGCGATAGGCTGCCAGGGCGGAAACCTGCCGGTTGAATACCTCGGGCGTGTGGAAGGTCCAGCCGACGATTTTCATTGCGCGGTTGATCGCGAATGCGCGCTTGCTCACCGTTGAGTCGGTGTTCGCGGTGCCGGCTAGGTCCGATGCCTGGGTGAGGTTGATCAGGCCGGCTCCCTCGAGGTGGCGCAGGGCGGTGCGCTCGTCATCCTCGAGGTTCGGGTTATCGGCCAGAACGAAGCCGGACCATTTTTCCCATCGGCCGCCGAAATAATCCTTCGACGCCTTCAGGAGTGCGCCGGCGGCATTGTCAAAGCCGAATTTCGAGCCCAGCCAGGGATAGGTCACCATCGGCGTCTGCGTCAGGTTCGTGATACCCGAGGCGATGCTGCCGCCGAGTGACATGACGAAGCCGACTTGCCCGAGCGCTGCGGTAACCGGGTGCGTGGTCGGGTTCATCATCAAATCCAGCCGGCGCGTGAGTTCGTTCACCACTTGCTGCTGCTCGGTGGTGTCGACGTCGCCGCGGGTCGCCTGAATATCCGCCCGCATCTCGTCGATGAGCAGCGCGAGCTCATCGGCGTGGCGGATCCGCGCCAGGTGGTGGGCCGCGTGCATCTGCGACGAGGCGAAGGCGCGCATCGCGTCATTGCTGAAGCCCGGTGTGCCTTTCCGGTGCGCGAAGTGCTTGCGATAGCTCGCATCCGGCAAGGCGGATATGGCCAACTGGTTCAACTGGTCCATCAGCGCGCCTTTCTGCTCGGCGTCCATGTCCAGCGCATCCACCTTTTCGAGCACGTCGCTGATGAAGGGCGAGGCCGCCCCGTCCGTGGTCGCGCTGTATTGCTGCTTGGCAGTCAGCTTTACCTTGAAGCCCTGCGCGCGCAGTCCGCGGGCGCGTTTCTCACGCTGCAGTGAGCTCTCGAACGCCTCGACTACACGCTCCCCGTCGCGATCGGCGATCAGGATGAAGTCGCCGAATCGGGCCAGGCTGAAGTAGGGGCCGTCTTGCAGGTAGCGGTCGAACTTCAGGCGGATCTCGTCGGCGATGGCACGCCCGGTGCTGCCCGTACGCTCGGCACGTCCGGCGAGGCTGTCGCGGATGTTGATCAGGGTGTTCCGATACTGGTCGCGAACGTCGCGATACACCTCTTGGGCCGGCATCGACAGCGCGTCGAAGTCGGCCGCGATCTGCTGCTCCTCGGGCGTGGTGGCGTTCATCTCGGCCGGGTCGAACTGCGCCAGGGTGGCCGCGTGCATCACGTCGGCGAGGCGGTCAGCTTCTGCGCTGGGCAGCTTGCGCCAGCGCTCGACCAGTGCATCGGCCTGTTCCATCATCCGGTTGCGCACGAGGTCCATCGCCTGAACGGTGCGGTCGAACTGCTCAACGGCGGGCATCGCATCGCCATAAATGTCCGCGATCTGGTCACGCGTCAGCGCGCCCATCGCCCAGCCGCGGTTCTGCTTCAGCTGGTGCGCGATCCACTCGCCGACGGTGGCACGCTCGGGCGTGAAGTCCTCGACCGCCTCGTTCTGCTGCGGCTCGGCGGCGCGGTTCCGACGGGTGTCGGGTGCAGCGTCGTAGCCTGGGCCGGCGGCGGGCTCGTACAGTTGGCGCGCGCGGCGTCCGGCACGCTGGCCGATCTGGTCGGTCGGGATCCAATCCGGGTCACCATGCCACTTGCGCACCGCGGCTAGCATCGAGGTGCCGGTCTCGCTCACGACGTCATCGAAAACGCCGTGGCGCACCAGCCAGCGGTCGAGCTTCGCACCCTTCGGCGTCACGAGGTAACGCGAATCGCCGCCGGTCGCACGGACGATCCGTCGCACCATCGCCGAGATTTTCGCGCGGCCTAGTTTGGACTTGGTGTCGAGCAGCGGCGCCACGGGCACGTCAAGCAACGCCTGCACCTTACCGTTCGAAGTGACGATCATCGCCGCGTGACCTTCGGGCACCTGCAGGCCCTTGCCCAGTTTTGCGATGTTCGCAGCCTCGCCGATCGGCAGGCCGAGCAGGCGGTGCTCGAGCTCGGGCGCAGAGGTGAAGTCCACCGACGCGAGGCGCGGATCGCGGGTCAGCGTCACGCCGTACTCGGCCAGGTCGCGCGCGCTCGGATCGGGGGCGGTGAATTGGCCGAATTCGTTGAGCGGCGGAACACCGAGCCCTTTGAGCACCGCGAATTCTGAGCTGTCGATGATCACTTCGCCCCGCCATCCTGGAACCTCTCGGCGCAGCATTGCAGCCAGATTCATGTCACCCGGCGAGGGCATTGCCGCGCCATTCGGATGATTATGCATTGTGAATACGGCGTCCGCCCCGTATTTCGTCATCTCCGCGTTGATGCGCGCGGCCATGCCCCGCGGAATGATCACTGCGCCGGGCAGGCGGGACGTGAAGGCGTTTTCGCCGACGATGCGGCCGTCTTTCAGATAGATCGCGCGCCAGGTTTCGAACATCGGGTTGCGGTAGATCTGCGCCAGCACCGCCAGGTCCGAGGCGTCGCGCACTTCCTGCCCGATCAGCTGCGCGCCGCCCGTGGTGGCGAGGTCGGCGGCCAGGCGGGAGCCCAGCACCGCCGCGCCGATCTTTTGCCCGCGCAAGCTCAGGATGCGGCGCTGCACGTCGGCATAGGCGGCGCGGCCCGCGTCGAGCTGGGCCTCGGTGGTGTTGGGGCGGACCTCGATGGTGTTGTACGGGTCGGCGGCGTCCTCGCGCACGATCGACGGATCGGTCGGGTCGAAGGTGCCAGCGTTGCCGGTGGCGCTCTTGATCTGCTCGGGCTTGAATACCGCGAAGGTGGTCGCGCCCTGCTCGAGCATCTTGATGCCGTCGAACCCGGCTTCCTGCAGCACCCCGATCAAGCCCGGGTTATCGAGGATGTCGGACAGCCGGTTGTAGCGCGCCATGTACTGCTCGGTCAGGGTCGCGATCGGATCCTTTGCCGACGGGCTCACGCCTGCATATCCGCTTTCGAGGTTGCGACGGGCAATTTCGGCGACCGCGTCGTAATTCGCAGGCAGGCCTGCGGCTTTCAGGACGGACCAATAGGGGCTGTTGTCCTGCGGCGACGCATCGCCGAGGTCGAGCGGGTTTTGCACCGACAGGAAGGCGGGATACACCACGGAGCCCTTTCGGCTGCCCTCGGCCATGCGCTGGCGCCCGCCGGCGACGAACATGTTCGCGAGTTTGGGATCTGCAGCGAACCAGATTGCACGGCCGCCGCGTCCCGCCTTGAAGGTGGTGATGTCCTTGTTGGTGCCGTGGTACAGGACCAGCGGCTGCCCGCTCGCATCGACCGCCTTGCTGTCGCCGAACCAGCGACGGAATGCGGCGGTGTCGGTCTGGGCGCGGCTGGGCTGCTCGGCCTCCTTCACGCGGCGCACCGGCGGGTTGTAATCGAGAAAGTCGCCAGTGGTGACCGCGCCGAAGTTGCCGGCGGTCGTGCCATCCGCCGACACGATGTCGGTGAAGATGTTGTTCAGCACCAGCCGCTTCAACGGCTCCGGGCTGACGCCGTCGGGCAGCACAAGGAAGCGCCAGCCACCAGCTCCAGACTCGCGCGCGAACGCCCGGACGACGGCACGCAGCTTGCCAAGGGCGGCGCGGCTGGTGTCCTGGAGTAGTGCCATCGGCACATCCATCACGAGCTGCACTTTCTGGTCGCGGCGCAAGAAGATCAGGGCCGCGTGGTCGCTCTTCACCTGCAGCGCTTTGGCAGCCTGCACGACGTCCTGCTCACCGTTGATCGTGCTGCCGAGCATGTGATGATCGAGCTCGGGCTTGCTGCCGAAGTCGGTGCCGTTGAGCTGCGGCGCCTGGATGACCTGCACCGTGCCCTGTCCGCCGATGGTGGCGAACTCGTTGTGGTCAATGACGACGTGCCCGCGGAAGCCGTTGACGCTGCTGGCGATCCACTTCGTCAGATTGACGTCGGCCGGTGACGGAGCCGCGCGTCCCGATGGGTGGTTGTGCAGCACCCAGAAGCCGGTCGCGCCGAAGCGCCCCATGTCGCGGCGGATGTGGGCATCGAAGTCGTTCGGCAGATTGACTGCAGCGGGCAGGCGGCTCGAATAAGCGCCCTCACCGACGACAGTGCCCTGCGCGTCGGTGTAGAAGACCCTGAAGGTCTCGAAGCGGGGATCTCGGAAAACCTGCGCCAGGGTGGCGAGGTCTTCGGCGCTGGTTACTCGCTGTCCGACGAGGTCGACGCCACCGTCGAAGCCGAAGCCGTCGTAGAGCCGGGAGCCGAGTACCTCGATTGCGGCTCGATCTTGGTGATTCCCTCGGCGCTGTAGATGAGCCGTGATCCGTCGGGCCAGCTCACGCACCGCACTGCGGCCGGTCTCGCGCTGTTTTTCGGTCGTGCCGGCTCGGGTTTCGACGTTGTCATAAATCTCTTCCGGTTGAACGGTCACCGTCCAGCGGCCGACGGGTGCCTTCTTCAGCTTCTGCGCGAAGGCCTCAAGGTTCTCGGGTGTGTTCAGCACTCGATAACGCGCGGTGCCGGCCTTCAGCTCGACAAACCCGATCTGTGTGCGAAGCCGCTCGAGTTCGCGATCCTGATTGTCCGCCCAGCTCGTGAGGCGCTCGGCCTCGGTGCGCTTCGTGGCCTTCAAGCTGGCGCGGCGGCGGGCGTCGGCGATGCGGGCCTTGAGTTCATTGTAGTCCGCGACGAGGTCGGCGGGCGCGGTGCGCTGCTTGAGCTGCTCGACCTGCGCGAGGAGCACGTCGCGCCCCTTGGCTTGCTGCCCGGGAACGATGGCGCGGGTGGTGGGCTTGTCCTGCTGCGTGTCCGCCTGGGGTGCCTGCTGCGGCGTCGTGGTCGTCGATGCAGCGCCGATCACGCCCAGCGTGCGCGCCGCCTGCGTCAGGGCATCCCCACTCACGAATGCGTCGGTCGGGGTCTGCTGTTTGGCCAGGTCGATCACGGCCTGGGCAGCGGTCGCCGGCACGCCGGCACGCTCGAGCTCGGCGCGGATCCGGCCTTCGAAGCGTCGGCCGCCGTCGATGGTCCAGCGTTCGCGGCGGATCGTGCTCTGTGCGTTGCCGATGGCGGCGGTGAAGGTGTTGTTCTCGATCTGGGGCAGGGCCGGTGCGGCGCGCGGGGCCTCGGTGTTGAAGCCCTGCGCGCCTTCCGGGACTGCGGGTGCTACTGGTGCTGCGGGTACTGCTTGCGGCGTCGCGCCGGTCACCTGGGCGAGCTCCGGGCCAGCTTCGGGCATCCCTTGCGGGGTAGCAGTCAGGCTGGTGGTGCTCGCCGAGGTGGTCGGCGTTGCCGTTGCCGTCGGTGCGGCCGACGGGCCTAGAGCGCGGCGGGCCGCACCGCGCCGCGCTCCGGGTTGGAAGCCTGCCCACTGCTGGAGCTGGGCGGGCGAAAGTTGATCCACAGGGGCGATGCCGAAGCCGTCACCCGAGGGGGCGGGCACGACGGCATGCCCGACACCACCAGCCATCGACATCATGCCGGCCAAGTTGCGTGCGTTCTTCAGCGGGATCGGGCTTTGCTGCTGGAAGAGGCCTTCGACGTCGAGCCCCTCGGCCTGGGCAGTCGGCGCGGTCGGGGTGGCCAGCGGCGAGTCGATCGGCACGAAGGCGAAGCGATCGGGCACGGTGGGGTGCGGAATCACGATCTGCTCGATGCCGGTCCGCTTGGCGACGACTTCGGCGCGGCGTGCGGCGGCGACCTCGTCTTTCATCGGCACGAGGCGCGGCGCCTGCTGCTGATCCTGCTGGTCGATCGTGGCGGAGGGGCTGGTCGTGGTCGGCGCGGTGCCGAGGAAGGTCTCGATGGGGTTCTGGTCCGCATCGGGCACGAATCCGGCCGGAGCTGTGTCGGGTACGAAGCCCGACAGGTCCGTAGCCGGTGCCTGCTGCTCGTACTCGAGCCAGGGCGACGCCATCGGTTGAGCGTCTTGCTGTGCGGGCGCGGTGCCGAGCGCCGCATCAACGTTCTGCGCCCAGTCGGCGGACGGCTGGTTATCCGAATTACCACCCAGCTGCCCGGCTGCAGCAGCCTGCTGCATCGTTCCGGCGGCTGGGCCTTCGGTCGGCGGCAGCTTGCCCTGCGCCTGCTGGTTGAGCGCGACGATGGCGGCGCGGCTGTTCGGCCCCGCGTTCGGGTTCAGGCGTGCGGCGGCCATCGATGCGGTGTTGCGCGATGCGCCCCAAGCCACCTCTGCGCCCGACTGGCCGAGGCTCAGAACGGATTCGAGCACCGCATCGATCTTGTCAGCCTGCCCAGTTGCAGCGAGCTCGCCGAGGTATTCGCCGAGGCCCTCGCCAACAGTCTCAAGGCCCAGCGCTGCACCGGCGCGTGCTGCTTTCTTGCCGAACGTGGCGGTCACGTCGATGGCGGCTTCTTGTGCCTGCCGCACCGCCTTGACCATCTCAGGCGATCGGCGGGCGGCCATCACCGCAATCTCGTTGCCGACGTCGACACCGGCATCGGTGAGTGCGCGCGTGGTGGCCCGTTCGACGGCGCGTGACGTGGCGCCCATGATCCACTTGCTGAGGCCCAGCGTTGCGGCATCGACGCCGGTGATAATTGCAGCTTTCGTGCCTCCCTCCTGGAATGCGGCTTCGCGCTCGGCGGCGGTGAACTGACCGTCGGTCGCCTTCTCCATCGCCTTGTTGCCGACCTCGAGCGCGGTGTTTCCGAGGAACAAGCCAGCCAGGCCGCCGACCACACCCAGCGCGGGCGCTGCGCCAGGCAGAGGAATAGCCGCGCCTGCCGTGGCACCCAGCTTTGCACCTGCCCAAGCTGGGGCGAGCGCGGCCACCGCGTTCGGCGCTTGCTCGAGGATTGCATGGGCCGCGCCCTTCGGCTGTGCGAGCACCGCGCCGCCGACCACACCGAGCGCATCGAGCAAACCGGGGTCGTCGGTACCCAGTGCGGCGCGGCGGCTCTCGAGCTCCGACTCGAAGGAGCGCAGGTTTTCATTCTTCGGCGCGGCGGCCTGGGCGTTCGCACGCTCGACCACGCTTGCCCGATCGTCGAGTGCCACGTCAGCGGCTGCACCGACGGCGCGGCCGGTGTTGCGGAAGCCCTGAGCCAGGGTGCTGATGATGCCCATCTCGCGCGGCTGATCGGGAACGAATTGGCTCCAGTCCGGCTGCGCGGCGGCGGGCTGATCGGGTACGAACTTCGACCAGTCGGTTTGCGGGGCCGGGGGCTGCGAGGCGGCGGGCTGGGGTTGCGCGGGGGCAGGTGCGCCAGGTAGCGGGTGCAGTCTGCCGAGCTCGTCCACCGAGCCTCGAGGCATCTTGTCTTCAGTGCCAAGCATCGTCGTGTTCCTTGAAAGCGCGCGCCGCGATGGCTGCGTAGGTTGCAGAGGTCGGCAGGCAGCGGCGGGTGGCCTGACTGCGGTACTGCGGATCGCTGAAGTAGAAATCCACTCGCTCCAGCGCGAGGCGATCCGCACCAGTCGCCTTCACGCGGATCTCATCGAGACCTTCGCGGAATTGCTCGAACCAGCGCTCCGCCTCGTCAGCGTCGATGTCGTCCAGCCAGCTGACCGCCCAGTAGGTCACGACCTTGCCGTCGATCATCTCCATGTCGCTCACCTCGATCGGCACGTGCGCTGCGATCAGTTGGGCGACGGCCTCGTCGTCGGTTGTCATGCCCTGGGCGCGGTCTCGGTCTTCCACGACCATTTGCGCCAGCGCGAGGGCGGTCGGGTCGAACGGATCCGGGTAGCGGAACGGTCCCGTGTGAGCGATACTCACGTCTGCAACGTCACATTGCTTTGCATTCGCGCTCACCTTGGCGGCCAGGCCTCGGTGGGCGTTTCCTTTTTGTGGGGTCATTTCATGCCTCGCTCGGTGGGATGGCTTCAAGTGCGGCTTCGACCTCTGCCAACTTCCAGCGCGTGTTCCTGCCCAGCTTGATCGGGCGGGGCAGCAGGCCGCGCTGCACCAGGCGGTGCCATTGGCGCTCGCTGATGTCGAGTAGCTCGGCACCTGTCTTGGCGGAGATCAACGCCTGGGGCAGGTCGGCACCGTTGAACACTTCGGTGAATTGGGGCGTGGCGTCGGTCATGTCGGGCAGCGGTTGAGGAACTGCCGCGATGATGCAGAGGCGGGCGCGTTCTGTCAGGGAACGGCTGTTCAGGCCCTTGCCCTGCCGTGACAGGTCATGGTGAAGGGGGGCCGCGGTTCGCCTATGCGCGATGACGCTACCGTGATACCTTTTCCCGGCGTCATAGACTTGGAGGCTGTATGGCTCGGGAACTCAACGACTACGCGCTGCGGAGCACTCACGCCGATCGCATCGTGAAACGGCAGATCGACGAGTTGATCGGCCTCGCAAAGGGGGCGCTACTGGACGGGAAGGTCGAGCAGCACGAGGCCGACGGCATCCTCGCGTGGTTGCATGCGAACGTGGAGTGCCTCGATCACTGGCCCGCCAGCGTGCTTTACGACCGGCTGCGCGCCATGCTGGCCGACGGGGTGCTCGATCCGGAAGAAACGGGAGAGCTACTCGGTCTGCTGATGCAGATTGCGGCGCCTGCTGGCGTGGGGGCTGCGCCGGCTCCCAGCACCTTGCCACTGACCGCGCCGGCGCCCGTGATCCTCTATCCGGGCCGCAGCTTCTGTTTCACAGGCGTGTTTGAGTTCGGCTCACGAGCGGATTGCCACGAGGTGGTGCTCGCGCACGGCGGAGAGCCGGCCAAGGGCGTCACCAAGAAGCTCAACTATCTGGTGATCGGTTCAGTTGGCTCCGACTTCTGGCGACATTCGAGCTTCGGCACCAAGATCCTGAAGGCTGCGCAGTATTGCGAGGAGGGCGCCGGGATCGCGATCGTATCTGAAGCGCACTGGGTCTCGCGGTTGCGCTGACCGCGCCGCACTGGGCCGCCACTGCAGCGCACCCACCATCGGAAGGAGGGCAGGATGTACGAGTATCGCGGGACGGTGGTTCGTTGGATCGACGGGGACACCGTCGACATGGTCGTCGACCTGGGCTTTCGGATCACTACCAGCCAGCGTTTCAGGCTGCTTGGGGTGGATACGCCCGAGCGGGGCGAGGCGGGGTATGTAGAAGCGCGGCAAGTCGCCGAGTCGATTCACCCGGTGGGCTCGGTGGTGGTGATCCGAACGGAGAAGCCGCTTGCCGGCGACAAGTACGGCCGCTACCTCGTGTCCCTGCCGTCGGTGGGCGAGGCGCTACGGGCGAAGGGGCTGTTGAAGCCTGGGTCGCAGTACAACGACCCCGCGCCCTGAGCGATCCGCGCATGCCTGATTTAAGCACTTCGCGGGATGTTGGGCAGGATGTGGGGTAGAAACGAAAAACGCGCCGAAGGGCGCGTTTTTGCTGGGTATTTGGCGGAGAGGGTGGGATTCGAACCCACGGTAGGCTTGCACCTACGCCTGATTTCGAGTCAGGTACATTCGACCACTCTGCCACCTCTCCGCTCGAAGGTCGGCATTATAGTGGTTTTTCTTGCGAAGTGAACTGTTTTTTGCAGCCGAGACAAATGCGGCACCACCTTGCCGACGGTGACGCAGCGCATGCGCGCGGGCATCGCCGCAAGCGCTGCGGAGCTGCACCCGCTCACTTGGCCGGTGGCAGCATTTCCTCGTAGGCGCGTACCGCTTCAGCGGCGTACATCAGGGCCGGGCCGCCGCCCATGTAGGTGCATACGCCCAGGGTCTCCATGATCTGCTCGCGGGTCGCGCCGAGCCGGATCAGCGCCTTGACGTGGAAGCCGATGCAGGCGTCGCAGCGCTGGGTGACCGCGATCGCGAGCGCGATGAGCTCCTTTTGCAGCTCGCTCAGCGCGCCGTCCTGCAGCGAGCTCTTGGCCATCGCGCCGAAGCCCTGCATGGTCTCGGGGATCTCCTTGCGCAGCGTGGCGAGGGCCTTGGAGACGTCACCGACGAGCTGGACGTGGGACTTGGACATGATACGTTCTCCTATTTAAGAAAACGCTTATCTTACTCCGCTGACGAGATCCCGGCCATTGCATTGCAGCATCGAGCTTCCGGTCCATCCCGCGCCGGGGCGCGACCGACCGTTGCCGCAAGACGGGCTCACGTGCTGCGGCGCTTGTCGCGCTCGATCAGTGCGTAGGCCGAGTGGTTGTGGATGGATTCGAAGTTCTCCGACTCGACCACGTAGGCGTCGATGCGTGGCTCGCGGTTCAGCTGGCCGGCGACGTCGCGCACCATGTCCTCGACGAACTTGGGATTGTCGTAGGCGCGTTCGGTGACCCACTTCTCGTCCGGGCGCTTGAGCAGGCCGAAGACCTCGCACGATGCCTGTGCCTCGACCATCTGCACCATCTCCTCGATCCACAGGTGGTCGTTGAGCACTGCGGTGACGGTGACGTGCGAGCGCTGGTTGTGCGCGCCGTATGCCGAGATCTTCTTCGAGCAGGGGCACAGGCTGGTCACCGGCACGACGACCTTCATCGTGAACTCGTAGCTGCCGCCCTCGCGGATGCTGCCGATGAAGCACACCTCGTAGTCCATCAGGCTCTGCACGCCAGACACCGGGGCGGTCTTGTTGATGAAGTAGGGGAAGCTCATCTCGACGTGGCCGGTCTCGGCCTCGAGGCGCTCGACCATGGTGCGCAGCATCGGCTCGAAGTTCTCCACCGAGATCTCGCGCTCGCGACCGTTGAGGATCTCGATGAAGCGCGACATGTGGGTGCCCTTGAAGTTGTGGGGCAGGCCGACGTACATGTTGAAGCTCGCCACCGTGTGCTGTACGCCGCCGCGCTGGTCGGCGACCTTGATGGGGTGGCGGATCGACTTGATGCCGACCTTGTCGATCGCGATCCGGCGGCTGTCGGCGCTGCTCTGCACGTCGGGTATGGCGATTTCGGTGGGGGCGTTCATGGGCAGTTCCCTGCGGGTGGTCGGGGAGAATGGTCGTGCCGGAGCCGGCAGCAAGGTGCAATCAAGTTGCACTTTACTGCCGATCTTATCTTTCCCGACAAAAATGCTCAACCTTTAGGCGCGCTCCGGGGCTCCGGTCGCGCGTGCGATGCTGGCGAGGATGCCGGCCTGGTCGAGCCCGACCGAGGCGAGCAGCTGTGCCTGGTCGCCGTGGTCGATGAAGTGGTCGGGCAGGCCGAGGCGCAGCACGCGCGGGCGTGCGGCGAGGCCGTCGATCACGCGCGCGACCTCGGCGCCGGCGCCTCCGATCACCGCATTCTCCTCGAGGGTCACGATCAGTTCGTGGCTGGCGGCGAGTTCGGCGACCAGCTCGGCGTCGAGCGGCTTGACGAAGCGCATGTTGGCGACGGTGGCGTCGAGCGTCTCGGCGACCTCGCGCGCGACCTGGAGCATGCTGCCGAAGGCGAGGAGGGCGATGCCGCGGCCGCGGCGCACGACGTCGCCCTTGCCGATCGGCAGGGCGCGCATCTGCGCCTGAGGCGCGGTGCCGTTACCGCCGCCGCGCGGGTAGCGCACCGCGCTCGGCCCGGGGTGCTGCACCGCGGTGTAGAGCATCTGGCGGCACTCGTCCTCGTCGGTCGGCGCCATCACCACCAGGTTGGGGACGCAGGCGAGGAAGGAGAGGTCGAAGGCGCCGTGGTGGGTCGCGCCGTCGGCGCCCACCAGGCCGCCGCGGTCGATCGCGAACACCACCGGCAGGTTCTGCAGTGCGACGTCGTGGATGAGCTGGTCGTACGCGCGCTGCAGGAAGGTCGAGTAGATCGCCACCACCGGCACGAAGCCCTCGCAGGCGAGGCCCGCAGCGAAGGTCACCGCGTGCTGCTCGGCGATGCCGACGTCGAAGTAGCGCTCGGGGAATTCACGTGCGAAGCGCACCAGGCCGGAGCCCTCGCGCATCGCCGGGGTGATGCCGACGACGCGCGGGTCGGCCTTGGCCATGTCGCACAGCCAGTCGCCGAACACCTGGGTGTAGGTGAGCTTGCCGCCGCCCTTGCCGGCCTGAATTCCGGCGGTGTGATCGAACTTGGAGACGCCGTGGTAGAGCACCGGGTCGGCCTCGGCGAGCTTGTAGCCCTGGCCCTTGCGGGTGATCACGTGGAGGAACTGCGGCCCTTTGAGCTTGCGGAGGTTCTGCAGGGTGGGAATCAGGGCGTCGAGGTCGTGGCCGTCGATCGGGCCGTAGTAATGGAAGCCGAACTCCTCGAACAACGTGCCCGGGCCGATCATGCCCTTGGCGTATTCCTCGACCTTGCGCGCGAGCTCGGCCACCGGCGGCGCCACGCCGAGCACCTTCTCGCCGACGCGGCGCGCGGTGTTGTAGGTCGAGCCCGACATCATGCGGGCGAGGATCTTGGTGAGCGCTCCGACCGGCGGCGAGATCGACATCTCGTTATCGTTGAGGATCACCAGCAGGTTCAGGTTCTCCATGTCGCCGGCGTTGTTGAGCGCTTCGAAGGCCATGCCGGCCGACATCGCGCCGTCGCCGATCACCGCGATCGCGTGGCGGTCCTCGCCGCGTGTGCGCGCCGCCACGGCCATGCCGAGCGCGGCCGAGATCGAGGTGGACGAGTGCGCGGTGCCGAAGGTGTCGTATTCGCTCTCACAGCGCCGCGGGAAGCCGGAGATGCCGCCGAAGTGGCGCAGCCCGGTCATCGCGTTGCGGCGGCCGGTGAGCACCTTGTGGCCGTAGGTCTGGTGGCCGACGTCCCAGACGATGCGGTCGTGCGGCGTGTTGAAGACGTGGTGCAGGGCGATCGTCAGCTCGACCGTGCCGAGGTTGGAGGACAGATGGCCGCCGGTCTTCGACACCGACTCGATCAGGAAGGCACGCAATTCCGTGGCGAGGGTGCCGAGTTCGCGGCGATCGAGTGCACGCAGGTCGGCGGGGGAGCCGATGCGTTCCAGGTTCGGATAGGGGGCCATGGGGGGTCCGGCTTTTGGGTTGTTCTTGGGGGCCGTGGTCGGGCGGAATCAGAAGGCGCGGTGCACGATGTAGTCCGCGAGTTGCTCCAGGCGCAGCGCACGTGCGCCGAAGGGGCGCAGGCTGGCACGGGCGTCGTCGAGCATCTCCTCGGCAAGGCGGCGCGCGTCGACGAGCCCGAGCAGGCTCACGTAGGTCGGCTTGTCGTTGTCGGCGTCCTTGCCGGCGGTCTTGCCCAGCGTGGCGGTGTCGGCCTCGGCGTCGAGGAGATCGTCCACCACCTGGAAGAGCAGGCCGACGACCTTGGCGTAGTGGTCCAGGCGCTCGAGCTCGTCGGCTCCCAGCGCGCGACCGGCGCGTGCGCCGAGCAGCACCGCGGCGCGGATCAGCGCACCGGTCTTGTGGATGTGCATGAACTCGAGCTCTTCACGCCCGAGCTGCTTGCCCACCGAGTCGAGGTCGATCGCCTGTCCGCCGGCCATGCCGCGCGAACCCGAGGCGACGGCGAGCTGGTTCAGCATCGCGAGCTGGTTCGCCGGGTCGGTGCCGAGCGGACGCTCGGCGAGCACCTGGAAGGCCAGTGTCTGCAGCGCGTCACCGGCGAGCAGGGCAGTGGCCTCGTCGAACTCGACATGCACGGTGGGTTTGCCGCGGCGCAGCACGTCGTCGTCCATGCACGGCAGGTCGTCGTGCACCAGCGAATAGGCGTGGATCAGCTCGACCGCACAGGCGATGCGGTCGAGGTCCTCGGCCGCGGCGCCAGCGAGTGCGCCGGCCGCATGCGCGAGCAGCGGGCGCACCCGCTTGCCGCCGCCGAGCACCGCGTAGCGCATCGCCTCGTGCAGGCGCTGCGGCGCCACCGCGGGGTCGGGCAGCACGCCGGTGAGCGCGACCTCGGTGCGCTGCTGGATCTGCGCCGTCCAGTCGGAGAAGGAGGGGAGCTTGCTGTCTGCGTTCATGCGCCTGCCTCGTCGCCGTTACGGCTCGAATCGGTCGGGAAATCGGTGAGCGCGTCGCCTTCGAGCATGCGCACGCGCTGCTCCGCGTCGCCGAGCGTGGTCTGGCAGTGGCGCAGCAGGCCGACGCCGCGCTGGTAGCGTGCGAGCGCATCCTCGAGCGGCAGGTTGCCGGATTCCATTTCCTGGACGATCGCCTCGAGCTCGGAGACCGCCGCTTCGAACGACTTGGGGGAGGATGCCGACTTTGGCATGGATCAATATCTGGCGCGGCAAAAGCGGGAAAATAACCGAAGGCGGGTATGGCGGTCAAACAGGGGGTGCCTTACACTAAACCCTTTATTTTTCCGGATTTCTTGTCCGCAAGAGGAGGTTCGGGGATGTCCGACATCGCTTCCAAGGCTCAACTGGCCCAGGCTGCCTCCCAGCTGCCTGTCTCGTGGTACTTCGACCAGAAGGTTTTCGAACTGGAGAAAAAGCTCCTCTTCGATGCCGGGCCGGGGTACGTCGGCCATGAGCTGATGGTTCCCGAGGTCGGCAACTACCGCTCGCTCGAGTGGCTGGATCATTCCAAGCTGCTGTTCCGCACCGAGGCCGGCGTCCACCAGATGTCCAACGTCTGCCGCCATCGCCAGGCGATCATGCTGCAGGGCAGCGGCACGACCAAGCTCGTGGTCTGTCCGGTGCACCGCTGGACCTACGACCGCCAGGGCAATTTGCTCGGTGCGCCGCACTTCCCCGAAAAGCCTTGCCTCGGTCTCAAGCGCGACGAGCTCGAGCGCTGGAATGGCCTGCTGTTCAAGGGGCCGCGCTCGGCCGGCGCCGACCTCGCCGGCATGCAGGTGGCGGGCGAGCTCGACTTCTCGGGCTACAAGCTCGACAAGGTCGAGATCCATCACTGCAACTACAACTGGAAGACCTTCATCGAGGTCTATCTGGAGGACTACCACGTCGTGCCTTTCCACCCAGGATTGGGCAACTTCGTGACCTGCAAGGATCTGAGCTGGCAGTTCGGCGACTGGTACTCGGTGCAGAAGGTGGGCATCACCTCGCTCGCCAAGCCGGGTTCCGAGACCTACGCCAAGTGGCACAAGGCGGTGCTCGACTACTACGGCGAGAAGAAGCCCACACACGGCGCGATCTGGCTCACCTACTACCCGAACGTGATGGTCGAGTGGTACCCGCACGTGCTGGTGGTGAGCACGCTGATCCCGACCGACGTCGACAGGACGACCAACGTGGTGGAGTTCTACTACCCCGAGGACATCGTCGAGTTCGAGCGCGAGTTCGTCGACGCCGAGCAGGCCGCCTACATGGAGACCGCGATCGAGGACGACGAGATCGGCGAGCGCATGGACCGGGGGCGCAGGGCTCTGATGAAGGAAGGGCGCAACGAGGTCGGCCCTTACCAGTCGCCCTTCGAGGACGGCATGCAGCACTTCCACGAGTTCTACCGGCGCATCATGGAGCCGCACATCGGCGGGTGATCCGAGAGGCGCCGCGTTCGCGCCTTGCGGCGCTCCTGCAGAAAGCACACACGATGGGTGCCACGCAGGAGCGGCGCCGGCTGCGAATCGCGTCAGCCAGCGCACACCCTTCAGCGCGCGTCCTGCAGCTCCCTCGGTAGCGCGAAAGTCACGCGCTCGGGCACGCCGTCCAGGTTGCGCACCGCACCGCCGCTCAGCTCTTCCAGGCGGGCGATCACCTCCGCCACCAGCACCTCCGGCGCAGACGCGCCCGCGGTGACGCCGATGCGACGCTTGCCTTCCAGCCAAGCAGGATCGATGCCGGCGGCGTTGTCGATCAGGAAGGCCGGCACGCCACGCAGTGCGGCGACCTCGCGCAGGCGATTGGAGTTCGAGCTGTTCTTCGAGCCGACCACGAACACCACGTCGGCATGGGGGGTCATGAACTTCACCGCGTCCTGGCGGTTCTGCGTGGCGTAGCAGATGTCGTCTTTCTTGGGTCCGACGATTCGCGGGAAGCGGGCGCGCAGTGCATCGACGATCGCGGCCGCGTCGTCCACCGACAGCGTGGTCTGGGTCACGTAGGCGAGCTGCTCGGGATCGGCGACTTGAAGCCCGGCGACGTCCGCCGGGGTCTCGACGAGGTGGATGCCGCCGTCGACCTGGCCCATCGTGCCTTCGACCTCGGGGTGGCCCTTGTGACCGATCATGACGATTTCCTTGCCCTGGTCGCGCATGCGCGCCACTTCCACGTGGACCTTGGTCACCAGCGGGCAGGTGGCGTCGAAAACGCGCAGGCCGCGGCGCTCGGCCTCTTCGCGCACGGCGAGCGAGACGCCATGAGCCGAGAAGATCACGGTGTTTCCGGCGGGAACCTCTTCGAGTTCGTCGACGAAGACCGCTCCCTTGTTGCGCAGGTCGTCCACCACGAACTTGTTGTGCACGACCTCGTGGCGCACGTAGATCGGCGCGCCATAGCGCTTCAGGGCGCGCTCGACGATCTCGATCGCGCGCTCGACGCCGGCGCAGAAGCCACGCGGATTGGCGAGCAGGATTTGCTTGTCGTTCATCTTTCGTCTCTGTGGGGTGTAGCAGGAGGCGTTCAGGAGATCCCGATCACTTCCACCTCGAAGCGGATGGCCTTGCCCGCCAGCGGGTGGTTGAAGTCGATCAGCGCCGACTGCGCGTCGATTTCGCGCACCAGGCCGGAGTAGCGCGAGCCGTCGGGGGCGGTGAACTCCATGATGCTCATCGCTTCGATCTCCTCTTCGGGCATGTGTTCGCGCTTCACGCGCTCGACGAGCTCGTCGCGATAGGGGCCGAAGGCTTCGTCGGCGGCGAGCTCGAAGACGTGGTGGGTGCCCGGCATCAGGCCGATCAGCAGGCGCTCCATGGCGGGCAGCATTTCGCCCGCGCCGAGCTGCAGGGTGGCGGGGGTGGCGTTGAAGGTGCTGATCAGCGGCTGGCCGCTCGGCAGCGAGATGCGGTAGTGCAGGGTGACGAGGCTGTTGGCCTGGATCGCTTCGCTCAAGATGGTGCTCCCGGTCGGGGCGGATCGCTGGCGGCGGGGCCGAAGAGCTGGCCCCACAGCATCATGACGACGCCCACGGTGATGGCCGAGTCGGCCAGGTTGAACGCCGGCCAGCTCCAGCCGGCGTAGTGGAAGTGCAGGAAATCGACCACCGCGCCGTGCACGAGGCGGTCATAGACGTTGCCGAGCGCGCCGCCGATGATCAGCGCGAAGGCCGCCGGCAGCAGCTTCTCGTGGCGGTGGTGGTGCATCAGCGCCAGCAGCCAGGTGCTGATCCCGAGCGCCAGCACGGTGAAGAACCAGCGCTGCCAGCCGCCATGCTCGGCGAGAAAGCTGAAGGCCGCGCCGGTGTTGAAGACCAGCACCAGGTCGAAGAAGCCCGTTACCGGGATCACCTCGCCGCGGTACAGGTTCGCCAGCACGAGCTGCTTGGTGACCTGGTCGAGCACGCCGACCAGTACCGCGAGGATCAGCCAGGGCAGCATCAGCGCCAGCGCACTGCGCGCGTGGGGTGTCGGGTGGGGCGTCGTCATCGTGCGGGCTGCCTCAGGCATGGGCGCGCGCTTCGCCTTCGCCGAACAGGTTGCTCGCGCAGCGTCCGCACAGCGTGGGATGCTCGGGGTCGCTGCCGACCGTGTCGACGTAGTGCCAGCAGCGCTCGCACTTCTGCGCCGCGCTCGGGCTGGCGACGATGCGCTCGTCCTCGGCGCGGGCCACCTCGGACAGCGTGGCCGCCGAGGTCATGGTGACGAAGCGCAGGTCCTCGCCCAGGCTCGCCATGGCGGCGAACTTGTCGGCGGTGAGGGCGAGCTCGAGCTCCGCCTGCAGCGAGGCACCGACCTTGCCTTCGGTGCGCAGCGCCTCGATCACCTTGAGGCCCTCGGCGCGCACCGCGCGGATGGTCTCCCAGCGCGCGATCAGGCCGGCCTCGCCTTGCTGCGCGGGCAGGGCGTGGAAGGTGTGCAGCATCACGCTGTCGGGTTCTTCACCGGCCTTGGCCGGGTTGAGGATGGCCCAGGCCTCCTCGGCGGTGAAGGACAGGATCGGCGCCATCAGCTTCAAAAGCGTCTGCGTGATGTGCCACAGCGCGGTCTGCGCGGCGCGGCGCGGCAGGCTGCCTTCGGCCGTGGTGTACAGGCGGTCCTTGAGGATGTCGAGGTAGAAGGCGCCCAGATCCTCGGCACAGAACACCTGCAGCGCCTGCACGATGCGGTGGAACTCCATCTTGGCGTAGTCGGCCTCGGCCTGCTGCGCGAGTTGGCGGGTGAAGGCGAGCGCGTAGCGGTCGATGTCCATCCACTGCTCGAGCGGAACCGCGTCCCTGGCGATGTCGAAGTCGGCGGTGTTGGCGAGCAGGAAGCGCAGGGTGTTGCGCACGCGGCGATACACCTCGACCACACGGTCAAGAATCTCCTTGGAGATCGACAGCTCGCCGGAATAATCGGTCGACGCCACCCACAGGCGCAGGATCTCGGCGCCGAGCTTGCCGGTGACCTCCTGCGGCACGACCACGTTGCCGAGCGACTTGCTCATCTTGCGCCCCGCGCCATCCACCGCAAAACCATGGGTGAGCAGGCTGCGGTAGGGCGCGTGGCCGTCGATCGCGCAGCCGGTGAGCAGCGAGGAATGGAACCAGCCGCGGTGCTGGTCCGAGCCTTCCAGGTACATGTCGGCGCGCGGGCCTTCGGGGTGGCCGTCGTTGTGCGAGCCGCGCAGCACGTGCTTGTGCGTGGTGCCGGAGTCGAACCAGACGTCGAGCGTGTCGCTGATCTTGTCGAACTGCGCGGCCTCCGCGCCGAGCAGCTCGGCAGCGTCGAGCTTGAACCAGGCCTCGATGCCCTCCTGCTCCACGCGCAGCGCGACCGATTCCATCAGCTCGACCGTGCGCGGATGCAGCTCGCCGGTCTCCTTGTGCAGGAAGAAGGGGATCGGCACGCCCCAGTTGCGCTGGCGCGAGATGCACCAGTCGGGGCGGTTGGCGATCATCGCGTGCAGGCGCGCCTGGCCCCAGGCGGGGTAGAACTTGGTCGCCTCGACCGCGCGCAGCGCGCGCTCGCGCAGGGTGGAGCCGTCGGCGGCGTTGCGGTCCATGCCGACGAACCACTGCGCGGTGGCGCGGTAGACCAGCGGGGTCTTGTGGCGCCAGCAGTGCATGTAGCTGTGGGTGATCTTGCCGTGCGAGAGCAGGGCGCCGACCTCGGCGAGCTTGTCGACGATGACCGGGTTGGCCTTCCAGATGTTCATGCCGCCGAAGAAGGGCAGGTCGGGCACATACTCGCCGCCGCCCATGACCAGCGACAGGATCTCCTCGTTGCTGCGGCCGTAGGCGCGCCATGAGTTGAAGTCATCCACGCCATGCGCAGGGGACGAGTGCACGATGCCGGTGCCGGCGTCGATGCCCACGTAGTCGGCCAGGTACACCGGCGAGACGCGATCGAAGAAGGGGTGGCGGAACTCGATGCGGTCGAGCGCCGCACCCTTGGCGGTGGCGATGATCGTGCCTTCGAGCTGGAAGCGCTGCAGGGCGGATTCAACGAGCTCTTTCGCGAGCACCAGCAGGCGCTCGTCACCGTCCTTGAGCTTGACGTCCACCAGCGCGTAGTCGAACTCGGGGTGGGCGTTGAGCGCCTGGTTGGCGGGGATGGTCCACGGCGTGGTGGTCCAGATCACCGCGGCGGCGGGCTTTTCGAGTGTGGCCAAACCGAAGGCTGCGGCAAGCTTGGCCGCATGCTCGGCCGAGACCGGGAAGGCCACGTCGATGGTCGGCGAGGGCTTGTCGGCGTATTCGACCTCTGCCTCGGCGAGCGCCGAGCCGCAGTCGAAGCACCAATTCACCGGCTTCAGGCCCTTGAACACATAGCCGTTCTTCGTCATCTCGGCGAGCGCGCGGATCTCGTTGGCCTCGTTGGCGAAGTCCATCGTGCGGTAGGGGTTATCCCAGTCGCCGAGCACCCCCAGGCGGATGAAGTCGGCCTTCTGGATCTCGATCTGCTCGGCGGCGTAGGCGCGGCACAGCTCGCGCACCTTGTCCGCGGGCAGGTTCTTGCCGTGGGTGACCTCGACCTTGTGCTCGATCGGCAGGCCGTGGCAGTCCCAGCCCGGCACGTAGGGCGCATCGAAGCCGGCGAGCGTCTTCGAGCGCACGATGATGTCCTTGAGGATCTTGTTGAGCGCGTGGCCGATGTGCAGGCTGCCGTTGGCGTAGGGCGGGCCGTCGTGGAGCACGAACTTGGGCCGGCCGGCGCTGGCCTTGCGGATGCGCTGGTAGAGCTTCTTCTGCTGCCAGTCTGCGATCCAGTTCGGCTCGCGCTTGGGCAGGTCGCCGCGCATCGGGAAGGGGGTGTCGGGCAGGTTGAGCGTCTTGCGGTAGTCGGCCATGGCGGAGTCGGAAGTCGGTGGGATCGTCGGGGTTCGTCGGGCCTTCAGGCGGGCAGGGGGTTCGCGGCCAGCCAGCCGCGGGCCGCCTGGCTGTCGAGCGCGATCTGCGCGCGCAGCGCGTCGAGCGAGGCGAATTTTTGCTCTGCACGCAGACGGTGCAGGAAATGTACGCGGATGTGGGCGCCATAGCAGTCCTGCGCCCAGTCGAAGAGGTGGACCTCGAGACGGGCGCGGCCGTTCGCGGTCGCGGTCGGGCGCAGGCCGATGTTGGCCACGCCGGCCACCGGGCCCGCCGCGAGGCCCTCGACGCTCACCACGTAGACGCCGCCCAGCGCGGGGCGGCGGTGCTTCATCTGGATGTTCGCGGTCGGGAAGCCGAGCTGGCGACCGAGCTTGTCGCCGTGGCTGACGCGACCCGCGATGCTGTAGGGGCGGCCGAGCAGGCGCGCGGCATGGGCGAGGTCGCTCCGTGCGAGCGCGGCACGCACCGCCGAGCTGGACACCCGCTCGCCGGCGACCGCGAGCGTGGGCATGGACTCCACCCCGAAGCCGCTCTCGGCTCCAGCCGCGCGCAGCATCGCGAAGGTACCCTGGCGGCGCGCGCCGAAGCGGAAATCGTCACCGATGAAGAGATGGCGCACACCGAGGCCTCGCACCAGGATGTCGTCGATGAAGGCTTGCGCGGGCTGGGAGGCGAAGCGCTTGTCGAAGCGGCAGACGTGGCAGCGGTCGACGCCGGCGGAGGCCAGCAGCAACAGCTTCTCGCGCAGCGAGGCGAGGCGGGCGGGGGCGTCGGCGGGGCTGAAGTATTCGCGTGGATGCGGCTCGAAGGTGAGCACCACCGCCGGCAGGCCGAGCGCACGAGCCTTGTCGGTCAGCAGCGAAAGCAGCGCCTGATGGCCGAGATGCACGCCATCGAAGTTGCCGATGGTGAGCACCGCAGCCGTTTCGGCCTGCTCGGGAATCCCGCGGTGAACCTGCATAAGCGCCTGAAAAAGCCGCGATTATAGCGGCAAAGGCCGGTGCTGCGCGCCTTGGGGGCGGAGCGTGGGGGTGCGGGCGAGGGTGAGGATGGCACGCGCGCCGGGCCCTCCACGGCCGGATTCGCGGCTTGCGCCGCTCCTGCAGGAGCATCGAAGCCGCGGTGGTTTGCGTAGGAGCGCCGCCAGGCGCGAACGGGCGCTCAGTCGAGCCGCGCCACGCGCGTCGGCGCGCTCGGAGCGTGCTCCTCGAAATAGCGCTTGATGCCACGCATCAGCGCCATGGCCATCTTGTCCTGATAGGCCTCGTCGTTGAGGCGACGCTCTTCCTGCGGGTTGCTGATGAAGGCGGTCTCGACCAGCACCGAGGGGATGTCGGGGGCGCGCAGCACCGCGAAGCCGGCCTGCTCCACCTCCGGCTTGTGCAGCCGGTTGATGGTGCCGAGCTCGCCCAGCATCGCGCGGCCGAGCTTGAAGCTGTCGTTGATCGTGGCGGTCTGCGACAGGTCGAGCAGGGTGCGGGCGATGTGGCCGTCCTGGCGGGCGAGGTTGACGCCGCCCACGAGGTCCGCGTCGTTTTCCTTTTGTGCCAGCCAGCGCGCCGCCGAGCTCGAGGCGCCGCGCTCGGAGAGCACGTACACCGAGCTGCCGTTGGCCTCGGGGCGCACGAAGGCATCGGCGTGGATGGATACGAAGAGGTCTGCACGCACCCGGCGGGCACGCGCCACGCGCTGGTGCAGCGGCACGAAGTAGTCGCCGTCGCGGGTCAGCACCGCGCGCATGCCGGGTATCGCATCGATCTTGCGCTTGAGCCGATGGGCGATCGACAGCGTGACGTCCTTCTCGTAGCTGCCACCACGGCCGATCGCGCCCGGGTCCTCGCCGCCATGGCCGGCGTCGAGCACCACGGTGTACAGGCGATTGACCGCCGGCTCGCTGCGCTTGCCGCGGCGGACCGGTTCTTCCGGTTCTCCGCGCGCCACGGCCGCCGTGTTGCCGCCGGCGTCGCCCATCGCCGCATCCATCGGCGAGTCCTTCAGGATCAAGGCCATCAGCGGATCGTGCACCTCGGTCGGGTGCAGGTCGAGCACGAGGCGGTGGCCGTAGTTGCCCACCGGTTCGAGGGTGAACACCTGCGGGTTGATCGCCGCCTTGAGCTCGATCACCACCCGCACCACGCCCGGCCGGTTCTGGCCGGCGCGGATCAGGCGGATGTAGGGGTCGGAGTCGAGCACCTTGGAGGGCAGGGACTGCAGAACGCTGTCGAGCTGCACGCCCTCGAGGTCGACCACCAGGCGCTGCGGGTCTTCGACCAGCATGTGGCTGTGGCGCAGGGGCGAGGAGCCTTCGAGGGTGATCCGGGTGTATTCGGGCGACGGCCAGACGCGTACTGCAAGAAGGCTCGCCGAACTCGCCAGTCCCACCGGGCTCACCAGCATGGCGAGCGAGGCGCCGGCGAACTTGAGCAGGCGACGGCGATCGATGCGCCCCGCCGCGAAGGCCTCGGCCGCATCGGCAAGGCCCGAGCCCCGCGAGGGTTGGCAGGAGATCAGGTCGTCCCGGGCGCCGGGTCCGCACCCCGCAAAGCTTTCACCAGTCCGATCACGCATGTTCGCCCCGCTTCCGTGTTTCCGCTGATCGCTACATCCCGCCCGGATTCACCGGTCTGCAGGACGATTTCGACGTCGGGAGGGGGCAGATGGGGCGAGGCCTTGTCCGGCCATTCCACGATGCAGACGCCCTCACCGGCGAAGTATTCGTCCAGCCCCGCGTCGAGATATTCGTCGGGCGAGGTGAAGCGATAAAAATCAAAGTGATATAAGTTTAAGCTAGAAACGACGTAAGGTTCAATCAAGGTGTAGGTCGGACTCTTCACCTTGCCCTCGTGGCCGAGCCCGCGCAGAAGGCCGCGGGTGAGGGTGGTCTTGCCGGTGCCGAGGTTGCCCTGCAACCAGATCTGCAGCCCGGGCGCGAGAACGCGGGCCAACGTGGCGCCAAACGTCACGGTGGCGGCCTCGTCGGTCAAATGCGCCCGCAGGCGGGCGCCGTTATCATCGGCAGTCTGGATCGACTCGATCATCGGGACCTCTGACAAATGGAAACAAAATTGCCTGCGCCGGACGGGGCGGCGGCCGACGGGACCATCCTCGAAGGCGCGGCGCTTGTTGCGCGGATCAGACAGTGGGGGCGCGAACTCGGCTTCGACGCGGTCGGCGTCGGCGGGGTCGATCTCACCGATGCCGAGCCTGGCCTGGCCGCCTGGCTGGAAGCCGGGTTTCACGGGGACATGGATTATATGGCGCGCCACGGCATGAAACGCGCGCGCGCCGCCGAACTGCTGCCCGGCAGCATCCGCGTGATCAGCGTACGCATCGGGTACTGGCCCGACGCCGCGCCGGCGCTGGAGGTGCTCGCCGATGGCGAGCGTGCCTACGTATCGCGCTACGCACTCGGCCGCGACTATCACAAGCTGGTGCGCAACCGCCTGCAGAAGCTGGCCGACCGCATCAGCGCCGAGGTGGCGCACCAGTACCGCGTGTTCACCGACTCGGCGCCCATCCTCGAGGTCGAGCACGCCAGCCGCAAGGGCCTGGGCTGGCGCGGCAAGCACACCCTGCTGCTCGATCGCGCCGCGGGCTCGTGGTTCTTTCTCGGCGAGATCCTCACCGACCTCCCGCTGCCGGTGGATGCACCGGTTGAATCCCACTGCGGGCGCTGCACGGCCTGCATCGACGCCTGCCCCACCGGTGCCATCGTCGCGCCCTACCAGGTCGACGCACGGCGCTGCATCTCCTACCTCACCATCGAGCTGCACGGTGCGATTCCCGAGGCGCTGCGCCCGCTGCTCGGCAACCGCATCTACGGCTGCGACGACTGCCAGCTCGTATGCCCGTGGAACCGCTTCGCCCAGCTCGGTCGCGAGCCCGATTTCGCCCCCCGCCAGGGGCTGGATGACGCCCGGCTGGCCGAGCTGTTCGCGTGGACCGCGGCCGAGTTCGCAGAGCGTACGGCCGGCAGCCCGATCCACCGCATCGGCCACGCGCGCTGGCTGCGCAACATCGCGGTCGCGCTCGGCAACGGCCCGGCCACGCCCTCCGCGCGCGCGGCCTTGCAAGAACGCGTGGAGCACGAGGACGCGATGGTGCGGGAGCACGTCGCCTGGGCGCTCGCTCGCCTGGACGCCGCCGCCGGCTAGAATGCGCCCCCCAACGAGAATCAGGACCGCCCGCCATGGAAGAGCGCATCGTCGTGCTGGAGACCAAGCTGATGGCCACCGAGGATCTCCTCGACGAACTCAACCGCACGGTCTGGCGCCAGCAGCAGGAGCTCGACCTGCTGCGCCAGCACCTCCATCAGCTCGCCCAGCAGGTCAAGACCCTGCAGCCAGGCGACCCGCTGCGTCCCGAAGACGAGATCCCGCCGCACTGGTGAGTACGGCCGGCGTGCGCGGGGCAGCAGCCTGCGGCGGCGGCCGGCCTAGCCGAGCAGCGCCCCGGTGAGGCGGGAGAGGGTGTCGCCGAAGGCGGTGGTGAGGATCACCAGGATCGGCATGCCGTGGCAGAAGGCGAGCACGGCGCGGCGGATGCGCGGATGGGCCTCGTGGAGTTCGAGGAAGTAGGTGCACACTAGGCGCAGCTTGACTGCCATCACCAGCGACACTCCGGTCGCGACGAGGACGGCGTTCGCATCCGTGCTGGCGATCCCGGCGCCGCTCACGCTGAGCAGCACCAGCATCAGCCAGGCGAGGTCGATCCTGCGATCGGCGATCCTGGATTGCGGGCTCATGCGGGCTTCCTCATCCGAGCAGGTAGAAAAGTGGGAAGATCATCAGCCAGATCATGTCGGTGACGTGCCAGTAGCAGGCGAAGGCCTCCAGCCCGCTGTGCTCCTCTGAGGTGTAGGCGCCGAATCCGGTGCGCACGATCACCCACATCATGCCGAGCAGGCCCCAGAACACGTGCACCAGGTGGGTGAAGGTCAGGTAGTAGTAGCTGACGATGAACACCCCGGCGCTGCCGTCGAGCCCGAGCGCGAAGTTGCGTTGCAACTCGAAGATCTTGATCGCCGGGTAGCCCAGCCCGAACACGAAGCCGGCGAGCATCCAGCGCACGGTCGCGCGCCTGTCGCCGCGGCGCATCGCATGCAGCGCGCGCGCCACGCACCAGCCACTGGTGAGCAGCATCAGGGTGTAGCCGGTGCCGGCCAGCAGGGAGAGCCGCTCGGGGCCGGCCTGGAAGGCTTCGGGATGGTGGGCGCGGGCGATGAAGAAGACCGCGAACAGCAGCGCGAACTCGGTGATCTCGCAGAAGATGCCCACCCACATCGCCTTGCTGCCGGGGATGCGCCCGGCGCTCGCCTGTGCGGGAAGGGGGGCGGGAGCCGGATCGGGGGCTGGTACGGTCGGCGAGAGGGGCACGGCAAGGGTCACGGCAGGGCGGGCGGCGCGGCGCCGCGTCGTTGAAGCTCGGGTGGGGAGTGTGCCAGCCCGGCAGCTGGTTTCCCTTGATCACGCTCAGGAAGTGCAAGCGATGCCGTGGCCATGTTTCCGCATACGTCAACGAAGCTTGCGCTGCATCAACATCCGCTGATGTCTGTCGTGTTTCGATGGCGGTTTTCATCCACAGCCGTCGCACGAGGAGGCAAGCCGCCATGGCGAAAGTGAAGTTCTTCGGAGAAGAGTCGATCCCGCTCGAGATGCACAAGGTCCGCATCGTCCAGAAGCTGAACCTGCCCCCGGTCGAGCGCCGGCTCGAGGCGATCACCGAGGCGGGCAACAACACCTTCCTGCTGCGCAACGCCGACGTGTTCATGGACATGCTCACCGACAGCGGTGTCAACGCGATGAGCGACCAGCAGCTGGCGGCGATGATGATCGCCGACGACAGCTACGCGGGCAGCGCCACGTACACCCGGCTGGAGGACAAGCTGAACGAGCTCTTCGGCATGCCCTTCTTCCTGCCCGCCCACCAGGGCCGTGCGTGCGAGAACATCCTCGCCCAGGTGCTGGTGTCGCCGGGCTCGGTGGTGCCAATGAACTACCACTTCACCACCACCAAGGCGCACATCACCCTCAACGGCGGCACGGTCGAGGAGCTGGTCGCTGACGCCGGGCTGGAGGTGGTCAGCGTGCATCCCTTCAAGGGCAACATGGACGTCGCCAAGCTGCGCGACGTGATCGGCCTCCACGGTGCCGACAAGATCGCCTTCGTGCGAATGGAGGCCGGCACCAACCTGATCGGCGGCCAGCCCTTCTCGGTGCAGAACCTCGCCGACATCCGCAGGGTGTGCGACGAGTTCGGGCTGATGCTGGTGATGGACGCCAGCCTGCTCGCCGACAACCTGCACTTCATCAAGGAGCGCGAGGAGGCCTGCAAGGACCTGAGCATCCGCGAGATCACCCGCCGCATGGCCGACCTGTGCGACGTGATCTACTTCTCCGCGCGCAAGCTCGGCTGCGCGCGCGGCGGCGGCATGTGCATCCGCAGCGAGGAACTCTACCGCCGCATGCGCGGCCTGGTGCCGCTGTACGAGGGCTTCCTGACCTACGGCGGCATGTCGGTGCGCGAGATGGAGGCGCTCACCGTGGGCCTGGAGGAGACCATGGACGAGGAGGTCATCAACCAGGGCCCGCAGTTCATCGGCTTCATGGTGGACGAGCTCGTCAAGCGCGGCATCCCGGTGATCACCCCGGCCGGCGGCCTGGGCTGCCACATCAACGCGATGCAGTTCGTCGACCACATCCCGCAGGCGCAGTACCCGGCGGGCGCGCTGGCCTCGGCGCTCTACATCGCCGGCGGCATCCGCGGCATGGAGCGCGGCACGCTCTCCGAGCAGCGCGAGCCCGACGGCAGCGAGCTCTTCGCCAACATGGAACTGGTGCGCCTGGCGATGCCGCGGCGGGTATTCACGCTGTCTCAGGTCAAGTACGCGGTGGATCGCCTGGAGTGGCTGTACGCCAACCGCCGCCTGATCGGCGGCCTGGTGTTCACCGAGGAGCCCGAGATCCTGCGCTTCTTCTACGGCCGTCTGGCGCCGGTCTCCGACTGGCAGAACGAGCTCGTCGCGCAGTTCCGCAAGGACTTCGGCGACAGTCTTTGACGAGGCGGCGTCGCCGCAAGGGCTCCAATCTGCCCGATTGTGGGCGAGTGCGGCGCCTTGCGGCGTGCTGCGGTGCGATAATGAAGGCCTGATCGCATTCTGGAGGCCTTCATGGCCAGGTCCTTTTCGATAACCGAGTCGCGCCGCAATCTGTCTTCCGCCCCGCTCGCAGCCGCGCTGGTCGCGCTCGGCATCGCCCTGCCCGGGGCGGCCGCGGCCGAGACGGTGGGCAGCGTCGACACTGCGTTCAAGCTCATCGGCCGCAACCATCAGGTGGTGGTCGAGGCTTTCGATGATCCCAAGGTCAAGGGCGTGGCCTGCTACGTCTCGCGTGCGCGTACCGGCGGCCTGAAGGGCAGCTTCGGGCTCGCCGAGGACACTGCCGACGCGTCGGTCGCATGTCGCCAGGTCGGCGACATCAGCTTCAGTGGTCCGCTGCGCGAGCAGGAGGAGGTGTTCTCGCAGAGCGCATCGATCCTCTTCAAGAAGGTCCGCATCGTCCGCATGGTCGACCCCAGGCGCAACACGCTGGTCTATCTCGTCTATAGCGACAAGCTGATCGAAGGCAGCCCGCAGAACAACGTAACCGCGGTTCCGGTCCCCGCCTCGCTCCCCATCCCGCTGCGCTGATCCCCCAATTTCCCGTCGCGCCTCCTTCCGCCTCCCGGCGGGAGCGGGCGCGTTTTTCCTTTTCTTCCATCATGAACCAGCCCATCGCCAGTCCCGTCTTCCGTTTCTTCCTCCACACCAGCCTCGTGCTGCAGATCGCCATCGGCCTTGCCTGCGGTATCGCGCTCGCCCTCGTCGCGCCCGAGGTCGCGCGTGCCACCGCGCTCCTCGGCGACGTGTTCATCGCCGCGCTGAAGGCGGTCGCGCCGGTGCTGGTCTTCGTCCTCGTCGCCTCCGCCGTGGCGAGCCATCGTCACGGCAGCGAGACGCACGTGCGCCCGATCCTGGTGCTCTACCTGATTGGTACCTTCGGCGCGGCGCTCGTCGGCGTGCTCGCCAGCTTCGCCTTTCCGACCACGCTGGTGCTCGATGCGCCCCAGGTCGCCGGTACGCCGCCGGGCGGTATCGTCGGAGTGCTGAAGAACCTGTTGCTGAACGCGGTCTCGAACCCCGTGCGCGCGCTGATGGAGGCCAACTTCATCGGCATCCTGGCGTGGGCGATCGGGCTCGGTGCCGCGCTGCGCCATGCCGGCGCCGGCACGCGGGCGGTGGTGGCCGACCTCGCCGAGGCGGTGTCGAAGATCGTGCGCGTGGTGATCCGCTTCGCTCCCTTCGGGATCTTCGGGCTGGTCGGTGCCACGCTCACCGAGTCCGGCCTCGGCGCGCTGCTGGGCTATGGCCAGCTCTTGCTGGTGATCGTGGGCAGCATGCTCTTCGTCGCCTTCGTGATGAATCCGCTGCTGGTGTTCTGGAAGACCCGCCGCAATCCTTTCCCGCTGGTAGTCACCTGCCTGCGCGAGAGTGCGGTCACCGCCTTCTTCACGCGCAGCTCGGCGGCCAACATCCCGGTCAACCTCGAGCTCTGCCGCCGCCTCGACCTGCACGAGGACACCTATTCGATTTCGATCCCGCTCGGTGCCACGATCAACATGGCGGGCGCGGCGATCACGATCGCGGTGATGAGCCTGGCCGCCGCGCACACGGTGGGGATCACGGTCGACCTGCCCACCGCGCTGTTGTTGTCGGTCGTGTCGGCGCTCGGCGCCTGCGGTGCGTCCGGTGTCGCAGGCGGCTCGCTGCTGCTGATCCCGATGGCCTGCAACCTGTTCGGCATCCCGACCGATGTCGCGATGCAGGTGGTGGCGATCGGCTTCATCATCGGCGTGGTCCAGGATTCGGTGGAGACCGCGCTCAACTCCTCGACCGACGTGCTGTTCACCGCGGCGGCTTGCCAGGCGGCGGCGAGGGTGGCCTAGAAGCGTCGAGTGCTTCGGCTGTGTCGAAAGCCCGGCGCCGGGCTAGGACAGCCGGCGTGCGAGTTCGCCGAGTTCCGTCGGCAGCTCGGGGCTGGTTCGCTCCGTTGCGGCGGCGAGCGTCTCGACCAGCCGCGCGACCACGCTCTCGTGCGGCAGGCTGGCGCCGTAATGCAGCGCCACGCCGGCGCGGAACAGCGCAAGGGTGGGGAAGTTCTCCACGTCGAGATCGCCGACGAGCTCGGCATCGTCCTCCACGTCCGCCCAGGCAAAGACGATGTCGTGTCGTGCCTCGGCCAGGCGCTCCAGGGTGCTGCGGAACTCCCTGCAGGTGCCGCACCACTGTGCGCATAGCGCGAGCACGACAAGGGGGGCGTTGGCGGCAGGCTGCGCGGCGAGCCGGCTTACCGGCACGACCCGGGCGGATGCGCCGGATTGTGCAGGCGTGGCGGGAGAGGGCATAGCCCCGCAGGGCTTCGGCCCGGAAGGGGCGGACGAGGCGCTCCCCGTCGCCGCGGCGGAGAAAGCGGTAGACGTCGAAGCTGCGGAAGTGGGGGGGATGGACGTGGCGTTCATGACTCGGGTTGGACGCCCGCCCGTGCGCGAGGCTCAGGCCGGGCAGACTTCCAGCATGCTGCACTTGGCGATGCCGAACTCGGTCTCGACCAGCAGCGGGTAGGCGGCGCCGCCGAAGCGGCCGGAGTTCGCGATGTTATAGCCGATCACGCTGCCTGGCACGCGGCCGATGCGGACGCGGCGCCCGATGCGGAAGCCGGCGTCGATCGCGCGATGGATCGACCCTCCCACCGGATCGCGCTGGCTGCGGGTGCGCGACTGCGGGCACGTTCCTTCGACGACGACGAGCGAGCGGGTGTTCATGGTGACCTCTGTGGCGGGGAGCGGAAACGATACCTCTGTCCCTGTTCACGGTCAGCCTAGGGCTTTCCACAGCCCTCTTGTGCCGGAAAGCGTGCGGCATGTGATCGGGATCACGCGCGCGCGCCGGACTGGATGTCAGTTTCGCGACACACTGCGCGGCAAGAAGCTCACCTTCTGTGCCACCACGGCATCGCGCATCTTCGCCACGTGCGGGCGCAGCGCGCCGATCACGTGCATCTCGCAGCGCTTGCAGTCGAACTTCAGCGTCAGCGTCTCGTCGCCATTCACCAGTTGCATCGGGTCGGGGCGGATGCCCTTCACTTCCTTCGGGCACAGGTTGAAGCTGTAGCGCAGGCAGTGCTTGGTGATCATCAGCGAGACGTCGTCGCGCTCCTCGTTGGCTTCGAAGGCAGCGTCGATCAGCTTGACCCCGTGGCGGGCGTAAAAGGCACGCGCCTTGTCGTTCGATACGTTGGCGAGATAGCTCAGTGCGTCCTGCGGGTAGGGTACCGGCGGCTCTACGGGTGCTGCGCGCGGCGGGCGGGCATGGGCCGCGAGGCGGGCAGCTTCCAGCTGCTCCACGGCGTCACGGCGCAAGGCGTTGAGCTGGCTGGCGGGCAGGAAGGGCGCGGCGGGCGGGTCGAGCTCGATCTCGCCCACGGTGAAGATCGTGTTGCCGAGCTTGCCGAGGTGGTCGCGCAGGGTGGCGAGCGCGCGTTCGGCGTTCTGCGCCGGCTCGAATGCGGCGGTGAGCGTGGCGGTGACGGCGACACCGTCCTCGTCGGTCAGCGTCAGCGCGAAGCCGTCCGCGCTCGCCGCGAAGAGCGCATTCACGCCGATGCGGCGTTCGGCGGATTTCTTCTCCAGCGTGCGCTCGAATTCGTGGTCGTGGTTGCGGAACAGTGAGGTGCCGGGAACCAGGTCGGCGGGCAGCGGATCGGCGGGGAAGATGCGGTCGATGCCTGCGCCGCCGCCGTCGGCCTCCGCGCGGTTCACCCGCAGGCCGGTGAGCTCGCCCCTGGGGTCGTACCAGGTGAGGCCGTCAGCGTTGTGGATCGGCGCCGCGCGCTCGACGTCGAAGAACTTGCGCCCCTTGGTGTCGATCTTCTTCACCCGGCCGATCGGCTCGCCGACGAACTTGGGCGACTCGAAGGCCTCGATGCCGTGGCGGCGGTCGTTGGTGAAGTAGTCGGTGTAGCCGCGGTTGAAGGTCTTGTCGGCCTGCGGGGTGAAGAAGAAGGTGGTGCGCCCGCTCGAGGCGCGGCGATATACGGGGCCGTCGGCGTCCGGGTGCGCGAGGATGTCGTCGATCAGGCTGCGGTAGTGCGCGGTGATGTTCTTGACGTAGGAGAGGTCCTTGTAGCGGCCCTCGATCTTGAACGAGCTCACGCCCGCGGCGGCGAGCGCGCGCAGGTTGGCGCTCTGGTTGTTGTCCTTCATCGACAGCATGTGCTGGTTGCTGGCGACGGTGTTGCCGGCGGCGTCCCTGAGGTCGTAGGGCAGGCGACAGGCCTGCGAGCACTCGCCGCGGTTGGCGCTGCGCCCGGTGTGGGCGTGGCTGATGTAGCACTGGCCGGAGAAGGCCACGCACAGCGCGCCGTGCACGAAGTATTCGAGCTGACAGGTGGTGGCCGCGGCGATCTTCTTCACCTCGGCGAGCGACAGCTCGCGCGCGAGCACGATCTGCGAGAAGCCCACGTCCTGCAGGAAGCGCGCCTTGCTGGCGTCGCGGATGTCGGTCTGCGTGCTGGCGTGGAGCTGGATCGGCGGCAGGTCGAGCTCGAGCAGGCCCATGTCCTGCACGATCAGGGCGTCGACGCCGGCGTCAAAGAGTTGCCAGATCAGCTTGCGCGCCGGCTCGAGCTCGTGGTCGAACAGGATGGTGTTGGTGGCGACGAAGACCTCGGCGTGGTAGCGGTGGGCGTGCTTCACGAGGCGGGCGATCTCCGCGACCGAGTTGTCCGCGGACGAACGCGCGCCGAAGGCCGGGCCGCCGATGTAGACCGCGTCCGCGCCGTGGTTGATGGCCTCGATGCCGAAGTCGGCGGTCTTGGCCGGGGCGAGGAGCTCCAGGGTGTGGCGGGGCGGGCGCTCGGGCTGGCTGGGGGTGCGGGTCATGGGGCGGCTCGGGCGCGAGACGACTGCAAGCGCTTGATTGGAAAGGCCGCGATGATAGCAACTGGCTTACGTGCTGACGAGCGCCACCGCCCTGGCCGCCATCGCCCGGGCGCGCTTCCGGCTCCTGGGGCTGGCGGCCCGCCTACTGGGTGATCCAGCGCTTCATTGTCGCCAGCAGGTTGGGAGCGTCGATTGGCTTGACGAGGTGATCGTTCATCCCCGCTTCGAGGTATTCGGTCACCTGTGCCGGCTCGCAATTTGCCGACAGCGCGATGATCGGCAACGCCTGCATGCCGGGCAGTCGGCGGATCTCGCGGGTGGCGGTGATGCCGTCCATCACCGGCATCTGCGCATCCATCAGCACCGCGTCGTAGCTGCGCGACGCCACCTTGGCGAGCGCTTCGGCGCCGTTGTTGGCGATATCCACGTTCATGCCCGCCTTGCGCAGCAGGAGTGCGCCAACATGCTGGTTCACTGCGTTGTCTTCGACCAGCAGGATGCGCGGACCGCTCCCCGGCGCATGGCCCTTGCCGGCGGGCTCGGATGTGTCCAGCTTGGCAGCAGGCTGCGCATCGGCGACCAGCGGCATGGCCTCTGCGCCGCAGGCCGGGGCGACGACCGTAAACCAGAAGGTGCTGCCCTTGCCTGGCATGCTCTCGTAACCGATCCGCCCTCCCATCAATTCGACCAGACGCTTCGAGGTGGCCAGGCCGAGCCCCATGCCGGCGTGATTGCGGGTGGACGAGTCGTCGCCCTGGCGCAGATGCTCGAAGAGCCTGGGCGCTTCTTCGGCCGGTATGCCAATGCCGGTATCGCGCACCGTGATGCGCAGCAGATCGCTATCCGGCTCACGGCGCACCTGCACCGCGATCTCCCCATCGGGGGTGAACTTCAGCGCATTGCCCAGCAGATGGTCGACGACCTGGCGGATGCGCTCACCGTCGGCGAATACGCATGTTGCCGCACTCGGTTCGATCGTCAGCTTCAATTGCAGGCCGTTGGCTGCGGCGCCGGGGGCTATCTTGCTCACAGCCGCCTGCAGCAGGTCGTCGAGCGCAAGCTCGGTGGGGGACAACGCCACGTTGCCTGCCTCCAGCGAAGCCAGGTCGATGACGTCGTTCACCAGCGTCAGCAACTGCTCTCCCGCCCGGGCGATCAGCGCCAGGTGTCCGCGCTCCTCGGGTGGCAGCGAACTCTCCAGCAGGAGTCCGCTGAAGCCGATGACTGCGTTCAAGGGGGTGCGCAGTTCGTGGCTGATGTTGGCGAGGAAGTTGGCCTTGCTGCGCGCCGTCTCCTCGGCGAGCTTGCGGGCGCGCGCCAGTTGATCGATCACCGCGCGCTCGTTGCTGATGTCGTCGACGACCCACACGACACCCTTGCGGCGGTCATTGATATCGACCGCGTTGCCGGTCAGGCGCGCCCAGAACAGCGTGCCGTCGTGACGCGCCAGCTGCTGCTCGCGGCTGCGCGGCTCGCCGTGCCAGATGTGCTCGTAGACGCGCTCGCCGCCGGCTGTGTGGGCGGCCTCGTCCGGGTACAGAATGGCCGAACGCTGCCCCACCATCTCGCCCTGGGGCCAGCCGAACAGCTCATGCAACTTGCGGTTGCCGCGCACCAGAACGCGGTCGCGGACCAGCGCGATGCCCGAAGTGGCGGTGTTGAAGATCGTCTTCTGCTCGTGGTGGGCGACCTGTAGCGCTTCGGCCATGCGGTTGAGCTTCTCGGTGCGCTCGCGCACGCTTGCCTCGAGCTCTTGTCGATACTGTGCCGATTCGTGTTCGCGCGCCTTGTGTGGGGTGATGTCGAACCACGAAACGTGCAGGGCGGCGGTGTGCTCACCCTGCTCGAGCGCGGTCAGCCTGATGCGCGCGGTAAAGGGCGTGCCATCGGCATGCAGCAGCGTCCATTCGTTTTCCGTGTAGCCCTCGGCGAGGGCCTGCGCCATCAGTGCATCCGCCTGCGTGCGCGAATCTGCGCCGCCGGGCTGCATGGGCGGTGACAGTTCGCCCAGCCCGCGGCCCTCAACGGCGCTGGCGTGCTCGAATCCGAGCATCTTCAGCGAGGCGGGGTTGATCGCCGCGAATACGCCGTTCTCGATCAGTACGGAGGGCTGGCCGGACTGCTCGAACAAGGTGCGAAAGCGCGACTCGCTGGCCTTGAGTGCAGCTTCGACCTCCCGGCGCCGCAGTGCGCACGCAACGCGGGCGGCGACGGTGTCGAGCATTTGCTGCTCTTCGGCGAGGAAGCCCCCGCCATCGGTTGGTGTGGCCGGGGCGAGGTGGAGCAGCGAAATGCGTCCACGCGCCCTGTGTTCCGTCACGAGGTCGGCATCAATCCGTTCTATGACTGGCGGATCGTCAAGGGTGTCGATGACCACGTCGTCCCATTGCAGGCGGACGCGGACCTCGCCCGGCCGCTGGCACCCCGACGGCAGCAGCTCGGCGATCTCGGCCAGGATGACGGCGACGGGGCGGTCGAGCGCGTTGAGCGACAGCAACACGCCATACAGGCAGTTGAACTCCTTGACGCGTTCGTGAAGCGCGTCGATCACCCCGTCCAGGTGTTCTCGGTCTCCGCGTTGTGACAGGGGGGGAGCGGGACGATGCCGGAGGATCGGTCACGGTGACGGTGGCGGGCATGGCGGTGTGCTCGGTGGCGGAGGGCGGCGCGCTCGGCATGGTTCGACTGCAGTGTCGAAAAATCATGCATTAACGATATAAAGCGCAAAAACGATTTAAAACGAATTAACGTGAAAACCGAAATTCATTTTTTGATGTCCTGCCGCACGCGAAATCAACTTGGGCTGCCGGCCCGAGTGCGCGTGCAGGCACGGTGCGCAGCAAGGCGCACCGCCCGCAGCTGCAGCCTGATCTTTTAGCGCGCCGATGCCTGCTCGAGCTGGCGGGCGATCTCGGCAGCGAAGTTCGCCGCCGCATCCGGGGTGGCCCCGAGAAAGAGCTCGGGCTCGATCGCCTCCAGCTCCATCAGCACCGGCCGGCCCTCATGGCTCACCAGGTCGACGCGGGCATAGGTGGTTGCCGCGGGTGCGTGCGCAAGCACCGCCTCGGCAAGGGCGCGTTCGGCCGTGCTCGGCGTGTGTGCATGCACGGTGCCGCCATACATGTCCTGCACACGGTAGTCGCCTGCCGCCGGCCGCTTGCAGATCGCGTGGGAAAACGTGCCGCCGAAGTAGATGAGGGAGACCTCGCCCGCCTCGGCGATGCTGCGCACGAAGGGCTGGACCATTACGTCGCCGGCGGCTACGAGGCTCTCCAGGTGGGCGCGGCAGGCGGGGTCTTCGGCCTGCGCGCGCAGGGCACCGATGGCACCGATCGACACGGCAGGCTTGACCACCACCTCGTCCCAGCCCTGCGCGGCCAGGCGTGCGCCGGCGTCGGCAGCGGCGCGCTCGATCCACAGCGTGGGCACGGTGGCGACGCCGCGCGCGGCCAGTTCGCGCAGGTAGCCCTTGTGGCTGTTCCAGGCGATCACCGCCGCCGGATTGACGAGACGGGTTAGCGCGCTGGTGCGCTCGACCCAGGCCAGGAAGGAATCGAGGTGGCGGAAATAGTCCCACGGCGTGCGCACGACGACGAGCGGGTAGGCGGCCCAGTCCTGCTCGCTGTTCCAGGGCAGTACGTCGGCGGCGATGCCGAGCTGCGCCAGCACGGCCACGAGCAGGTGGGTTTCGGGGTCCGGCTTGGTCATCTTGGCGCCGGTGACGAGGGTGATGCGCGGGAGCTGGGGCATGTGGGGGCTCGGCTGTTCGGTAGGCGGCGGGCGCGGACCGCATCGGCCCGCGCGTTGGCAGTCAGTCTACCGGAGCCCCGCCACTCATCCCAGGCTGATGCGGCGGAAGTCGTTCACCAGCTTCGCCAGATGCACCAGGAAGCGGGCCGCGAGTGCGCCGTCGATCACGCGGTGGTCCCACGACAGGCACAGCGGCATGATCAGGCGCGGGGTGAACTCCTTGCCGTTCCAGACCGGCTTGATTTGGCTGCGGGTCACACCCAGGATCGCCACCTCGGGCGCGTTGATGATCGGCGTGAAGCCGGTGCCACCGATCCCGCCCAGACTCGACACCGTGAAGCAGGCGCCGCTCATGTCGGCCGGACCGAGCTTGCCTTCGCGCGCTTTCTTGGCCAGCGCGGCCGACTCCGCCGCGATCTCGTACAGGCCCTTGCGGTCGGCATCCCGGATCACCGGAACGACCAGCCCGTTGGCTGTGTCGGCAGCAAATCCGATGTGGAAGTACTGCTTCAGCACCAGGTTCTCGCCATCGAGGCTGCTGTTGAAGGTCGGGAAGGCCTTCAGCGCGGCGACACTCGCCTTGATCAGGAAGGCCAGCATCGTAAGCTTTGCTGCCTGCGGGTCTTTCGCGTTTTCGGCGTTGACCCGGTTGCGGAAGGCTTCCAGGTCGGTGACGTCGGCCTCGTCGAAATTGGTCACATGCGGGATTATGATCGCATTTCTCGACAGGTTGGCGCCCGAGATCTTCTTGATCCGAGATAGGGGTTCGCTGGTCACCGGGCCGAAGCGGGTGAAGTCGACTTTGGGCCAGGGCAGCAACTCCAGGGTGCTGCCTGGGGGGGCATTCGCGACAGTCTTCCCCGGCACCATCCCGCTCTGCATCGAGGCCTTGATGTGTGCGGTGACGTCCTCGCGGGAGATCCGCCCATTGCGTCCGCTTGGGCGCACCGTCGCGAGATCCACGCCCAGTTCGCGCGCATAGTGGCGAACCGAAGGGCTGGCGTGAACCTTGCCGCCCGCGACCAGGGCCGGGGTTTCGAAGGGGACTGAGGGGGCCGCCGCGGCAGAAGCTTCGGCGGGTTCTTGCCGAGGGCCCTCCGGCGGGGAGGGGGGGGCAGCCGGACCTGCAGGCTGGGGCGCGGGCGCGGAGGCCGCGGGCTTGCCGGCTTGCCCTGCGTCGGACGTCTCGATGCGGATCATCAGACTGCCCGCTGAGACACGGTCACCCACGCCGATCAGTACCTCGCGAACCGTGCCTGCCTGGGGAGCGGGCACGTCCATTGTTGCCTTGTCGGACTCGAGGGTTGCAATGGAGTCGTCGGCCTGAAGGGTGTCGCCCGCCTTCACGAGCACTTCGATCACCGGGACGTTCTGGTAGTCACCGATATCGGGGACGTTCACATCCAGCAAGCGGGTCATTTCGTCTTACCTCGATAGATTGGAACGCCGCCCCGGCCGCAGTTGCGGTTGGTTCGGGGCGGGCAGTACGGTCATTCAGATGCCGAGCGGACTGGGCTTTTCGATGTCGATGCCCAGGCGGATCGTCAACCCGGCGAGGACGGAGGACTCGAGCGTGCCATCGGCTACCAGGCCCTGCAGCGCGGCCAGCGCGATGTAGCGTGCGTCGATCTCGAAGAAGTCGCGCAGCGCGACACGCGTGTCGGAGCGACCGAAACCGTCGGTGCCCAGCACCGTGTAGCGCCGGGGAACCCAGTTGCGAACGAGGTCCGGATAACTGCGCATGAAGTCGGTGGCGGCGACGATCGGCCCCTCGCTCTCGGCCAGTTGCGTCGTGACCCAAGGCTGCCGCTGCGGGGCCTCCGGGTGGAGGAGGTTCCAGCGGTCACAGGCGATCCCGTCCTTGCGCAACTCACCGAAACTCGTCGCGCTCCAGACGTCGGCTGCGACGCCGAACTCGCGCTCGAGCAGTGCTGCGGCTTCCAGCACGTGGAGAAGGATGCTGCCGCTGCCGAGCAATTGAACCCGGGGCGCCCCCTCGAGGGTGCTCGCCTGCAGCCGGTAGAGGCCGCGGCGGATACCCTCCTCGGCACCGACGGGCATTGCGGGCTGACGGTAGTTCTCGTTGTACATGGTGATGTAGTAGAACCCGGTGTGGTTCTCGCTCATCATCCGGCGCACGCCGTCCTCGACGATCACTGCGATCTCGTAGCCGAACGCGGGGTCGTAGGCGTGGCAGGTGGGGATCGTGGCCGCGTACACCTGGCTCTGCCCGTCTTCGTGCTGCAAGCCTTCACCGGACAGAGTGGTACGACCGGCGGTGGCGCCGAGGAGGAAGCCGCGTGCCTGGCAGTCGGCGGCGTTCCAGATCAGGTCCGCAACACGCTGGAAGCCGAACATCGAGTAGAAGATGTAGAAAGGCAGCATCGGCTCGCCGCTGTGCGAATAGCTGGTCCCCGCGGCGATCCACGATGCCAGTGAGCCGGCTTCCGAGATGCCTTCCTCTAGGATCTGCCCCTTGACATCCTCGCGGTAGAAGGCGAGCTGGTCGCTGTCCTGCGGCGTGTATTGCTGGCCCCAGGGCGAATAGATGCCGAACTGGCGGAACATGTCCTGCATGCCGAAGGTGCGCGCCTCGTCGGCGACGACCGGAACGATGCGAGGACCGAGCTGGCTGTCGCGCATCAACTTGTTGAGCAGACGCACGAAGCTCATCGTGGTGGAGATCTCGCGCTCGCCCGAATCCGCATGGAAGGGCACATAGAGGTCGGGTTGGGCGAGAGAGATCGCAGTCGCCGTCCGCGAGCGTTCGGGCAGGAAACCTCCCAGGCTTGCGCGGCGCTCGCGCAGGTAACGCACCTCGGTGCTGTCCTCCCCAGGATGAAAGTAGTGCAGCTCGTCGAGATCCTCGTCGCTCAGCGGCAGCTCGAAGCGCTCGCGGAAGCGCTCGAGGTCGGCGCGCGCCAGCTTCTTGGTCTGGTGCGAGGTGTTCGCGCCCTGTCCGGAGGCCCCCATTCCGTAGCCCTTGGTGGTCTGCGCCAGGATCACGGTCGGTTGTCCGCGGTGACGCACAGCGGCGCTGTAGGCGGCATAGATCTTGATCGGGTCGTGACCGCCACGCTTGAGCGCATCGATGTCGTGGTCGGACATGTTTGCCACGAGCGCGGCGAGCTCGGGATAGCGCGAGAAGAAGTGGGCGCGGTTGTAGTGACCGTCGGTCGCGGACAGTTTCTGGAACTCCCCATCGACCGCCTCGGCCATGCGCTTGAGGATCCAGCCGTCGCGGTCGCGGGCGAAGAGCACGTCCCAGTTGCTGCCCCACAGGCACTTGATCACGTTCCATCCGGCACCGGCGAAGAGGGTCTCGAGTTCCTGCACGATATTGCCGTTGCCGCGCACCGGACCATCGAGCCGCTGCAGGTTGCAGTTGACGACCAGGATCATGTTGTCGAGCTGCTCGCGCGCTGCGAGCGAGATGCCGGCAAGCGATTCGGGCTCGTCCATCTCTCCGTCACCGACGAAGGCCCAGACCTTCCGGTCGCTCGGCGCCTGAATATCGCGGTGCTCGAGATAGCGCTGGAAGCGCGCCTGATAGATGGCGCTGATCAGCCCCAGCCCCATCGAACCGGTCGGGAACTGCCAGAAGTCCGGCATCAGGGTTGGGTGCGGGTAGGACGAGAGGCCACGACCGATGCCCCCGGAAACCTCTCGCCTGAAGTGGTCGAGGCTATCGGTGCCGAGGCGGCCCTCGAGGTGGGCGCGGGCATAGATGCCGGGTGCCGAGTGCGGCTGGAAATACACCAGGTCACCCGGATGGTCGGCGCTGCGCCCACGGAAGAAGTGGTGGAAGCCGACCTCGTAGAGATCTGCAATCGACGCATAGGTCGCGATGTGGCCACCGAGCTCGGGGTGCTTCTTGTTCGCGCGCGAAACCATCGCGAGCGCATTCCAGCGGTGGATGGCGGTGATTCGGGTCTCGAGGTCGAGATCGCCGGGGTAGGGCGGCTGGGCTTCGACGCCGATCGTGTTGCGATAAGGGGTGGTGTGGCGAGTGTGAAAGCGACCTCCGGACCGGCGGCCGGCCTCGATCAGGCGATCGACGAGGTACTCTGCGCGTCCCAGTCCGTCGCGTTCGATGACCGCTGAGAGGCTATCCAGCCAGTCACGCGTCTCTTCGTTGTCGGTGTCTGCGCCGAGGTGGATGTTCGTGCCTTGCTGCTTGTTGGTCATGGCCCTCTGCTCCAGTCTGGCGGCTGCCTGCTCACTTCCCTGTGCGCTGGCAGCCGCGGGGTATCGGTGTGAAGGCAGTCTATCGGGCCGATTCAATATTCTTTTTGTCCTAGAGCATTGCGGAGCCCGCCTGCACGCGAGCTCCGTCGCCCTTACTTCTTGCGCATCGGCGGCAGGTCGGTGCAGCTGCCGTGCGCCACTTCGG
>ENA-UOUJ01000197-UOUJ01000197.1-activated-sludge-metagenome-genome-assembly--contig:-NODE-197-length-49841-cov-9.731169_pt1 | contig 49841 bp, 46 predicted proteins | sample MGYA00249839_ERZ747224 | MGnify/ENA primary metagenome ERZ747224 (study PRJEB28782, sample SAMN03220277) | activated sludge metagenome | biome: wastewater; feature: sewage sludge; material...
GCGCCGGGCCGTGACGCGTCGCGTAGGAGCGCCGCAAGGCGCGAACACGGCATCGATCGCCCCCGACCACATCGCCCGCCGCACAGCCGCTTTCGCGGCTGGCGCCGCCCCTGCGCGCCCCTCACTCCTGCCATGGCAGGGACGTGACGCGGGTTGCCTCCTTGCGGTGGCGCAGCCAGTTGGCGCGGTAGGCGCGCGCGAGCTCGCAGTGGTCGCGCACGATCAGGATGTTCTCGGCGTTGCGGTTGTCGGCCGACCAGGTGAAGTTGTAGGAGCCGGTGAGCACCGCGCAGCGCGGGCCTTCGGCATCCACGATCAGCACCTTGTTGTGCGCCGCGTTGTAGCGCGTCTCGAAGGCCACCGGCACGCCCGCTGCAAGCAGCCGTGAGATGGCATTGCCCTTCTCGCGGCGGTTCATCTGGGCGTCGGCGAGCACCTCGACGCGCACCCCGCGCCGCTGCGCCGCCGCCATCGCATCGGCGATGCCTCTGCTGGTGAAGGCGTACGCATGCACCTCCAGCGTCTTGCGCGCGCTGCGAATCAGGCTGATCACCACTTTCTCGGTGTCGTCGCGCGGCGCGAAGGCAAGTTCGATCTCGCCCTTGCCCGCGAAGCGCTCGCTCGCCTGCACGCCCGGGAGCGCCGGCACCGCGACGAGGGCGAGCCCGGCCAGCCACCCGAGCAAGGGCGCGCGGCGCCCACCCACGCGCTCACGCACCCTTGGCGCGCTCCATCACCGCGGCGAAGAAGCCATCGGTGTCGTGCACATGCGGCAGCAGACGCAGGCGTTCGCCGGTCTCCAGCGCCACGCCCTGGGCCGCCAGCACCTCCTGCGCCGACAGCGCGCGAAATTCGGGATGCGCGGCAAGGAAGGCGTCGACGATGCCATCGTTCTCCTCGGCGAGCAGGCTGCAGGTGGCGTACACCAGGCGTCCGCCTGGACGCACCACGCGCGCCGCGGCGGCGAGGATCGCGCCCTGCTTGGCGACCATTTCCTCGACTGCCGCCGGCGACTGGCGCCACTTGAGGTCGGGGTTGCGGCGCAGCGTGCCCAGCCCGGTGCAGGGCGCATCGACCAGCACGCGGTCTGCCTTGCCCGCCAGGCGCTTGACCTTGGCGTCGGCCTCGTGGGCGATCAGCACCGGATGCACATTCGACAGGCCGGCGCGCGCCATGCGCGGCTTGAGCTTGGCCAGGCGCTTCTCGGACACGTCAAAGGCGTACAGGCGCCCGGTCGTGCGCATCATCGCGCCCAGCTGCAGGGTCTTGCCGCCCGCGCCCGCGCAGAAGTCCACCACCAGCTCGCCACGGCGCGGCTGCACCAGCAGGCCGAGCAGCTGGCTGCCCTCGTCCTGCACCTCGAAGCTGCCGTCGAGGAAGAGCGGATGCTTCTGCAGCGCCGGTTTGCCCGCCAGGCGGATCGCCTGCGGCGACAGCCGGCCGGGCTCGGCGCGCACCCCATCGGCCTGGAGGCGCTCGAGCAGCGCATCACGGTCGGTTTTGATCAGATTCGCCCGCAGATCGAGCGGCGCCGGACGATTGAGACCGTGCGCGAGCGCGATCAGCTCGTCCTCGCTCATCTGCGCCAGCAGGCGCTCGGCCAGCCAGTCGGGCAGGTCGGCACGCTCGGCCAGGCTGGGCTCGCCGGTCTCGGCGGCCTTGATCGAGGTGATCCAGTCGCGCTCGGTGGCGCTCGCCAGGCCCTCGAAGTTGCGCATCGGCCAGCCCTCGCCGCGCGCGAACCAGGCCAGCAGCAGCATGCGCGGGGTGGCTTCCGCCCCGGCGATGCGGCGCAGCCAGCGCAGGCGGCGCAGCACGCCGTACACCGCCTCGGCGATGAAGCCGCGGTCGCGGTGGCCGAGCTCGCGGTTGTCGCGGAAATGGCGCGACAGTACGGCATCGGCCGGATAGTCGAAGGCGAGCACGGCGTCGAGCGCCTGCGTGGCCTGGATGAAGAGCGTGCGCGACACCGCACCTTCGGCGGGGCGTTCGGCCGCGCTCGGCTCCTGCGGCTTGCGCACGCGGTTCTTTTCAGTCTTGGTTTTCATTTCAGTTCGGGTTCCTGGCGGCGGTGGCGGCAGCGGCGCCCGCCTCGATGCGCGAGGCGCGCTGGTCGAGCACGCCGCCCTTGTCGTCGGTGATGCGGATACGGACCGGCAGCAGGCTGTGGCGCCTGGACAGCCAGATGTCGATGTCGAGGTCGTCCTTCTCGGCGAAGGCATGCAGACGCACGGTGTCGAGCTGCTCGCCGGCGAGTTCGAGGCGCTCCTCGCCGCGCGGCTCGACCACCGCCTGCTTGATGCTCTTGTTGGTGACCACGGCGAAGCGCGCCGGCTTGCCGGACTCGGCCACCTTGCGCGCCTGGTGCCACAGGCTCAGCAGATCCTGGTCGCCGGCGCGGATCTCGCCGCTGCGCCGCTCCTCGCCGCCGCGGCGGATGCTGACCTTGCCGGTCGCCCAGTCGAACTCGGCGCGCTCGGGCTTGCGCCCGCGCTGGTCGACCTCGAACAGCGCCGGGCGCATGCCCTTGGCGTCCACCGTGCCGGTGCTGCGCTGCTCGTACTCCAGGCCGAACAGCCCGGCGAGCCCCTTGGCCTGCAGCGCGAGCGAAAGCGCATAGCGCCCCTCCGCAAGCTTCCAGTCGTGGCGCGCCTCGCCCACCTTGAAGCCGGACGAACCGTAGTGCACGTCGTAGAGGATGTAGCCCTGCGCGGACGGTTCGCTCGCCGCGTTGGCGGGGAGCATGGCGAGGCTGGCGGAAGCGGCGAGCGCAAGGCGGGCCAACAGCGCGCGCATCACGCCCGCGCCCCGGGCTCGGGCGCCGGCACCAGCAGCGCCTCGCTGCCCTGGGCCGGCGCATCGCGCAGGCTCACCCGGCCGCCGGCGAGCTCGAGCCGGTCGTCGACGAACCAGCGCACCGCCTGCGGGTAGATACGGTGCTCCTGCGCCAGCACGCGCGCGGCCAGGGTGTCCTCGTCATCGCCCGAGAGCACCGGCACCGCGGCCTGGATCACGATCGGCCCGTCGTCGAGCTCGGCGGTGACGAAATGCACGCTCGCGCCGTGCACCTTCACCCCGGTCTCAAGCGCGCGGCGGTGGGTATGCAGCCCCGGGAAGGCGGGCAGCAGCGAGGGGTGGATGTTGAGGAGGCGGCCCTCGTAGCGGCGCACGAAGCCGTCGGTGAGCACGCGCATGAAGCCGGCAAGCACGACCAGGTCGGGCGCATGGGCGTCGATGCACGCGGCGAGCGCCTGGTCGAAGCTGGAACGGTCGGAGTGGGATCTGTGGTCGACGACCGCGGTCGCGATGCCGTGCGCGCGCGCGAACTCGAGGCCGCCCGCGCCCGGCCGGTTGCTGATCACCGCGGCGATGCGCGCGCCCGGGATGCCCGCGCGCACGATGGCTTCCATGTTGCTGCCGCGGCCGGAAATGAGGATGACGATGGACTTCATGGGATGCTGTAAAGAGGGAAAGATCTTGGTGGCGCCGACGGCACCGGCCTGAAGATCGGCCGGCTACCACCCCTGAACATGGCCGCGATGATACCCGACCCGCGGCAAGCTCCCGGCGCACCTCAGGAATATCGCCGTTTTTTATGGCAGCGCCGGCAGGCGCGAAGGGGGCGGTCTACATCACCCGGGCGCATTTATGCAGTGCTGCATTCGCGCCTGGCGGCGCTTCTAAATGAACCAGCGCGCTTCGATCGCATGCAGGCGCGGCACCAGCCGCGAAGCGGACTCCACCCCATGCTGGAGCGCATGGCCCGGCTTGCCGCGGCCCTCCTCCGTATAATCCGGCCTTTGCCTCGCCGATTCTCCCCATGCCCCACATCCACCGCCTATCCGATCTGCTGGTCAACCAGATTGCCGCCGGCGAGGTAGTCGAACGCCCGGCCTCGGTGCTCAAGGAGGTGCTCGAGAACGCGGTCGATGCCGGCGCGCGCGCGGTCGAGGTGCAGCTCGAGCAGGGCGGCGTGCGTCGCATCCGCGTGGCCGACGACGGCTGCGGAATCGCGCGCCACGAACTCGCGCTCGCACTCGAGCGCCACGCCACCAGCAAGATCGCCACCCTCGACGACCTCGAGCACGTCGGCACGATGGGCTTTCGCGGCGAGGCGCTGGCCGCGATCGCCGCGGTGGCGCGCACCAGCATCACCAGCCGCGCCGAGGGCGCGAGCCACGCCTGGCGTATCGAGGCCGGGCGCGAGCCCGAGCCGGCGGCGCTCGACCAGGGCACCGTGGTCGACGTCGCCGACCTCTACTACAACACCCCCGCGCGGCGGAAGTTCCTCAAGACCGAATCCACCGAGTTCGCCCACTGCGACGACATGTTCCGCCGCGTCGCGCTCGCGCGCCCGGACATCGGCCTGCAGCTCGCCCACAACGGCCGCGTGATCCACCGCCTGCCGCCGTCGCCGCCGGCTGCGCGCGTCGCCGCGTTGATGGGCGACGACTTCCTGCAGCACGCCCGCGAGGTCCAGGCCGACGCCGGCGTGCTGCGCCTGGCCGGCTTCGCCTCGCTGCCCGCCTACTCGCGCACCAGCCGCGACGCGCAGTATTTCTTCGTCAATGGTCGCTTCGTGCGCGACAAGCTACTCGCCCACGCGGTGCGCGAGGCCTACGCCGACATCCTGCACGGCGCGCGCCACCCCGCCTACGTGCTCTTCCTCGAGCTCGACCCCGCCGGGGTAGACGTAAACGTGCATCCGGCCAAGATCGAGGTGCGTTTCCGCGAGTCGCGCGCGGTGCATCAGTTCGTCTTCCACGCCGTGCGCCGCACGCTGGCCGAGAGCGGGGCGGGACGCGCGGCGGAGGTGTCCGCACCCGCGGCCACGGCTGCGGGTGCCGGCCCCGGTTCAGGAGCCGGCGCGCTGCAGGCCTCGCCGGCGTCGAGCGCAGTCCCGCAAGCGGGCTTCGGGAGCGCCATGCCACCGCCCTCCGTTGCGGCCGGCACCCAGGCAGCCTCGCGGTCCTGGCCGCCCGCCCACGCCCAGCAGGGACGCCTGGCGATGGAGTCGGCGAGCCGCGCCTACTTCGACTTCGCCGCGGGCGCGCGCGAAGCGGGCAGCGCCGGCCTGCCCGGTCGATCCGCCGAACATCCCTCGGCCCCCCGCTCCGCGCTCGCGGAGACCGCCACGGGCGAGGCCCCGCCGCTCGGCTACGCGCTCGGCCAGCTGCACGGCATCTACATCCTCGCCCAGAACGCTGCCGGCCTCGTGCTGGTGGACATGCACGCCGCCCACGAGCGCATCCTCTACGAGAAACTCAAGACGGTGATCGACGGCCGCCCGGCGGTGCAGCGCCTGCTGATCCCGGCGGTGTTCTCGGTGGGGGCGAAGGACATGGCCGCTGCCGAGGAATGCACCGAGGTGCTCGCCGGCATGGGCTTCGAGATCGCTGCCGCCGGCCCGCAGGAGCTCTTGGTCCGCAGCGTGCCCGCGCTGCTGGCGAGCGCGCCGGTGGCCGAGCTGGTGCGCGAGCTGCTGCAGGAGCTGCGCGAATTCCCCGCCACCGAGGTCGTCACCGCAAGGCGCAACGAGTTGCTCGCGACCATGGCCTGCCACGGCGCGGTGCGCGCCAACCGCCAGCTCACGCTACCCGAGATGAACGCCCTGCTGCGCGACATGGAGGCCACCGAGCGCGCCGACCAGTGCAACCACGGCCGCCCCACCTGGACGCAGCTCAGCCTGGCCGAGCTCGACCGCTTCTTCATGCGCGGACAGTAGGGGCACCGGGCGCGTTTTCCACGCCAGCCGGCGCCCTTGAATCAGGTCGCCCGATACACCAGCACCCCGACCACCACCGCCGCCACCGTGGCCCAGCCGATTCGATCGACGTATTTGCGCAGCGCGCCCTCCATGCGCTCGCCCCCCCAGGCCATCAGCCCTGCAACCAAAAAGAAGCGGGCGCCGCGGCCGATCAGCGAGGCCAGCGTAAACGGCAGCAGCGCCATCGAGGCCACCCCGGCGGCGATCGTGAACACCTTGTAGGGGATCGGCGAGAAGCCGGCGATGAAGATCGCCCAGAAACCCCACGCTTCAAACCAGGCCACTGCCTGCTCATACGCGCCCCAGTAGTTGCTGCCACGCAGCCAGGGCTCGATGAGGTCGAAGGCGTAGTAGCCGATCAAGTAGCCGAACAGCCCTCCAGCCACCGAGGTCAGCGTGGTCAGGAGGGCGAACCACCAGGCGCGATGCGGATTTGCCAGGCACATCGGCGCGAGCATGACGTCCGGGGGAATCGGGAAGAAGGACGACTCGGCAAAACTCAACCCGCCCAGGAACCAGGGCGCGCGCCGATGCCGCGACCAAGCCATCGTGCGCTCGTAGAGCGGCGAAAAGATTTTCAAGGAAACACCTCGACATGTATGCACGGCCATCCCGTGCGCGACGGGCGCCATCATAACCGCAAGGCACAAGCACCATGAACGACACCAGAACGCTTACAGCCTCGTCACGACACCGGCAGCCGGGGGCACTCTCGTCGCCGGATCGCACACCGGAGCAGGGACCGGGGTTTTCCCCAGCACCGGTGCGCAGCTTTCGGGACAAGCTGTGGACAAGCCATGCAAGCCGCTGGCCGAAAAGGAGAATCGGCTGCTGCCCGTTTTTTGTGCAGCGCGACGACGCGGTACTAAGTCTCACCCACCGATGCGGCGGATTTGAGTCGGAGCGGGGCTTCTGCTAGCTTTCGGCATAGCCGAGCAATACGCCGTTTCACTTGCCCCGCGCCGTCATCTCCACCTGCTGACGACGTAGTGCCCCGTATCGGAGAATGCACTCCATGAAGAAGACCCTCGCCGCGGCCAGTGCCGCGGCCCTGCTGGCGGGTGCTTGCGCCCTGCCCGTCCATCCCGACTCCACGGCCAACGCCCCGGCAGCCGTCTCGCAGCGCGCGCTGCACTCCGCTGCACACTGGAACGGCCTCGCCCGCGACGTCGCGCAGCGCCTGTCCGCCCGCCTGGCCCCGCAGACGGCGCTGTTCGTCAATCAGCATGCCGACGCATCGGCCTTCGACCGCGCCTTCTCCACCCAGTTGATCACCGCCCTGCTAGAAGCCGGCCACCCGGTGCTGCGCACTCCGGCGGGCGCCCTGCGCGTCGGCGTGGACACCCAGGTCAAGCCCGGCGTCGACGCCACCGGTGCGCTCGAAGTCATCGTCAGTACCAGCGTGACCGACAGCAGCCGGTTCATCGCGCGCGAGACCGGCGTGTTCCGCGCGGACGCGGCTGACAAGGCCCTCTATCTCGCCGCCCCGCAGGCACGCTCCAAGTCCTTCCAGGTCGTCGGAGGCGAATGATGCGCAAGCCCGCACTCCTCGCCGCCGCCATCGCGGCCACCGCGCTCCTCGCCGCCGGCTGCGCCACCGAGCCGGTCGCGCAGCGCAAGGAGATCAGTTTCGACGCCGCCGCGGCCAACCCGCTGATCCCGTCCAACTACGCCGCCGCCGACAGCCTGCTCGCACAGCTGCGCGGCCAGCTTGCGCCCACGCAGGCGCTGATCGCAGCGACGGTGGTGAACATCGACGCACTCGAGCAGTCCTCCACCCTTGGCCGCCTCGTCTCGGAGCAGGTCTCCGCGCGCTTCACGCTCGCCGGCTACCGCATGATCGAGATGAAGTTCCGCAACAACGTCTACATGGCTCGCGACCAGGGCGAGCTCATGCTCACCCGCGAGATCCGCGACCTCGCCAGCTCGCACGACGCCCAGGCGGTGGTGGTGGGCACCTATGCGCAGAGCAGCGAACTGGTGTTCGTGAACCTCAAGGTCATCCAGCCCGAGACGAACGTGGTGCTGGCGGTGCACGACTATGCCCTGCCGCTGGACACGATGACACGCTCGATGCTGCGCGGCCACCGCTGATGCAGTAGCGTCGGGGCGGAGAAGCCCTTCCGTCCCCGACGCACCCCACTGCCGGCAGTGAAGGCGACCGATGAGTCAGTCTGTCGACTTTTCTTACACTGCCCGTCACCGCCCCTCAAAAATCCCCAGGTAAACAAAGCACTGCATTCCAGGCATGGTGCTTGCTCAAGTTCAAGGGCTGCACACGGGCGTTCGCAAGCGTTCGTGGCGCGTTAACCATCTGAAGCCTTGAACAGGAGAGTGCCATGAGATTCCGCAAGCAGCTCCTCGCCGCCGCCTTGCTCGCGACCGGCCTGGGAACGGGGGTCGCCCATGCGACACCGATCTCGCTCACCAAGCTGACCGGTATCGCGGGGGGGACGGTTGCGGCGACGGCCGTCTTCCGTGCCGATCTGTCTGGTGCCGGGATCGGCACCTTGCAGTCGATCACCATCCGCGACAACAGCTTCGGGATTGGTGGATCCGCGGGGCAATTCAGCGGATTCGACCTCGACGCGATCATCCTGTCGACCAGCTCATGCGACACGGCCCTCTGTGTCGCAGGTCTTTCTCCGCTGAGCGCATTCAACTACTCGAGCGGCGTGATCTTCACCTCGGGCGCACAGCGCGCTCCGGCCGATCCGAAGCTCTTCGGCACTGGCCCCACCGGCAGCACGGTCGACAACGCCGTCGCCACCCTCGGACTGTTCGACGGCGAATCCATCGCAGGCCCGGGAGCCGACGGTTTCCTCAGCCTCGGCGACGGTGGCAAGATCAGCTTCAACCTGAGCTCGGCACTGTCCACAACAGGCCTCTATCTCTATCTCGGCGAGGTGGGCGACAACGGCGAGGCGCTGGCCGGCGAGATCACCATCTCGCAGAATCCGGTCCCCGAGCCCGTCTCCCTTTCCCTGCTGGCCATCGGTCTTGCCGGGCTGGGAATCGGACGCCGCGCGCGGCGAGCCTGAGACGCTGGCGGCTCCGTGCAGTTGGCTCCGTGCTGGCGGATCGCGACGTAGCGGGGGATAATCCACCCCCCTGCGTCGTCGCGCCCCCCTTGCCCGCGTGCCCACTGAAGCACCTCCCGATCTGACCCACGCCACGCCCGTCGCCCTTCCGCCCGCCCTGCTGCTGCTCGGCCCCACCGCCAGCGGCAAGACCGCGAGCGCGCTTGCGCTCGCGCAGGCTCTGCCGGTGGAGGTGATCAGCGTGGATTCGGCGCTGGTGTACCGCGACATGGACATCGGTACCGCCAAGCCGAGTGCGGAAGAGCGCGCAGTGTGCCCGCACCACCTGATCGACGTGGTCAGCCCCGAGGAGAACTACTCCGCCGCGCGCTTTCGCGCCGACGCGATCCGCCTGATGGGCGAGATCGTCGCGCGCGGCAATGTTCCGCTGCTCGCCGGCGGTACCATGCTGTACTTCAAGGCGCTGCGCGACGGGCTCTCCGACCTGCCCGCGGCCGACCCCGAGTTGCGCCGCGCGCTCGACGACGAGGCCGCCGAGCGCGGCTGGCCGGCGCTGCACGCCGAGCTCGCCCGCCTCGACCCCGAGGCCGCCGCCCGCCTCGAGCCGGGCGACGCCCAGCGCATCCAGCGCGCGCTCGAGATCGTGCGCCTCACCGGCCGCCCGCTCGCCGAGAGCTACGCCCGCAAGGAAGACGACTCCCTGCCCTGCCGCCTGCTGGCGATTGCGCTCGCGCCCTCGGACCGCGGTGCGCTGCACGCGCGCATCGAGGAACGCTTCGACACCATGCTGCACGCCGGCCTGGTCGACGAGGTGCGCCAGCTGCGCGCACGCTACCGGCTCGACCCGTCCATGCCCTCGATGCGCTGCGTCGGCTACCGCCAGGTGTGGGAATACCTCGACGGCAGCACCGGCTACGACGAGCTGCGCTTCAAGGGCATCGCCGCCACCCGCCAGCTCGCCAAGCGCCAGCTCACCTGGCAGCGCCAGTTCCGCGAGACCTGGCCCGGCTTCGTCGAGCTCGACTGCCTGCGCCCCGACCTCCCCGAGGCCGTGCTGCACACCGCCCTGCGGCTGCTGCACGACCTCCCCCTGCACCCCGCCTGAACGGAACCCCACTCCATGGATGAACAGATCATCGCCGACGTCGAGCAGTGGCTCGACGAGGTCGTCATCGGCCTCGACCTCTGCCCCTTCGCGGCCCGCCCGCGGCGCGAGAAGCGCGTGCGCATCGCGGTCAGCCACGCCACCACCGCCGAGACCCTGCTCGACGACCTGCAGGCCGAGCTCGAGCGCCTGTCCGACACCCCGGCGGCGGAGCTCGAGACCACCCTGCTGGCGATCCCCGACATGCTGGAAGACTTTGCCGACTACAACGATTTCCTCGACGCGGTGGACCTGTGGGTCGAGCAGTTCGGCTGGGAGGGCGAGCTGCAGGTGGCGAGCTTCCACCCGCAGTACCAGTTCGCCGACACGGAGGCCGGAGATCCGGGCAACCTCACCAACCGCTCGCCCTGGCCGCTCCTCCACATCATCCGCGAGGAGAGCCTGGAGAAGGCGATCGAGCATTACCCCGACGTCGACCGCATCCCCGAGCGCAACATCGCACGCATGAAGGCGCTCACTGCCGAAGAGCGCGCGAAGCTCTTTCCCCACCTGTTCGGTTAAGGCGAGGAAGGCCGATCGATCCGTTCCGCTGCTCCCCGCAACCGCGCGATGAATGTCATCGGCAAGCTACCCGCGCCGGTTCGCAGGACCCGATTTTCCACCTTCGGCCGCGCTGGCCGCGCACCAAAAGCGGGAGTAGACTGGCGGCAAGCGTGAAATTCTTCCTTTGTCCCAGTTCGTAGCCCTTGCAACCCAGAACGCAGGAGTTTTTCCCATGTTCCCCGAGTATCGCGACCTGATCACCCGCCTCAAGCACAACGATCGCCACTTCACGCAGCTCTTCGAGAAGCACAACGAGCTCGACCAGAAGATCCACAACATCGAGACCCACATCGTCCCCGGCACCAGCCTCGAGGTCGAGGTCATGAAGAAGGAAAAGCTGGCGATCAAGGACCAGATCTACGCGTACCTGAAGAAGGTCGAAACCGAGAGCTGATCGCCACCCCGCCACGACAGGCCGCCCCGCCAGCGCGATCCGCGCGGCGGGGTTTTTCGTCTTCAGGCTGCGGCGCCGTGTACGACCTCGGCCTGCGCCTCGCGCTCACGCCGCGCCAGCAGTGTGTACACGGTCGGCACCACGAAGAGCGTGAAGAAGGTGCCGATCGTCAGCCCGCCCACGATCACCCAGCCGATCTGCTGGCGGCTCTCCGCCCCGGCGCCGGTCGCCAGCGCGAGCGGCACGGACCCGAGCACCATCGCGCCGGTCGTCATCAGGATCGGCCGCAGGCGCAGCACCGCCGCCTCCGTCACCGCCTCGCGCAGCGCTCGTCCCTGCTCGCGCAACTGGTTGGCGAACTCCACGATCAGGATGCCATGCTTGGTGATCAGGCCGACCAGGGTGACCAGGCCGATCTGGCTATACACGTTGAGCGTGCCGCCGGTGAGCCACAGCGCACCGAGCGCGCCGGTCATCGACAGCGGCACCGTCAGCATGATGATGAAGGGGTCGCGGAAGCTCTCGAACTGTGCTGCCAGCACCAGGTAGATGAAGGCGAGCGCGAGCAGGAAGACGAGCGCGAGGCTCTCCGAGCTGGTGCGGAACTCGCGCGACTGGCCATCGTAGTCGGTGCCGTAGCCAGGCGGCAGGATGCGGCCGGCGGTGTCCTCCATCCACTGCAGCGCCTCGCCCAGCGCATAGCCCGGCGCCAGGTTGGCGGTGATCGTCACCGCGCGGCGCTGGCCGAAATGGTTGAGCTCGCGCGGCGCCACGCGCTCATCCACCTGCACCACGCTGGTCAGCGGCACCATGCCGCCGTCGCGCGCACGCACGTAGATGTCGCGGATGTCGCGCGGGTCACGACGTTCGTCGGCGGCGACCTGCACGATCACGTCGTACTGCTCGGCGTCCTGCTTGTAGCGCGTGACCTGGCGACCGCCCAGCATGCTCTCGAGCGTACGCGCGATCACGTCCACCGCCACGCCGAGGTCGGCCGCACGGTCACGGTCCACCTGCACCGCGAGCTCGGGCATGGTCAGCTTGAGGTCGGTGTCGGGCGACACCAGGCCGGGGTTCAGCCGCATCTCGTCGAGGAAGGCCTCGGCCACGCGCGCGAGTTCGTCGTAGCTCTCCGAGCTCGACACCACGAAGCTCAGCGGCCGCGAGCGCACGCTCTGGCCGAGCGAGGCGGGCAGGATGGGAAAGGCGTTCACTCCGGGCACCGCGCGCAGCTTCGGCTGCAACTCGGCGGCGATCTCGCCCGCCTTGCGGCTGCGCTCGGCCCAGTCGCCGAAGCCGACGAAGGAGATGCCCTGGGACACCGTCGGGTTGCCGGCGATCACAAGGTAGCGGTCGACCTCGGGCAAGCCGGCGTAGATGCGCTCGATCTCCACGGCGTAGCGCTCCATGTAGTCGAGCGTGGCACCCTCCGGGCCGGAGAACATGCCGATCACACGACCGCGGTCCTCCAGCGGCGCGAGCTCGGTCTTCAACTGCCCCATCAGCCACACCGAGCTTCCCGCCACCACCGCGAACACCAGCATCACCAACCAGCGCGCGTGCAGCGCCACACCCAGCGCGCCGCGGTAGCCGCGGGTGAGCCAGCCCAGGAAGCGCTCGATGCCGTTGTAGATCGGGCCGTGCCTGGGCTCGTGGCGCAGCAGCTTCGAGCACATCATCGGCGACAAGGTCAGCGCTACAAAGCCGGACACGATCACCGCGCCGGCGAGGGTGAGCGCGAATTCGGTGAACAGCTTGCCCGTCCGCCCGCTCATGAAGGCCACCGGCGCATACACCGCGGCCAGCGTGATCGTCATCGCCACCACCGCGAAACCGATCTCCTTCGCCCCCTTGAAGGCGGCGGCCAGCGGTTCCATACCCTCCTCGATGTGGCGGTAGATGTTCTCCAGCACCACGATCGCATCGTCCACCACCAGGCCGATCGCCAGCACCAGCGCGAGCAACGTGAGCGTATTGATCGAGAAGCCGAACACCAGCATCAGCGTGAACGCCCCCACCAGCGACACCGGGATGGTCACCAGCGGCACCAGCATCGCACGCCAGTTGCGCAGGAAGAACAGGCACACCGCCGCCACCAGCAGCACCGCCTCCCAGATCGTGGTGAACACCGACTCGATCGAGCGCTCGATGAACACCGTGGTGTCGTTGGCGATCATCATCGACATGCCCTCGGGCAGCTCGGCCTGCAGCCGTGGCAGCATCTCGTCGAGGCCGCGCTTGAGGTCGAGCGGGTTCGCCACCGACTGTTTGATCAGCCCGATCGAGATCGCCGGTCGCCCCATGAAGCGCACCGCGGTGCGCTCGCTCTCGGGCGCCACGTCGACGCGGCCGACGTCGCGGATGCGTACCGGATAGGCATCCGCGCTCTCGCCCTGGCGCAGCACGATGGCCTCGAACTGCGCCGGCTCGACCAGGTCGGTCTGCGCCACCACCGCGAACTCGCGCTCGCGGCTCTCGATGCGACCCGCGGGCAGCTCCACGTTCTGGCGCCGGATGGCGTCCTCGACATCCTGCACGGTGAGGCCGAACGCGGCCAGGCGATCGCGGTCCAGCCACACCCGCATGGCCTGGCGGCGCTCGCCGAACAGGCGCGCATCGGCCGCCCCGGGCAGGGTCTGCAGGCGCGGCTTGATGACGCGGTTGGCGAAGTCGCTGATCTCCATCGGCGAGTGCCGGTCGGAAGAGAACGCCACCCAGATGATCGGGCTGGCGTCGGCCTCGACCTTGGCGATCACCGACTCGTCGATGTCGTCGGGCAGGCGCTGGCGCACGCGCGACACGCGGTCGCGCACGTCGGCCGCGGCCGAGTCGGCGTCGCGCTCGACACGGAAGCGCACGGTGATCTGGCTGCGCTCCTGGCGGCTGATCGAGGACAGCACGTCCACGCCCTCGATGCCGGCGAGCGAATCCTCCAGCGGCTTGGTCACCTGAGACTCGACGATCTCGGCGCTGGCACCGCGGTAGCGCGTGTCCACGGTCACCACCGGCTCGTCGATGTTGGGATATTCGCGCACGGTGAGCCGCGAGTACGACATCAGGCCCACCAGCAGCACGAGCAGCGACAGCACGGTGGCGAACACCGGGCGACGGATGCAGATCTCGGAGAGGACCATCGCTCAGTCCGCCCGCGCCACACCGGCGGGCGCACCCGCCACCTTCACCGCCGCGCCGTCGCGCAGCTTGAGCTGGCCGGCGGTCACCACCACCTCGCCCGCCTGCACTCCCTCGACCACCTCGACCATCGCGTCGCGGCGTGCGCCGATGCGTACCTCCACGCGGTGCGCCTTGCCCTCGGCGACCCGATACACGAATTGGGTATTGCCCGGCGCCGGCACCAGCGCGGCCTCGGGCACCACCACCACGTCGGCACGCTCGGCGAGGATCAGGCGCACGCGCACGAACACCCCCGGGCGCAGGCGCAGCTCGGGGTTGGGCAGGCTGGCGCGCAGCCTCACCGCACGGCCCTGCGCATCGACCAGCGGATCGATCGCCTCGACCGTGGCGGCGAAGCGCTCGCCCGCCAACACGTCGCTCGCGATCTCCACGGTCTGCCCGGGGCGCACCCGGTCGAGGTAAAGCTCGGGCAGGCGGAAGTCCACCTTCAGCGTGGCGATGTCCTCGAGGTTGATCATGGCCTCGCCGTCCTTGACGAAGTCGCCCGGGCTCACGCTGCGGATGCCGACCACGCCGCCAAACGGCGCGCGGATCTGCATGCGCGCGAGCCTGGCCTGGGCGAGCGCGACACCGGCGCGCGCCACCTCGAGCTGCGAGCGCGCATTGTCGAGGCTGCTGCGGCTCACGAAGCTGCGCGAGAACAGGTCCTGGCTGCGGCGGAAGTTCGACTCGGCCAGGGTCAGGCTGGCACGCGCCTGCTGCAGCTCGGCGCGCTGCACCGCGGCGTCGAACTCGATCAGTACCTCGCCGTGTCGCACCGCCTCGCCATCGCGAAAGCGGATCGCCTCGATCCGCCCCGACACCTCGGGGCGCAGCACCACCGACTCGTTGGACACCAGCGAGCCGACCGCGCTCACGTCGTCGGCCAGCGCGCGCGTGCCCACGGTGTGCGTTTCCACCACCACCGGCGCGCCCTGCGCCGCGCCCGCACCGCCCGGCACCGCCTTCGCACCCGCCGCCCCCGCCGCAGCCGGACCACCTTGCGCGCCTGCCGGCTGCGTCCCCCCAGGCAGCACGGCCGGCGGACGGTTGGCATACCAGGCATAGGCGCCCAGCGCGGCGAGGCCGGCGAGGCTGAGCGAGAGAACGAGGCGGCGGCTGGAGGGCATTGGGCGTGGGGCGTTAGGGGTGAGGGGTGAGGGGTGAGGGGTGAGGGGTGAGGCGCAAGGAGCGGGGGCGCGAAGCGGTGCGCAGCCGCCAGTTTAGGGACAAAGGCGCGTGCTGTCCGGTTCCGCGCCGCGGGGCGGTGGCCGCCGGACAGGCTGCGGGCGCTCACGCCGGTAGCGCGCGACTCAATCGTCCTCTACCGGCCATTTGGGATTCCACGCCACCTCCCAGGGATGCCCGTCCGGGTCCTGGAAATAGCCCGCGTGGCCGCCCCAGGCGGTGTCGCGTGGCGCACGCAGGATGCGCGCGCCCGCGGCTGCGGCCTGGGCCAACACCTCGGCCACCTGTTCGCGGCGGGCGACGTTGTGGCTCAGCAGGCAGCCGCTCGTGCCCGACGGCGGCTCGGCGACGCCAACCTCGAGCGCGAGGCTCGCGCGCGGGAACAGCGCGAGCTGGATGCCGGGCTGCAGCGCGAAGAAGGCGGCAGCCGAATGCTGCTCCGCGCTGCCCACGATGCCGCGCGTCGGCCAGCCCAGGCCGTCGCGGTAGAAGGCGACGGCACGCGCGAGATCGTCCACGCCGAGGGTGAGCACGCTGATGCGGGGCTTCATGCCGGCTCCTCGCGCCTGCGGCAGCCCGCTGCAGGGAAGCTGGGGACGCACATGCGCTCAGCCCCCCTGCCCCAGCCCTTGCAGGGTGCGCGCATCCGCTTCTCCATCGTAATAGCGCGCCAGAACCTCGTCGAACACCGGATCTGCGCCCGGCACCGCGGCGAAGAGCGTCATCGAGGAGCGCAACTTGAGCACATCCGGGTAGCCGAAGATCTGCTCGGCCGAGCGCCCGCGCAGCGCGAGCAGGGCCTGCGCGCATTCACGCAGGCGCGCACCCAGCAGCGGATGCGCGAGGTAGGCGCGCGCCTCGTCGAGGCCGCGGACACCGTAGCGCTGCGCGGTCGCGCTCGTGCCGAGCCCGGCCAGTTGCGGGAAGACGAACCACATCCAGTGGCTGCGCTTGCGCCCCGCACGCAGCTCGGCCAGCGCGTCCGCATGGACGCCCTGCTGCGCCTCGACGAAGCGCGCCAGGTCATGGGGATCTCCCGCCATCAGCGGCACTGCAGCTGCCCGGACTGCGCATGCACCACGCACTGCAGCGGCCCGCACTGGCAGTTGTGCAGCACCGACGGCGGCGCTTCGGCGAGGCGCAGGCCGCGCGAGCAGACGCACTCCTCCGGCAGCCCCAGGGCGACCGGTTGGGCGATCGCCCCGGCCGGTACCGCGATCGCAGCAAGAACGAGCACGGCCACCGCGGCGGTGGAGAGCCCCGAAAGCGTGACGAACAGGGTGCGAGTCTTCATCTTCGATCTCCTCTAACGAGCCAGCGCACAGCGTAGCAGCAAGCGCACGCGGCGCGGGACGCGCTATGCTGCATCCTTGATGGATCGGGGGAATGCCTTGCCCATGTCCGACGCCGCGCCCGCGCCCCTCTCCGCTACCTGCCTCGTCTCCTTCCGCTTCCATGGCGCGCTTGCGACCTTCATCGCCCCCGCGCGGCGTGGCCGCGTCTTCGAGGTACGCTGCGCAACGGACGCCAGCATCAAGCATGTGATCGAAGCGCTCGGGGTGCCGCATACCGAGGTGGGAACGGTGCGGGTCGACGGCCGCCCGGCGCGGCTGGACGGTCGGCTGCGCCCGGGCGAGCGCGTGGAGGTCCATCCGCATTCCGCCCTTCGCCGAGCGCCCTGCCCCTCACTTCCCCCACGCTTCGTCGCCGACGCCCATCTCGGCGGCCTCGCACGCCTTCTGCGCCTGGCCGGCTTCGACACCCTCTACGACAATCGCATCGAGGACGCCGCGCTCGTTGCCACGGCCTTGCGCGAGCAGCGCATCGTGCTCACCCGGGACCGCGAACTGCTCAAGCGCCGGGACGTCGCCGAGGGCTGCTTCGTGCATGCGCTCGCGCCCGAGCACCAGGCGGTCGAGATCCTCCGGCGCCTCGGACTCGCCTCTCACGCCCGTCCGTTCTCGCGCTGCCTCGAATGCAACGCGGCCCTGCAGGAAGTCGTCTCGCCCGCTGCCGCGGAGCAGCGCGTTCCCCCCGCGGTACGCGCGCGGCACACGCGCTTTTCCGCCTGCCCCGGCTGTGGCCGGGTGTATTGGGAGGGCTCGCACTGGACACGCATGCGCGCGCGCATCGACGCCGTGCTTGCGCAGGCGCACGCCGCCCCAGGGGACGAAGCCGCGGACTGAGCGTTTCAGTCAGCGTCGCGTGCGAGCACCCACAGCACCAACGCGGCGAAGCCGAACAGCAGCGCCCACTTGAGCGCCGAGCAGGTGGTCGACAGCAGGTACAGCCCGTGCAGGCCGAAGCGCGGCATCTCGGTCAGCCAGGCGTGCAGCACGTTCTCCACCGCATCGCAGACCGCCGCGAGCGGCAGCACGAAGCGCGCCGCAACGCGTGCGTGCCCGGGCAGCGCCGCAAACAGCGCCGTGCGGGTCGCGAGCAGCCAGCCGAAGCTGCCGTAAGCCAGCAGCAGCAGGCTGTCCACCGGGAGGTGGAGACGGTAGCGGGCGAGATCCTCGGGCGACCACACATGGACGATCTCGCCGAAGCCGCGCGGCGTCCACGCGAACTGCAGCACGGTCACCCCGGGCTGCAGGCCCGAGACCATCCAGAACGTGACGGCGCCGAACGCCACCACCAGCAGGCCCGACAGATACACGGCGCGCATGCGCGAACCTCCACGGCAAGAAACAGCGCTGCAACAAGGCAGCGGCGGCGCGCCCCGCAAAGCCGATCGTGGCGACGCTGGCCGACCGAGCGGATTCTACGCCGGGCCTGATGGGGAGCGATCGCAGGAACGGAGAGGCGCCGCTTTCGCGCCCGCCGGCGCTCGTGTCCGAGACCGCGCGATTCCGCCCCCCCGACGCGGACCGGGAGTGCGAGGCTTGATCGGCAACAGATGCCGGCGGCAGCGGTCGAAGTATCATTCACCGCACCCGACCACCCCCAAACCGCGCCCGCCGCCCCCGCGACGACACCATGACCGGACCTCACCTCCTGCCGCTGCTGCTGCTCTACGCCCTGATGCTCCCGGTCACCGGCATGGTTCCGGTACTTCCCGACTTCACCGCACAGCGCTTCCCCGGTCTGGGCCAGTTCGCCAGCCACTTCTTCATGTCGATCAACATGATCGGTGCACTGCTCGGCGCACCGATCGCAGGCCTGCTCTCGGACCGCCTGGGGAGGCGCCGCCTGCTCGCCGTCGGTGCGCTCACGCTCAACGGCATCGCGCTGCTCGGCATCGCCTGGGCCTGGCGCGGCGCGGAGAGCTACACGCTGCTGCTCGCGCTGCGCTTCCTCGAAGGCTTCGCCCACATGTCTGCGCTGTCCCTGCTGATGGCGCTCGCCGCCGACCACGCGGGCAAGGCGGGGCTGGGCGCACGCATGGGCGCGGTGGGGGCCTCGATCAGCCTGGGCGTGGCCACCGGCGCACCGCTGGGCGGTGTCATCGGTGGCATGGATCCCTTCTGGGTGCCCTTCGGCGGCGGCCTGCTGTCGCTCGCCATGGCGGTGATCGGCTTCCTCCACCTCGCCGAGGGCGGCGGCGCCCGGCCGCGCATGGCCGCAGCCCAGATCGTCGGCACCTTGCGCAGCCGCCGCCAGTTGCTGATCCCGCTCGCCTTCTCATTCGCCGACCGCCTCACCGTGGGCTTCATTGTCTCCACGCTGTCGCTCTACCTGGGCCTGGTGGTCGGCTTCGACGCGCGCCAGATCGGCATCGCGATGGCCGCCTTCCTGGTCCCCTTCTCGCTGCTCACCTGGCCGGCAGGGCACCTGTCGCGGCACTGGGATCCGCTGTGGATGATGGTGATCGGCAGCGTGCTCTATGGGGTCTTCCTCGCCGTGCTCGGCTTCGTTCCGGGCGAGCATGTGGTGGCGACCATGGCCGGCGGCGGCGTGATCGCGGCGCTGATGTACGCGCCCTCGCTGGTACTGGCTGCGCAGTACGGCGGCAGCGACTGCCGCGCGAGCGCGCTCGCGGCCTTCAACATGGCGGGCTCACTCGGCTTCGCCGCCGGCCCTGTGCTCAGCAGCACGCTGCTTGCCGTCTTCGGCCTGCTGCTCGATCGCCCCTATCCGCCGGTCTTCGTGGCGATCGGGCTGATCGAGGTGGTGCTCGCGATCGCGGTGCTGGTGCTTGCACGCAGCGGCCGCCTGCAGACAGGAGCTGCGGCAGCCTGAGACCGACCGAGGACCCTGGCGGCGCCGCTCAGACCGCGTCGATGTCGCTTACCGGCTGCCGGGCGGACGGCTCCGCACCACTTTCCACGTAGGCGGAGAACTTCATGTCCTCGGCGAGGATGTGATCGACAAGCCAGCCGCGCAGGAAATCGACGGCGTCGCGGTCGATGCGGATGCGCCCTTCCGCGAAGTGCCCCTGCAGCACGAAGATCTGCTCGGACAGCGCCTCGTGGGCCGCCTGGTGGCGCGCAAGGCCAGGGTAGCGGCAAATGCGCATGATCTCTTCCTCGCGCGCGAAATGTTCTTCTGCGTACTCCACCAGGCGGTCGAGCACGCGCGCGATGTCCTTGCGATCCCGGTTCTGCTGCCAGGCGTAGTGGAAGTCGTTGATGCGCTCGAAAAGCGCACGATGATCGTCGTCGATCCGAGTGTTTCCGGTGCAGTAGCCGGCATTCCAGTTGAGCAGCGCCATCGTCGGGCCTCCGGGCTCGGGCGGCATCCCCGCACTGGAGCCGTCCTCGAGCCGTAGCTTAACGCGTTCCGCACCGACCGCACTGCGCCCCCCGTCACGGGAGCCTGCAGCGCTCGGGCGCACGCCACGGTGCCGGCGCCCCGCCGCGCCGATGCAAACGCCCCGCACCGGCCCGAGGCCTCGCTCAACGCAGGCTGGCCTCGGCCGCACCGGGTTCGTGGTATTCCTCGCAACCGGCGCCACCATCCACTCGCGCGACCACGAACAACACGCCCAGCCGCCAAGCGGCGAGCGCAAAGGCCAGGATCCAGGCCAGCGCGGCGAGCAGCTGCAGTGCGGGGACGGGCACGTCGGGCAGGCCGGAGGCTGCGCGCAGCACCGCCGCGATTGCGATCGACGCCGCTGCGACACCCACCCACGGACGCTCGTCGAGCGGATAGCCCGCGTGCGTGCGCCCGGCGATGCACAGCACCGCGAGGATCGACAGGCCCATCGCACCGATCGCCAGCAAGTGGGTCCCGGCGCTCGGCGCCAGCGGCGCCCCCAGATGAGAGAGGCCAAGCAGCAGGTAGCCGAGCGCGAGCAGCCAATACACGGCATAGAGCAGGAAGGCCCAGCGCGTGAACAGCGCGCGCCCGACGTGCCAGTCGTTGAGCAGGTTGAACACCGCGGCCGCCGCGCCCAACCCCAGCCAGCCGGTGATCGGCGAGCCCGGCAGGAGGAATTCGGCCACCGTGTAACCCGCGATCGCCGCGATCGCCAGGTTGCGCCGCGGCGGCCGCGCACGATAGGAGGGCAGCTCGAGCTCGGCCTCCTCGTCGTGGCGCAGCGTGTGTGCGGGCAGGCGGCGCGCGCGCTCGGCGTCGAGCGCGTCATTCATGACGCGCATCGAGATCCGGCTCATGGCCACCACCACCAGCGTCATCATCACGCCCAGCCCGGCCAGCACCCAGCGCATCGGGTACTCGCCGCGCAGCACATCGAGGTGGAAACCCGCCACCGCCGCCGCCATCGCCGCCAGGCCCCACAGGAAGCCGAGCTGGCGACGCTCGGGATCGCGCCACAGCCGCGGAGCCACCGCGACCAGCAGCGCGCACGCGAAGCCGATGTTGAGCAGCGCCGCGGGCAGATGCCCGATCCATTCCGCGGCGGGGAGTCCGTCCGCCACACCGAGCCAGCCCCCCGCGACGGCGGCAAGGCCGCCGGACATCCAGAATGCCACGCGTGCTGCCAGCCAGAGCAGGACGAAGCGCACCGCCACCCGCGGTGCGAAGGGCGGCGTGGCCGTGAATTCGGGCACCGCGGTGAGCACGAAGCCGGCGACGGCGGCCAACCCGAAGCCGAACATCAGCTCGTGCGCGTGCCAAACGAAGGGTCCTCCCGCGACCGCCGGCACCGCCAGGTCGAAGCCGAGGAAGCCGGCCCAGGCGAGCAGCACCAGCACCGCATAGAGCGCAGTGAGCAGGAAGAAGGGGCGGAAGCCGCACATGAACAGTGGTTGCGCCGCAAGGCGCTTGCTCCAGCCCGGCTGCGTGCGCCCCGCACCGGTCTCCGTCACGGCGCCGCTTCCGGCATTCATCGTCTTGTCACCCATGCTCATGCCCCGCAACGCTTGCCGCCCTGCACCGCGACGAGTCCGGACGCCGGACTCACCAGGCGCAGCCCGGACAGCGGCTCCCCGCGCGCAGGCCCTGCAGGCCCGCCCTTCCGTCCCGCGTCCTGCCACTGCGCGGGCTCCTCGATCTCGGCCTCCACCGCCACCACGGGGGGCAGCCCGAAGCTCATGCGCACGTCGGGCGTCTGCAGCAGCTCGGCGGTGTGCCGATACACCCAGGCGTCGTCGCGCCGGGCGGCCGGGCGATCGAGCTCGAAGCGGCACACGATGCGGCCCGGCTCGGGCGCCATCACCAGGATCGCGTCCGACAGGCGCACCGCCTCCATGAGATCGTGGGTGATCATCAGCACGCCCATGCCGCGCTCGGCCTGATGGTCGAGCAAGAGGCGATAGAGCTCTTCCTTGAGGCCGACGTCGAGCGCCGAGAACGGCTCGTCGAGCAGCAGCAGCTCGGGCGCGAGCACCAGCGCGCGCGCCAGCGCCACCCGGCTCTGCATGCCGCCCGAGAGCTGGTGGGGAAACTTGTCGAGGTCGCGATGGGCGAGCCCGAGGCGCAGCGCCAGCTCGCGCGCGCGGAAGTGGCGCTCGGCGCGCTTCATCCCGGCCGCCTTGAGGCCGAGCGCGACGTTGTCGAGCGCGGTCTTCCACGGCAGCAGGCGCGGCTGCTGGAACATGAAGGCGGTGGAGGCGAAGCCGTTGTCCACCTGCCCCTCCTGCACCGTCAGCAGGCCGGCGGCGAGGTGCAGCAGCGTGGTCTTGCCGCAGCCCGAGGGGCCGACCAGAGCCACGACCTCACCCGCGCGCACGCGGAAGTGGATGCCGGAGAGCACCTCGTCGCGCGCGAAAGCATGGGAGAGACCGTGCACGCGCAGCTCGGCAGTCGAAATCGTGTTCATGCGCCCTGCTCCCGCCAGCGCTCGACCTCACGCTTGATCGGCTCCAGCACCAGGTACTCCACCGCCAGCAGCAGCCCCACCACCGCGGCGATCCAGGCCATGGTGGCGGCCGTGTCGAGATGCGAGCGCGACACCGCGAGCGCCGCGCCCACGCCGTCCTGGGTGGCGAGCAGCTCCGCCATCACCACCACCTTCCACGCCGTGCCGAGCGCGGCGATCCAGGCCGGGAACAGGTAGGACACCACATGCGGCAGATAGACGTCGGTGATCATCATGCGCCGCGGCAGGCGGAAGGCCTCGGCCATGCCGTGAAGCTGGTTGTCGAGCGTGCGCGTGCCCTGCAGCGCGCCGATGAAGATCACCGGGAAGGACGCCACGAACACCGTGAACACCGGCGTCCCGTCGCTCGCGCCGAACCACAGCATCGCCAGCACCAGCCAGGCGATCGGCGGCGTGCCCATGAGCACGGTGACGAGCGGGCGCGACATCATCGAGGCGGTCATCGACAGTCCGGCGATGAGGCCGAGCACGCTGCCGGCGATCACCGACAGCGCATAGCCGCTGAGCGCGCGGCGGGTGGTGGCGGCGAGCTCCGGCCAGGCCGCGCCACTGTCGATGAGCCCCCACAGCGTGGCAAAGGCCGCGCGCGGGTCGGGCATGACGAGGGGGCCGTAAACGAGGCTCACCGCCTCCCAGGCGGCGAGCAGCAGACAGAGGCTGGCGATCGCGCCCCAGCCACTCCACAGGTAAGCCGGCAAACCGGCCAGCCAGGCGCGCAGCAGGATCATGGCTTCGTCGCTCCGGCGTAGAAGCCCTCGTCCGGCAGCCTCCCGCCGACCAGGGCCGGGTTCTTCGCCACCAGCTTGCCGAACATGAACTCGAGCTCGGCGCGCGCCTCCGCGATGGACACCGCCTCCAGCTGGCTCACCGCGATCGAATCCGTGACCGCCTCGGGGCTCAGCAGGTCGATGCGCGCCGCCACCGCCTTGCCGCAGGCCTCGGCGTTGTCCTTGCACCACGCCAGCGAGCGCGCGTACTCGGCCTCGATGCGCGCCACCAGCTCGGGGCGCTCGCGCAGGGCCCCCATCACGGCGATGCCGGCCTGCGGGATACGCGCAGTGCGCGCGAACACCCGCCCCCACTCCTGCTGCAGGTCCACGCTGCGATGCAGCTCGGGGGCGATCACGCTGAGCGGGAAGGACCCGGTCTTGCGCAGCGCCATCGAGGCCGCCGGCTCGGCGAGCAACGCATGGTCGACGCGGCGCATCACCAGCAGCTGCATCGCATCCACCGGGCTGGCGACGTAGCGCAGCTGCAGGTCCTTCCTCACGTCCATGCCCTGCTGTTCGGCGAGCAGCTGCAGCACGATGTCGGGCATGTCGCCGCGGAAAGGCATCGCCAGCTCCTTGCCGCGCAGGTCGGAAAGCGACTTCAGCGCCGGGTCGCGTGACACTAGCCACAGCACGCCCCAGGTCGATACGTTGATCAGCTGCAGCTTGGCGCCGCGGTTGTACAGGTTGGCGGCGACGTTGGTGGGCATCGCGAGCACGTCGGCGCGCCCGTCGAGCGCCATCACGCGCAGCTGGTCGGGGTCGCGCCAGGGCACGAACTCGACCACCTCGGCGATGTCGGCGAGCACGCCCGAGTCGACCATGTGGATGAGCGCGTTCGACACCGCGGCCGAGGGACCGGCAAGGGTGAGTTTGGGAAGCTTAGGCGCCTGCGCATGGACGATGCCGGTCACGAGCAGGAAGGCGCACACCACGCAAACGTGCATAACGGCACGCGTCCATGCCGGCAGGACGAAGCCGCGCCGTGGCCGGATCGCAGCCCCCGCCCCCACGTCGGGGCGGCCCTCGCATACGAGCCGGCGGGCCGAGCGGTCGACGAACACGACTCCGCGTGGCGGGTTCGCATGATGGTCCGCGTGATCGTGGCTGGGGCGGCGGTCGTGCATGTCAGAAGCTCCCGTTCAGGCTCAATGCGATGCCGCGGCCGGGCGCAGCGAGCTCGTTGCCCGAGACGCCCTCGGTCTGGTGCTCGTGGTAGCGCTTGTCGGCGAGGTTGCTCAACTGCACGGCAAGGCCGGCGGACTCGAACGCGCCGACCTTGCCGAAGCGCCAGCCGAACTCGGCGTCGGCGGTGACGAAGCCGGCGGTGGGGTTTTCGGTGCCGTTGGAGAACTTCGCTGCGATGCGGTCCTGCTCGGCCACCGCACGCAGTTGCGCCCGCCACCAGAAGCCACGCTCGGCGGGCTGGCCGATGCCCAGCGTCAGCTCGGGCGCCGGCATCTGGAACAAGGGCTCGTCGTCCTGGTGGTTCTTGCCGCGCAGCCAAGTGAAGCCCGCGTCGGCGACGAAGGCACCGACCGGGACGCTGGCACTGCCCTCGATGCCGTAGAGGGTGACCTTGTCGAGGTTCTCGGTAAGCTTGATGCGGGCGCCGGATGGCGCGATCTGCCCGGTGACCCGGCCGGCGATGTAGTCTTCGATCCGTGTGTAGAAGGCGGCAACCTGGTATTGCAGGGCCGCATCAGCCTGCTTCAGACCAAGTTCGAAGCTGGTGGAGACTTCGGCGTCGAGTTGGGGATTGCCAACGTGGTAATACCCGTCCCCGCGCGCCGAATCCTCGAAACGCTCACGCATGTCCGGCGCACGATAGGCCCGACCGAGGTTGGCGTAGGCGCTCAGGCTCTCGTCCAGCGGCTGGATCGCACCGAGCGACCAGGACAGATTGTTGTCGGTGTTGTCCAGGCCGGAGGTCTGCGTCATGCCCTTGCGTGCCGCCTCGCCGCTCACCCGATCGAAGCGGGCGCCGGCGACGATGCGTGTTTCGCCGATCGCGAACTCGTCCTGAACGAACACGCCCGAAGATTCGATCACCCCCTTGTTGAAGGGATCGTTGCGCACATTGTTGTCGAGCGCGGCGTTGTTATCCATGTAGCGCTCGGGATCCCCGCGCATCCTCCAGAAGTCCATCCCGACGGTGAGCAGGTGATTCTCGCCCACCGGGAACAGGTACTTGGCCTTCGCACCATCGGTCACGAAGCTCACATCATTGCGCACGTAGTCCTTCGCAAACCTGTCCGAGCGCGCACGGATCTGGCGGAACACCTCCTGTCGGTAGATCTCGGCCGACAGAGTGCCCTCTGCCAGCTTCGCATCCACGCCCAGTTCATAGAGTTCGCGACGCTGCTCGGGCGAATGGATCGTCACCAGTCCCAGCGGCACCCTGCCGTTCGGCCCCTGCACCGCCTGCACGCGCGCCGACCCCGGGTACCAGACATCCTCGTCCTCGTGCCGCTGCAGGTTCACCCGCAGGCTCAGATCCTCGTTCAGCTTGTGCTTGTACTTCGCCAGCAGCGTGTCGGACTGGTAGCCGGTGCGATCCTCGCGTCCGTCCGGGCTGCGGTAGTCATCCACGTCACGTCCGGCCACGCCCAGCACCAGCGCGCTGTTCGCGCTCGAGCGCGTCAGCAGCGCGGCGCCGGAGACCCCTTTATCCACGCTCGAGAAGCGCGCGCCGATGCGGCCACCAAGCCTCTCCTCGGCCGTGAAACCGACGTCCGGCGTGATCAGGTTGACCACCCCGCCCATTGCGCCGCTGCCGTACAGCACCGAGCCCGGCCCCTTGACCACCTCGGCGCGCTCGAGCAGGCCGAGGTCGAGGAAGGAGGCGATCGCGCCCTGCGGCTGCGCCGAGTTCATGCGCACGCCGTCGACCATCACCACCACGCTTTCCTTCTTGAGTCCGCGCAGCACCGGGTTCTGACCCCAGGCACCATCCGACTGCGCCGCCAGGCCCGGCTTGCCGCGCAGCAGCCCTCCCGCAACGGTGCCGCCGGCCGCCGGTGCCTGCAGGATCTCGACCGCCTGCGGGGTCTCGAACGTGTCGGCGGCGTAACCCTTGGCGGTCACGGTTTGGGCGCCGAGCACGGTTTCGGCATGGACGAGGCTGGGAACGGGGAGTGCGAAGAGGCCGAGGACGGCCACCGCGAGCGGGCGCAGACGAAGCACGATGGAAAGCTCCAGGAAGTCGGGTTCCCGGGCTGGCTGGCGACGGCTGGCTTGCCCGAACAGGAAGATCAGGCACGGATGATATAACAATGCGAATTGTTCGCATTTGCTTTTTATCAAATTCCACGCCTATGCTCCGGCCTGCCGCCCGTCGCCGCTATCATGCGTACGCGCCCTTCCTCCCGTACTCGCCCCCGATGAAGCTCTCTCGCCTCTACCGCCCGCAGGATCGCCGCTTCTGGCTGATGATCGTGCTGAACCTGCTCTCCGCCGTGCTCGCCTGGTTCCTGCGCAGCTGGCCGCTCGTGCCGCTGGCGACGGTGGTGGTGGCGCTATTCGCGCTGGGGAACGCCGCGCTCGGGATGTTCATCGCCTGGGACCTGCTGCGAGACGAACGCGGGGATTGAGCCGACTGGCCGGTGGCCCCAGCCCGCGGGACGCGGTACAGCCCGGCGGCCCTGTTCGCGCCTGGCGGCGCTCCTACCGAAAACCGCCGCGCCTCGTGCCGATGCAGGAGCACCGCGAGGCGCGAATGCGGTGACCGAGAGGCGTCACGGGCTCAGATGTCCGGCATCAGGTAGATGCGCTCGGCGCCCGCCGGGACCGGCGCGGAGCGCGGGGGAAGGGAGGGACGTTCAGGCGCGGGCGGCGCCGGGAGGGCCGCGAGCGCGTGCGCGCCCTGCACGCCCCACTGCAGCACCTCGATGCGGCCGTCGTGGTGCTCGACCACGGCGCTGCAGCTATCCACCCAGTCGCCGCAGTTGAGGTAGCGGATGTCACCGATGCGGCGGTCCGAGGCCCAGTGGATGTGGCCGCAGATCACCCCGTCGACCCGGCGCTGCTGTGCGGCGTGGGCGACCGCGTCCTCGAAGTCGAAGATGAAGCTCACCGCCTTCTTCACCTTCTGCTTGGCGTAGCCGGCGAGCGACCAGTAGCCCGGCACGCCGAGCAGGCGGCGCGCGCGCGACAGCAGCAGGTTGATGCGCACCAGCGCGTTGTAGGCAACATCGCCCAGCAGCGCCACCCAGCGGTGGTGGCGGGTGACCTGGTCGTACTCATCACCGTGCACCAGCCAGTAGCGCCGGCCGTCCGCCGTCTGGTGGATCCATTCGGACTCGACGCGGATGTCGCCGAAGGCGATGCCGGCATGCTCGCGCAAGGCCTCGTCGTGGTTGCCCGGGATGAAGATCACCTGGCAGCCGTGGCGGGCGCGGCGCAGCACCTTCTGCACCACGGTGTTGTGGCTTGGCGCCCACTGCACGCTGCGCTTCATCGCCCAGAAGTCGACGATGTCGCCGAGCAGGTAGAGATATTCCGACTCGTGCTCGCGCAGGAAGTCGAGCAGACGCTCGGCCTGGCAGGCACGGGTACCGAGATGAACGTCGGAGAGGAAGATCGCGCGTACGCTGCTCATGGTTCAGGCCTCCTCCGGGCGGGGTTCGGACAGCTCGACGGGCAAACCGCTGCCCGCCCGCCACACGCGCAGCAGGGCCGCGGCGAAGTGGTCGTTCACGCGCTCCCAGTCGATCGCCTCGGCGCTGCGGCGCGCGGCACGCGCGAGCTCGGCGCGCAGCGCATCGGCCCCGGCCAGCTGTACCGCGCGCGCGATGAAACCCTCCTCGTCGCCGCAGGCCACGCTCGCGCCGTTGCCGAGGTCGCGGATCACTTCGGCCGCGGCGGCGTAATCGTAGGCCACCGGGCACACGCCACTCGCCATCGCCTCGAGGGTGACGTTGCCGAAGGTTTCGGTGAGACTGGGGAACAGGAACAGGTCGGCCGACGCATAGTGCGCGGCGAGGTCCTCGCCGTGGCGCATGCCCACGAGGACCGCGTCGGAGTGGGCACGTGCCAGCGCCGCGCGCTGGGGGCCGTCGCCGACCAGGATCATGCGCGCGTCCGGGCGCAGGCGGCGGATCGCGGCGAAGGCACGCATCGTAAGGCCGAGGTTCTTCTCCGGCGCCAAGCGGCCGACGCTGATCACGGCAAGTCCCCCCGGGGGAACGCCCCAGGCGCGGCGCAGAGCCTCGTCGCGACGCGCCGGCGAATAGAGCGCGGTGTCGACCCCGCGCGAGATCACCTCCACCCTCCGGTAGCCCTTTGCCGAGAGCTGCGCGGCGAGCGCCGCGGTCGGCACGAAGGTCACCGCGCTGCGGTTGTGGAAGCGACGCAGGTAGGCCGCCACCGGCTGGCGGAGCCAGCCCATGCCGTAGTGGCTGCTGTAATGGTCGAAGTTGGTGTGGAAGTCGGAGCTGACCGGGATGCGCAGCTTGTTGGCCGCGGTGACCGCCGTCCACCCGAGCGGCCCCTCGGTCGCCACGTGGACCACGTCGGGGCGCTGGCGCGACCACTCGCGCAGCAAGCGCACGCGCGCCGGCAGGCCGAGCTTGAGGCCGTCGTAGCGCGGCAGGCGCAGGCCGCGGGCGAGCACTTCTTCGAGGCCCTCGCCGCGCAGCGCGGTCTCGCCGGGCTGCTGGCGCGGGCGGATGAGCTGCACGCCGTGGCCACGGCGGATGAGGCCGTCGACCATGCGCCCCAGGGTCATGGCCACGCCGTTGACCTCGGGCGCCCAGGTCTCGGTCACCAGGGCGATACGCAGACGCGCCGCCCGGCAGAGGTCTTCGGTGGTGTAGTCGAGGGTTCTCATGGCCCCGCAGACTAGGGGGGCCGTGAGACAGCGGTGTTACGTGCGCGTTGCCACGAGCTTACGGCGACGCATATCGAAAGGACGCAGGCTCAGCGCGAGCCGAGGACCACCGGCACATCGAGCGCGGCCACGATCGCCGCGTCGTAGCCGTAGATGTCGTTGCGCAGCAGCACCCTCCCCGTCTCGTCGAGCGCCGCGGTGGCGTAGTGCAGCAGGACCTTGACGTCGCGCCCGACATCGACCGTACGCGTGCGCCCGCTGTCGAGCGCCGCCTGCAGCGCCTGGGCATTCCATCGCTCCTCGTCGGCGAGCAGGTGCACCGCCAGCTCGGCCGGCTTTTCCACGCGCACGCAACCGGAGCTGAGCGCGCGCTCGGCGCGGTTGAAGAGCGAGCGCGCGTTGGTATCGTGCAGATAGATCACGTAGGGGTTGGAGAGCGAGAACTTGATCCGCCCGAGCGAGCCGTCGGCGCCCGACTGCTGCTCGATCCGATAGGGGAAGCCGCTCTGGCGGGCGCCGCCCCAGTCGATGGTGGCGGGATCGACCGTGTGTCCGCTGCGATCGACCACCCGCATGCGGTGGTTCGCGAGATAGGACGGGTTACGCGCCGCGCCCGGGATCACGTCCTCGCGCAGGATGGTTGGCGGGACCACCCACTTGGGGTTGAACACGAGGTGGGTGACGCTGTCGAGCAGCGAGGGCGTACGCCGCTTCGGCTTGCCGACGATCACGCGAGAGGCCCACACCGACCGGCCGTCGAGCACCAGGTCGGCGTGATAGCCGACGATGTCGACCAGCAGGCGGTCGCCCTGCAGGTCGCTCGCCACCCAGCGCAGGCGCTCGAGGTTGGCGCGGACCTGAGCTACCCGCTGCACCGGGCTGGCGTTGAGCGCCTCCAGGGTCTGTGCCCCGAGCACGCCGTCGGCCTGCAGGCCGTGTGCGGCCTGGAAGCGCTTCACCGCCTCAACCAGGGCATCGTCATAGTGGGTCTTGTCGCGCGCCTCGAGCACGGCCTCGCCCGCGGCGGCCAGGCGTGCGCGCAGGGAGGGCACGCGTGGAGTGCGCGCGCCGGGCTTGAGCGTGGGCCCGGCGGCGACCTTGGGCCAGTCGCCCGCACCGAGCCGGGCTTGCTGAGCGAGCAGTTCGGCGCGCAGCGCACGGTAGAGTGGCAGATCCGGCGCATGCGCCTCGACCGCGGCGGCCAGATCGGGCGCCTGCAGCACGCGTGCGAGCGTGCCGGCGCGTTCGTAGGGGTTGGGCGGCGGGGTGAAATTCCACTCGCGGTATAGCGTGTGCGGATCCACCTTGCCATGGCGAAGCCGATACAGCAGCGCAGCCAGGGTATCGGTCAGGAGCAGCTCGCGATCGGCTGCCCGGTCTGGATCGGTCTCGACAGCCAGCGCCGCGCGCAGGCGCGTCGGGACGAAATCCGCCGGATCCAGCCCGTGCCCGCGCACCCCCTCGACCGCGGCGAGCAGCGCCTCGGCACGCGCGGGCTCGGTCCACACCGGACGGTAGGCGCGCGCGAGGTAGAACAGCGCGGTGGTCTCGTCGGCCGCGGCGGCGCGTTCACGCAAGCGCTGCTCGATGCGCAGGGCGAGCGCGGAGTCGGCCGCGGCGGGCTCGAGCAGCGCGACGCCTTCGCCGGCCGCCATCGCCTGCACGCCCGGCGCCAGCAGCGCCATCGCTGCGAAGGTCGCAAGCGTTACAAAACTTTTGCCCAGCCCAGGCTTGCTTTGGATTAGGATCCCGGGCTCAAGTACTTGTTCGGATTGCTTATTATCCATGTCTAATACCATCCGGAATCAGGTCGTACCGCATCGCCGCCTGTTGCTCAAAGGCCTTGCCACGCTGCCGCTGGGGTTCTCGGCGGCCACAGCCCAGGCCGCACAACGCGATCCGCATCTCGCCTTCCGCCACACCCACACCGAAGAACGCCTGCGCGTCGCTTTCCGCAACCGTCACGGCTACATCCAGCCGGCCCTGCAGCGCATGGACTGGCTTCTGCGCGACTTTCGAACCGGAGAGTCTACACGGATGGATCCCCGGCTCTATGACATGCTTCACGCATTGAGCCTCGCCTGCGGTGGTGACACCTTCGAGATCATCTCGGGGTACCGCTCGCCCACCACCAACACCATGCTGCGCAAGACGCGTGGCGGCGGGGTGGCCAAGCGCAGCCTGCACATGGACGGCAAGGCGATCGACATCCGCCTGGTGGGCGTCGACACCGCCCGCGTCCGCGACGCAGCGCTCGCGCTCGGCGCTGGCGGCGTCGGTTACTACCCCGACTCCGATTTCCTGCACATCGACACCGGCCCGGTGCGCAGTTGGGGGCCGAAGTCGGCCTGAGCCCGCGCTGCCCCGGCTCGGGGCCTTCGGTTCAGAACAGCAGCAAGCTCCACACCACGGCAGCGTTGAGCAGTGCGACCAGCACCGCCGCGCTGCCGACGTCCTTTGCACGCTTGGCGAGCTCGTGGCGCTCCAGCGATACCCGGTCGACCGTGGCTTCCACCGCCGAGTTCAACAGCTCCACCACCAACACCAGCAGCACGCTCCCGATCATCAGCGCGCGCTCGACCGCCCCCTCGCCCAGCCAGAGCGCAAACGGAACCGCGACCACGGTGAGCCATATTTCCTGGCGAAAGGCATCCTCGTGCCGGTAGGCTGCGCGCAGTCCGTCCATCGAATAGCGGGCCGCGTTGAGGATCCGGCGCAAACCGGTCCTGCCTTTGAAGGGACTTTCCATCCTGGCTCATCCATCCATGCTCGAGAAGTCCGCGATCATCCCACGAAACCACGGCAGCACCCGCACTGTGGCGTCGTTCCCACGCGCTCGCCACGGCGCCGGCGGGGATGCGGAGGGAGGCGCGCGATGACGCGCACGATCGGCCGCTTCGAGGTCCGCCGCGAGCTCGGCCGGGGTGCGCAGAGCGTGGTTCATCTCGCCTGGGATCCCCAGCTCGAGCGCGAGGTGGCGCTCAAGGCGCTGCACCTCGGTCCCCGCCCCGGTCACGACAACGCCTCGCTGCTCGCCGAGGCGCGCGCGGTGAGCCGGCTGCGCCACCCCGGCATCGTGCCGGTGTTCGAGGCTGGCGAGGACGGTGGCGACCCTTACCTGGTGTTCGAGTACGTGCCCGGCGAGAGCCTGGCGGCGCTGCTCGACCGGCGCGGGCCGCTGCCCGCCGGCGAGGCGGTCGACCGCCTGCTGGAGGTGCTCGCCGCGCTCGCCGAGGCGCACGCACAAGGCGTCATCCACCGCGACCTCAAGCCGAGCAACGTGTTGCTCGACGCCGCGGGCCATGCGCGCGTGATGGACTTCGGCATCGCCCGCCGCATCGAGGCCGCCGGTACCCGCGAGGGGCTATCGGGCACCCCGGGCTACATGGCCCCCGAGTACATCGAGCGCCGCGAGATCGGCCCGCGCAACGACGTGTTCGCCGCGGGCGTGCTGCTGATCGAGTTGCTCGCCGGGCGCCCGCTGGCGCGCGAGGGCGGGGTGAAGAAGATCCTCGAGCGCACGTGCGCCACGCCGGTCGCCCTGCCTGCCGGCAGCCCTCCGGTCGATGAGGCGCTGGCCGCGATCGCGCTGCGCGCCGCCGCGCTCGACCCGCTCGCCCGCTTCGCCGATGCCGCGGAGTTCCGCCTCGCGCTGGAGGCCTGGCGTCAGCCGGCGGAAGCCGATACGGAGGCCGAGGCCAAGCCCGGCGCGGTGGATTTCCTGATGCGCCGGATGAAGCATCGCGGCGACTTTCCCGCGCTGTCCGAATCGGTGGTGGCGATCAACCGCATCGCGGCGAGCGAATCCGAGAGCGTGGGCACGCTGTCGGCGCTGATCCTGCGCGACTTCGGCCTCACCAACAAGCTGCTGCGAGTGGTCAATTCGGCGCACTTCCGCCCCGCCGGCGGCGGACGCATCAGCACGATCTCGCGCGCGGTGGTGGTGCTCGGCTTCGACGCGGTGCGCAACATCGCGATCACCGTGCTGCTCTTCGAGCACCTGCAGAACAAGTCCAACGCCAGCCAGCTGCAGGAGGAATTCCTGCGCGCCTGCCTGGCGGGCCTGTTCGCGCGCGAACTCGCCCAGCGCCTGCGCCTGCGCGACGGCGAGCAGAGCTACATCTGCGCGGTGTTCCACAATCTCGGCCGGCTGCTGTGCCAGTTCTATTTCCCGGAGGAGAGCGAGGACATCCGTCGCGTGGTGCAGCAGCAGGGCTGCAGTGAGGAAAGCGCGGCACAGCGCGTGCTCGGCGCCGGCTACGAGGAGCTCGGCGTCGCGCTGGCGCGTGCCTGGGGCTTCCCCGAGCTGATCCAGAACAGCATGCGCGCCCTGCCCGAGGGGCCGGTGCATCCGCCGCGCACCGCCGACGAACGCCTTCAGGCCCTGGCCGCCTGCGCCAACGCCTGTTGCGATGCGGTGTCGCGCCTCGCCCCGGCCGAGCGCGAGCGTGCGCTGGCCGATATCGCCGCGCGCTTCGACGTGGCCGTGCCGGTACCCGCGCGCGAGGCGCGCGAACGCCTGCGCAGCGCGGTCGACGAGATCGGCGAGTTCGCCCGCGTGGTCAAGGTCAGCCTGGCGCAGACGCGCTTCGGCCGCAACCTGCGCCATTTCATCGACGGCAGCGCACCAGCGGCGAACACCCGGGCGGACGCCACCCTGATGCCCTCCTCCGCGCTGCTGGAGCAGTCGCTGCCCGCCGAGGGCGGTGCAGCCGGCCAGCGCGCAGCCGACCCGCAGGCGGTGCTGAGCGCCGGCATCCAGGACATCAGCAACACCCTGGTCGAGGACTTTCGCCTCAACGACGTGCTGCGCATCATCCTCGAGACCATGTACCGCGCGATGGGCTTCAAGCGCGTGCTGCTGTGCGTGCGCGATGCGCGCAGCAACACCATGTGCGGGCGCTTCGGCTTCGGCCCGGAGGTGGGCGAGCTCGCCAAGCAGTTGCGCTTCAGCCTCGCGGCCCAGCCCGACAACGTCTTCAACGTGGCGACCGCACGCGGCGTCGACGTGCTGATCAGCGATGTGGACGACCCCAAGATCGCCGCGCGCGTGCCGGCCTGGTACCGCAAGTCGGTCGCCGCACGCACCTTCGTGCTGTTCCCCTTGACGATCAAGGGCCGCCCGGTGGCGATGATCTACGCCGACAAGGACCGCGCCGGCGAGCTGTGCATCAGCGAACAGGAACTGGCCATGCTGCGCACCCTGCGCAACCAGGCGGTGCTGGCGATCAAGCAGGCGGGGTGAGGCGGACCGTGCCGGCCGGATTGTCGGCCCCGGTGCGAGCCCGGCTCACTGCGGATCGATCCGCAGCACGCGCCCGGCGCTCTCGTCGAGCAGCCACAGGCGGCCGTCCGGCCCCTGGCGAATGTCGCGGATCCGCCCCACGCCCTCGAGCAGGCGCTCCTCGTGCACCACGCGCTCGCCATCGAGCACCAGGCGGGCGAGCAGCTGGAACTTGAGCGCGCCCACGAAGAGGTTGCCCTTCCACTGCGGGAAGGCGTCGCCGGTGTAGAAGGCCATTCCGGAGGGCGCGATCGAGGGCGTCCATTGCAGCACCGGCGCTGCCACGTCGGAGCGCTCGCTGCCGGCGCCGATCTTGCGGCCGGTCACGTATTCGCGGCCGTAGGTGATCTCCGGCCAGCCATGGTTGCGCCCGGCGAGCGTGCGGTTGATCTCGTCGCCCCCCTGCGGACCGTGCTCGTGCGTCCACAGCTCGCCGGTAAGCGGGTGCAGGGCCGCGCCCTGCACGTTGCGGTGCCCCCAGGACCAGATCTCGCCGCGCGCGTCGGCACGCCCGACCAGCGGGTTGTCGGCGGGCACGCCGCCATCGGGCTCGATGCGCACCACCTTGCCGAGATGGCTGTCGAGCGCCTGCGCGCGCTCGCGATGGTGGAAACGATCGCCCAGGGTCACGAACAGGCGGCCGTCGCGGCCGAACACCAGGCGCGAGCCCCAGTGGTGGTTGCCCGAGGGGTCCTCGTCCTGGGCGAAGATGCGCCGCACGTCCTCCAGGCGCAGTTGGTCGGCGTCGAGCCGCGCACGTGCCACCGCCGTGCGTGCGCCGCGCGCGGTCGGCTCGGCGTAGGAGAACACGATCAGCCCGTCGTTGGCGAAGTCCGGCCCGAGGGCGACGTCGAGCAGGCCGCCCTGCCCGCGCGCATGGACCTCCGGGACACCGGCGATGGGTTCGGAGACGCGCCCGTCCGCATCGACGATGCGCATGCGCCCGGGGCGCTCGGTCACCAGCAAGCGGCCGTCGGGCAGGAAGGCGAACGCCCAGGGGCGCTCCAGGCCGCGCGCCACCTCGGTCACGCGCAGCGGGCCCGCCTCGCTCGGGTACACCATGCCGGTGGCGGCAGCGCGCGGGGCGAGCGCGCTGCCGGCGGCGAGCGCGCCGACCACCAGCGCGGCACGCAGAAAACCGCGCGCACGCTTGCGCACGCCAGAGAGTTCGCGAACTTTGCCATCCTGCATCGGGTCATCTCCCCAGGTTCTGCCGCAGCGCACCACGCGCCGCGCCGTTGCCGCTAAGCTGCTCCGTGCTCCGGCCCTGCGCGCCGCACCGCACCGCGCCGCACCGCACCGCACCGCACCGCACCGCACGCCACGCAGTCTCGCGCGGCGCCACGTGCGCCACAATCGACCGACCACTTTTCCGGGACCACCGATGCCCGCATCCGTTCGCACGCTGCTGCGCGTGCTCTTCATCGCCGCCCTCGGCGGCGCCTTCTGGCTCGCGCTGATACCGATCGAGCCGGTAATCAAGCTGTTCTCCTGGCAGGACAAGGTCGAGCACGCCCTCCTCTTCGCGGGCCTCGCGACCCTCGGCATCGCCGCCTGGCCGCAGCGCGCCGGCGTGCTCGCGGCCGGGCTGCTCGCCTATGGCGCGGCGATGGAGGTGGCACAGTCGACCACCGCCTACCGCGTCGGCGACCCGCTCGACTGGCTCGCCGACGCGGTCGGGCTGCTGATTTTGCTGCCCTTCGTGCTGCGCCGCAAAACGGGTGCGGGCTAGCAGCGCGCCCGCCGCGTTCCGTGCGCAGCCCTCGTAAATCGTAGCTATGCTCAGGCGGGCGAGCGCCAGCCGGCGAGTGCATGGCCGGCGAGCGCGGCAATCACCACCGCACCTCCCGCGAGCACCATTGGCCCCGGCACCTCGCCGAGGACGAGCCAGACCCAAATCGGACCGAGCACGACCTCCAGGAGCAGGAGCAGCCCGACCTCAGCCGCCCCCAGCCGGCGTGGTCCAAGCTGCACCAGAATGAAGCCGAGCGGCAACAACACCCCTGCCATCATCGACAGCACGGCCAGCTCTGCCCCATCGAGGACAGGACGACCTCCCCACGCGAGTGCAAATCCGGCCGCCATCAGGGCCCCGGGTAGCAAGGCAGGACTCATGTCGACGCTCGCACGGCTTCTCGCGAGGGTGAAGTTGAGCGCGAAGAGCACCGCTCCGGCGAGCGCGAGCAGGTTGCCAAACAGATCACTTCCCGGCGAATCGTCGATCACGATCAGCGTGATACCGAGTGCAGATATGACGATTGCCACGATGCTGCGCAAGGGAAGGCGCTCGCCGAGCCAGATCCAGCTCGCGATCCCCGCCACAAGCGGGGAGATGCTGTAGATCATCAGCGTGCTCGCGGCCCCGGCGAGATTGATCGCCTGCAGGAAGCAAATCGTGCTTGCGCAATAACAGGCGGCACAACCGGCGCCGGTCCAGCCACAGCGCACGAGGGCCCGCACTAATCGGCCGCGATAGCGCACCATCAGCACGACACCGATCCCGACGGCCATCAGCAGGCCACGCCAGGCCACGACGTGCAGCGGGTCCGCTGTGATCCAGCGCAGGACGAGCGCGTCGGGCGAAAGGAGCGAAACGCCAAACGCTGTCGCAAGGAGAGCTCGCTGACGCTCGTTCATTCAGGACTCCGCAAAGACTCGCGTGTTCTTCGACAAGGGAAATGTGAAAGCTAGAGCATGCGAGGGGAACGCATGAGGCGCGGCTTTGAGAAAGCACGTGGAGACGAGCGCTGACGTCCGGCCGCGCCCGGCTCCTTGCGTTAGTTCAGCAGCTTAGTTGCCCGCCGCCGCCTTCTCAGCCGCGGCGATATCGGCCTTGAGCTGCTCCAGGATCTGCCCGCTGCGTCCGCCCACCATGCCGACCAGCTTCTGCGCGAGAGGCTCCGCACGCTTGCGGAACGCGTCGCGCTCCTCAGGGCTGAGCTTGATGACGCTGAGCTTGCTGTTGGCCGTGAGCATGCGCTCGACCGCCGCGGCGTTCTTCTCGCGTTGCTTGGCGAGGATGAAGGTTTGCAGTTCGTTGCGGACTTCGCCGAGCATCTTCTTGTCATCCGCGGACAGCCCATCCCAGAAGTCGGCATTGGCGACCACGGTGGTCGTGTATTCGACGTCACCAAGGTAGACGAGGTGGCTGGTGACCTCATGGAACTTCGCGCTCTCGATAAAAAAGGCGGGGTTGACCTGCGCCTGGATCACGTTCATCTGCAGGCCGCCGTAAATCTCGCCCCAGGGCAAGGCCACCGGGTTGGCACCATACAACTTGAACTGCTCGATCAGAATCGGCGAGGTCATCACGCGGAACTTCACATCGCCGAGATCTTCCGGCTTGCGCACCGGCTTCTTCGTGGTCCACACCATCTCCCCTTCCGGATAGACGGTGAAGAGCTTCAAGCCCTTGTTGCTGAAATCCTTTGCAAGGTCGTCGTACAAGGCACGGCTGTTCGACAGCACAGCCCCCTTTGCCTCGATCGAATCCGGCAGCAGGAATGGCAGGCTCAGCACCTGGACCTCCGGCACGAAGGTGCCGAGATGCCCGGGCGAGGCGTTGGAGAACTGGATGGCGCCAGCGGCGGTTAGCTCCGTGAGGTCATTCTCATTACCAAGCTGACCGTAGGTATAGATCGTGACCTTCGTCTTGCCGTTGGTACGTGCCTCGACGAGGCGCTTGAACTCCTCCGCATACACCGTCTGCACATCGCCAGGCCCCTCCTCGACGGCAAACTTCCATTCTGCGGCAAGAGCCGAAAAAGCGGCACACCCGAGGGTGAGGCCGAAAGCCATGCGCTTGAGTGAAATCGCGATTTTCATTCTTGTCTCCTTGGATTCTGGTAATCATGCCGTCCGCGGCCATGGGTCGAGCCAGCTGCGACGGAAGAAGGCTACCCCCGCCCAGATCAAGCCTGATTGCACTAGTACATTCAAGCCACGGAGCCCTGCCCCGACCCCTCATCCAGGTCGGTTCATTGTTCTAGTGCATTAGCCAAGCAACCCGACCCATCTAGACTGGGTCGCACATAAAAAAGCCGGCAGGCCGCCCCCCCCGCAGCCAAAACGCCCGGAATAGAGGAGATCCAGATGAACAAGCAAGTAGCCGACGAATCCTTCGTATCAAGAGTCGCCAGGGCTATTGATCGCGGGCTCACCCTGCTTGAACGGCAACTGCTCGCCTGGGCCATCATCCTGATGGCGGTCAACACGGCCGGCAACGTAGTGATGCGGGTCGTATTCAACAGCAGTTTCTTCTTCACCGAGGAGCTCAACCAGTTCCTGATCGTCCTCGTCACCTTCGTCGGCACCAGCGCCGCGGCGCGGCAGGGTCGTCACATCCGCATGTCGGCGCTGACCGACCATATCCCCCCACGGCAGCGCCGACTCGCCTTCGCCGCCATTCAGACGGTGACGGCAATCGTGCTGTTGGTGCTCGGCTGGTACGCAACACAGTACATCCTGCGCATCCAGGGCCTCGGACGGGTCACGCCCGCGATGCAGGTCCCGACCTGGATCACCCTCGTCTGGCTGCCGCTCGGGCTGGGCCTGACCGCGCTCCAGTTTGGCCTCGCAGCCCTCACGAACCTGCGTCGCGACGAGCCCTACCTGTCTCCGACCGTGCGTGAGCACGACGAAGTCGACCTGCCCACCATCTGAGGAGAAAGCCACGATGGCGACGACAATGCTTGCAATCATGGCCGTGCTGATGCTGCTCGGCTTCCCGATGATGATTCCAATGCTGGTGGCGACGCTCGCTGGCTTCCTGATCTACCTGCCGAACCTCAAGACCGACATCATCATCCAGCAGATGATCAGCGGAATCAGCCCGGTCGCACTGATCACCGTACCGATGTTCATCCTCGCGGCCGACATCGTCACGCGGGGACGCACGGCCAACCGCCTGCTCGACCTGGCGATGACCTTCGTAGGTCACCTCCGTGGCGGCCTCGCGGTCACCACCGCCCTGTCCTGCACGCTATTCGGCGCAATCTCGGGATCGACACAGGCCACCGTTGTCGCGATCGGCGGTCCCCTGCGTCCGCGCATGCTCAAGGGCGGCTACGAGGACAAGTTCGTACTCGCGCTGATCATCAACGCGTCCGACATCGCCTTCCTGATCCCACCGAGCATCGGCATGATCGTCTTCGGTATTGTTGGCAAGGTGTCGATCGCGGAGTTGTTCCTCGCCGGCATCGGGCCCGGCCTGCTGATCCTCCTGCTTTTTACGATCTATTCAGTCTGGTACGCACTGCGCCGCAACATCCCGCTGCTGCCGCGCGCCACCTGGCCTGAGCGGTTCAGCGCGATGCGCCGCGCCGCCCTCGCGACGATGTTCCCGGTCATGATCGTTGGCGGCCTCTTCACCGGCCTGTTCAGCCCCACCGAAGTCGCAGCGATCGCCGTTATCTATGCCCTCATCCTCGAAGTTGGCGTACATCGTGCGGTCGCCTTGCGCGACATTCCCGCGATCGCCTACTCCACCGGCCTGATCACCGGCATTGTGTTCATTCTTGTCGGTGCCGGGGCAGCCTTCTCGTGGCTCATCTCGTTCGCTCAAATCCCGCAGCAGATCATCGGCGGACTGGGGCTGGCGGATGCGAGCCCGGCCGTGGTCCTGTTCGCGATCTGCGCGGCCTTCTTCGTCGCCTGCATGTTCGTCGATTCGATCGTCGCCACGCTGATCCTCACGCCGATCTTCATGCCGCTGGTCATGTCCGCGGGACTCGATCCCGTACTGGTCGGCACCATCGTGACGCTGCAGATGGCAATCGGCTCGGCCACGCCACCTTTCGGCTGCGACATCTTCACGGCCTGCGCAGTGTTCCGCAAGCCCTACCTTGAGGTCATCCGTGGCACACCGCCGTTCATCGCGCTGCTGCTGCTCGCCACGTTCCTGATCGCCGCCTTCCCCCAGATCGCACTCTTCCTGCCAAACCTGGCATTCCGCTGAAACCTTACGAGCAAAGCCGCCATGCGCATCGACACCCTGACGCTGCCCGAGCCGTTCGAGACGCTTCCGTCGCGGGGCCGAGTCGGGCTCCTCGCACTCGCCACCGACCTGACCAGCGAGGGCGACCTGCGCCGGATGCTACCCAGCGATGTGAGCCTGTACTGCAATCGCGTGCGGCACGAAAACCCGATGAGCCTCGAGGCGCTCGCCCGCATCGCGGAAGACCTCCCCCGCGCCGGCCACGACCTGCTGCCGGGAATCGAACTCGACGTGGTGGTGTATGGCTGCACCTCCGGGACCATCGCGATGGGGGAGGCACGCACGCTCGAGTTGCTCGCACGCGCGAGCGCTGCGCGCCATGCAACCACGCCGGTCACCGCCAGTCTGGCGGCACTCGCCGCCATCGGCAGGCAGCGGATATCCATCCTGACGCCCTACCGAAAACCGGTGAACCAGGCGCTGGGCGACTACTACCGCATGCGCGGCCTCGAGGTCCTGAACGTGAGCGGCTTCGACATGGACGACGATTACACGATGAGCACCATCGCCCCCGACGAGATCGTCTCCGCGGGCCTGAGGGCGATGGAGGACGACGCCGAGGCGCTGTTCATCTCCTGCACCGCCCTGCATGCAAGCCTCGCCGTCGAGGCGCTGGAGCACGAACTCAAGCGTCCAGTCATCACCAGCAATCAGGCGATCGCCTGGCATGCGCTGCGGTTGATGGGCGTCACGGCCCCCACCGACGCGCCCGGGTGCCTGTTCCAATCCTCCTGCTCGCCCTTGCGATGAACAAAGAAATCAGACTTTCCGACCTGTACCGGGCGCGTGCCCGCCTCTCCGGCCACATCGTGCGCACACCGCTGGTACGCTCGACCGCGCTGTCGCGGTGCTGCGGCCACGAGGTCCACCTGAAGCTTGACTGCTTCCAGACGACCGGCAGCTTCAAGCTGCGCGGCGCACTCAATGCGGTGCTGGGGCTGGACGCGGCGGTGCGCGGGCGCGGCGTGATCGGCGTCTCGACGGGCAATTACGGCCGCGCCCTCGCCTACTCCGCACAGCGGATGGGTATCCGGGCGGTAATCTGCATGTCACGTCTGGTCCCCGCGAACAAGGTGGACTCGATCCGCGCCTTGGGTGCCGATGTCCGCATCATCGGCGACAGCCAGGACGAAGCCGAGGAGGAAGTCGTGCGCCTGGTGCGGGAGGAGTCCCTGGTCCGGCTCCCGCCCTTCGACCACCCCGACGTCATCGCCGGCCAGGGCACCTGCGGGCTCGAGATCCTGGAAGACCTGCCAGAGGTGGGGACGCTGCTCGTCCCGCTCTCGGGCGGGGGGCTGCTCGCCGGCATCGCCCTCGCCGCCAAATCCGCGAACCCCGATATCCGCGTGATCGGGGTGACCATGGAGAATGGGTGCGCCATGCACGCCAGCTTGCGCGCGGGGCATCCTGTTCAGGTCAAGGAGGTGCCGTCGCTTGCCGACTCGCTGGGCGGAGGCATCGGCCTGGACAACCGCCATACGTTCCGGATGGTCCGCGACCTCGTCGATGAAACCATCCTGGTGAGCGAAGACGAGATTGCCGACGCGATCCGTCACGCCTACCACGAGGAGCGCCTGGTGGTCGAGGGTAGCGCGGCGGTCGGTATCGCCGCGCTGCTTTCCCGCCGTACAGCCTGCATCGGCAGCACGGTCGTGGTCGTCAGTGGCCAGAACATCGACATGAAGGCACACGCGCGCATCGTCAGCAGCAGTCTGGTCCCGTAAGCCTGACCGAGCACGTTGGCGCGCCCTAATTGTCGCGCTACACTGCCATGACAATCCGGAGAGGCGTTTGCACAGCATGATGGAACGGTGGGGCGAGGCGCTCGCCCAGGCGCGCAGCGGCGAGTCCAAGTACAAGATCCTGGTGCAGGCGATCGGCGCCGACATCGAGACAGGGAAACTTCCCGACGGACTGCGCCTACCGACGCAGCGCGACGTCAGCCGCCAACTCGGAATCAGCGTCCAGACGGTCACTAATGCCTACAAGGAACTCGAGCAGCACGGCCTGATCCGCTGCGAAGTGGGGCGCGGCAGCTTCGTTGCGAAGCCTGTCACGCAAAACGTCGCAAGCTACATGCTGGACCGGGCCGAGCGCTCCCTGGTGGATTTCTCCACCGCAAGGATCATCCACACGCCAGAGCACGATCACGCATGGCGGGAAATGTGCGCACGCCTCGCGACCGAGGACGACCAGCCGTGGATGCGAGACTGCCGGCCGATCGCCGGCTTCGAATACCACCGTTCCGCCGCGCTGGAGTGGCTTTCGGGCCTCGGCGTCGCCGCCTCCCTTGACAACGTGCTGATCACGAACGGCACGGCGCATGCGATCTTCATCGCGCTCGCCTCGCTAGTCAGCCCGGGCGATGTCGTGCTGGCGGAGAACCTAACCGACCACGGCGTGATCGGCACCGCGCAGGTGCTCGGCTTCACCCTCAAGGGCCTCGATTGCGATGAGCACGGCATCCAGCCTGCCCATTTCGAGGATATGTGCTCAAACGAGCGCATTCGCGCCTTGGTGTGCACCCCCAACCTCAACAATCCGACCGTCTCTCTGATGCCGGACTCGCGTAGGCGCGCGATCGCACGCATCGCGGAACGCTTCGGTGTTTATGTGATCGAGGACGACGTCTATGGCCCCTTGCTGCAGCAACGCCACCCACCGATCATCAGTCACATCCCCGAGCTCGGTTTCCATTGCACCAGCTTCACGAAGTCGGTTCTCAGCGGCCTGCGTATCGGCTACCTCACCGCTCCTCGACGCATGGCGCTAAGGGCAGATAGCATCCTGCGCGTCAATAGCTGGATGGCTGCACCGCTCCTCGCCGAGGTCGCCACCCGCTGGATCGGCGATGGCACCGCGCAGGCGCTCATCGAGTTGCAGCTCAAGCGCCTGGCAACTCGCCACGACATGGTGCGGGACGCGCTGGGCAGCTACCTGATCGGCCAGCACCCGCACGCCCTCAGCGCCTGGCTCGGCCTTCCCTACCACTGGCAACTGGACAGCCTCCTCAAGCAACTGCGCCTGCGCGACATTGCGGTGACGTCTCCCGACCCTTTCCTGGTACTGGGAACGCAAAGGCCTTCATGCTTGCGCATCTGCATCGGCGCCGAAGTCAGCGATGTTCGTGCCGAATCCGCAATCCGGACTATCGCCGACGTGTTCGAACAGTATCCGCAAGTCAACGATTTCCGTTGATGCGTTCAATGCACTAGGACAAGAGAACCGCACCCGGCACCTCCTAAACTGGCTCTCATTGCCGACTGCACCGCGCATCCTCCGGATGCCGGCGCTCGGCCCCGACGAAATGGTGCGGGAGGGAACAGTCCCCGCACCGGTTGCGGACGGCAGCGAAGCCGTCCTGCCACACTGGACGAGAGCCGATGCCGAACATCACCCTTCTCAACGAAGCCGATCTGCGCGAAGTCGTCGCACTCGATATCGAGTCCGTCGACTGCATCGAGCGTGCCTTCCATTCGTTGAACACCGAGGCGGTCGTGATGCCGCCGATACTGCGCCTGGACATCCCGGCCCACAACGGCGAAGTCGATGTCAAGACCGCCTACCTGCCCTCGTTCGACAGCTTCGCCATCAAGGTAAGCCCCGGGTTCTTCGACAATCCCAAACTCGGCCTGCCCAGCCTGAACGGCATGATGATCCTGCTTTCGGCCCGCACCGGACTGCTTGAAGCCGTGCTCCTCGACAATGGTTACCTTACCAGCGTGCGCACCGCCGCCGCGGGTGCCGTGGCTGCGCGCTGGCTGTCTCGACCTGAGTCGCACTGCGCAGCCATTCTCGGCGCGGGCGAACAGGCGCGCCTGCAGCTGCAGGCACTCACTCTTGTGCGCCCCATCGAGCGCGCGGTCGTATGGTCGCGCCAGCGCGAGCAAGCGCTGGCGCTTGCCGACGAGATGGCCGCACATCTGGCGATCCGGGTAGATGTCGCGTCCAGCATCGAGGAGGCGCTGCAGGAAGCGGACATCGCCGTCACGACCACACCGAGCACGCAGCCGCTCGTCCATGCCCGCCACCTGCGTCCGGGCCTCCATGTCACGGCGATGGGGTCGGACGCCGAACACAAGAACGAGATCGCACCCGACGCGATCGTCCGCGCCAGCCGCTACGTTTGCGACCGCCTCGGTCAGGTACGAGTGCTCGGCGAGCTGCACCATGCAATCGAGGCCGGCGTCGTCGCCGCCGACGCCGGCATGCCCGAGCTCGGCGAGGTGATCGCCGGCCGTAGCCGGGGCCGGATCGGCGACGACGACATCACGATCTGCGATCTGACCGGCACCGGAGCCCAGGACACTGCAATCGCCAACCTCGCCTTCTCCCGCGCCACCGCACGCGGGTACGGCACCGCCTTGCGGTCCTGATCGCCACGCTCCGCTCCCTTTTTCATGAGGCTGAAGATCCCGATGAATCGTGATGTGCACCTTCCCTTCGACCTGCACGAGTTCGACCGACGCGTCGCCCGCACCCGGGACGCGATGAACGCACGCGGCATCGAAGTACTGATCGTCACCGACCCGACCAACATGTACTGGCTGACCGGCTACGACGGCTGGTCGTTCTATGTGCACCAATGCGTCATCATCGGCCCCGAGGGCGAGCCCATCTGGTTCGGTCGCGGCCAGGACGCCAATGGCGCGAAAAGAACCACCGCGCTCTCCGACTCGCACATCGTCGGATATCCCGATCATTACGTGCAGTCGCCCGAGCGCCACCCGATGGACTACCTCGCCGGCGAGGTGATCGCTGCGCGCGGTTGGGAGAGCCGGCGCATCGGCGTCGAGATGGACAACTACTATTTCAGCGCTGCCGCCTACGCCTCGCTGCAGAAGCATCTGCCGCGCGCCACCTGGGTCGACGCCAACGCCCTCGTCAACTGGCAGCGGGCGATCAAGTCGCCACGCGAGATCGAATACATGCGCATCGCTGCGCGCATCGTCGAGCGCATGCATCAGGAAATCCTCGAGCACATCGAGCCCGGCATGCGCAAGAACGAGCTCGTCGCCCGCATCTACGCGGCCGGCATCGGCGGTGTGCCGGCCACCGGCGGCCAGCCCGCCCACGGTGGCGACTACCCGGCCATCGTGCCCCTGCTGCCCACCGGCGCCGACGCCGCCGCACCCCACCTCACCTGGGACGACACCCCGTTCCAGCGTGGCGCAGGCACCTTCTTCGAGATCGCCGGCTGCTACCGCCGCTACCATTGCCCGCAGTCGCGCACCGTCTATCTCGGCACTCCGCCCAGGCACTTCCTCGAGGCCGAGAAGGCCATCGTCGAAGGCATTCAGGCCGGCCTCGAAGCCGCCCGCCCCGGCAACACCTGCGCCCACATCGCCAACGCCTTCTTCGATGTCCTCAAGCGCTACGGCATCGACAAGAGCAGCCGCTGCGGCTACCCCATCGGCGCCAGCTATCCCCCCGACTGGGGCGAACGCACCATGAGCCTGCGCCCCTCCGACGACACCGTCCTGCAGCCCGGCATGACCTTCCACTTCATGCCCGGCCTCTGGCAGGACGACTGGGGGCTCGAGATCACCGAGAGCATCCTCATCACCGAAACCGGCGTCGAGCCCTTCTGCAACACCCCACGCAAGCTCTTCGTAAAGGACTGAGCGGCATCGACGACACCCCCAGGCAACATCCAAGAAGTGAGGGACACACCATGAGTACTGAGATCAAGCTGCCTTTCGAACGCGGCGAGTACGCCGCCCGACTCGCCAAGACCCGCGCGGCCATGGCTGACAAGGGGGTCGACGTCCTGATCGTCACCGACCCGACCAACATGTACTGGCTCACCGGCTACGACGGCTGGTCGTTCTATGTGCATCAATGCGTCATCATCGGCCCCGAGGGCGAGCCCATCTGGTTCGGTCGCGGGATGGACGGCAACGGCGCCGATCGGACTGTCTACCTGAAGCCGGAGAACATCGTCCGCTACCCTGACCACTATGTCATGTCCACCGAGCGCCACCCGATGGACTACCTCGCCGGCGAGGTGATCGCTGCGCGCGGTTGGGAGAGCCGGCGCATCGGCGTCGAGATGGACAACTACTATTTCAGCGCTGCCGCCTACGCCTCGCTGCAGAAGCATCTGCCGCGCGCCACCTGGGTCGACGCCAACGCCCTCGTCAACTGGCAGCGGGCGATCAAGTCGCCACGCGAGATCGAATACATGCGCATCGCTGCGCGCATCGTCGAGCGCATGCATCAGGAAATCCTCGAGCACATCGAGCCCGGCATGCGCAAGAACGAGCTCGTCGCCCGCATCTACGCGGCCGGCATCGGCGGTGTGCCGGCCACCGGCGGCCAGCCCGCCCACGGTGGCGACTACCCGGCCATCGTGCCCCTGCTGCCCACCGGCGCCGACGCCGCCGCACCCCACCTCACCTGGGACGACACCCCGTTCCAGCGTGGCGCAGGCACCTTCTTCGAGATCGCCGGCTGCTACCGCCGCTACCATTGCCCGCAGTCGCGCACCGTCTATCTCGGCACTCCGCCCAGGCACTTCCTCGAGGCCGAGAAGGCCATCGTCGAAGGCATTCAGGCCGGCCTCGAAGCCGCCCGCCCCGGCAACACCTGCGCCCACATCGCCAACGCCTTCTTCGATGTCCTCAAGCGCTACGGCATCGACAAGAGCAGCCGCTGCGGCTACCCCATCGGCGCCAGCTATCCCCCCGACTGGGGCGAACGCACCATGAGCCTGCGCCCCTCCGACGACACCGTCCTGCAGCCCGGCATGACCTTCCACTTCATGCCCGGCCTCTGGCAGGACGACTGGGGGCTCGAGATCACCGAGAGCATCCTCATCACCGAAACCGGCGTCGAGCCCTTCTGCAACACCCCACGCAAGCTCTTCGTAAAGGACTGAGCGCCATGAGACCGTCCCCGATCAGCCCGACCATCGACCTCGATGCACAGGGCGCTCAACACGGCTTCCTGAAGCTGCCCTACTCGCGCGACGACGCGGCCTGGGGGGCGGTGATGACGCCGATCACGGTGATCCGCAACGGCCAGGGTCCCACTGCACTGCTCACCGGCGCGAACCATGGCGACGAGTACGAAGGCGCGATCGCCCTGACCAAGCTCGCCAGCACACTTCGCCCAGAGGACGTGCGCGGGTGCGTGATCATCGTTCCTTTCCTGAATTACCCGGCTTTCCGCGCCGGCACCCGCACCTCACCGATCGACCGTGGCAACCTGAACCGCAGCTTCCCCGGCAAGCCCGATGGCACGGTTACCGAGAAGATCGCCGACTACGTGCAGCGCCACCTTTTGCCACGCGCAGATTTCGTCCTCGACATCCACTCCGGGGGCAAGACCCTCGACTTCGTGCCCTTCGCCGCAATCCACGTGCTCGAGGACAAGGCGCAACAGGAGCGTTGCCGCAAGGCCATGGAGGCATTCAACGCGCCCTATTCGATGACCCTGCTCGAACTCGACGCGGTCGGGATGCTGGACACCGCAGCCGAGTCTGCCGGCAAGGTCTTCGTGTCCACCGAGCTGGGCGGCGGAGGCAGCGCGACCGCACGCAGCGTCGCCATCGCCGACCGCGGCGTACGCCAGTTCCTGGCCCACTGCGGCATCTGCGAAGGCAGGCCGGAGGCCCGCCCGACCATCGTCCTCGACATGCCCGACAGCGATTGCTACATCACCAGCCTGCACGACGGACTGCTCGAGATGTGCCGCGACCTCGGCGACGACGTGCGCAAGGGCGAACTCGTCGCACGGGTGCACGACACCCGACGCACCGGCACCGAGCCAGTGGAATACCACGCCAGACGCGACGGAGTCGTTGCCGGCCGGCATTTCCCCGGCCTGATCGGCTGTGGCGACACCCTCGCGGTCATTGCCGAAGTCCTGAACTGACCGCCCCTCCCCACCAGCCCATCCACGCCGCGCATGCGGCACCCGGGCGAGATACGCAACTTCAAGGAGAACCCACGACATGAACGAATACAAGACCTCCGGAACCGCCGCAGTCTGGGCCGGCGAAGAGCAGCTCTTCTCCGAGAACGCCATCTGCCTGCCGGTGTTCAACTCGGTCACCTTCGGCTATGACGACATGGACGAATGGTTCGACGTCGCGCTTGGCCGCAAGAAGGGCCACATCTACTCGCGCAACACGAACCCCACCGTGCGCCCGCTGGAAGAGAAGATCCGCATCATGGACGGCGGCGAGGAAGCGACCAGCTTCTCCACCGGCATGGCCGCGATCAGCAACACGCTGTTTACCCTGCTCGCCCCTGGTGAGCGCGTGGTCGCGGTGAAAGACACCTACGGTGGCTCGAACAAGATCTTCATCGAGTTCCTGCCCCGCATGAAGGTCGACGTCTGCCTGTGCGACACGACCGACTTCGAGGCCATCGAACGTGAAGTGGCCAAGGGCTGCAAGGTGCTCTACCTCGAAAGCCCGACCAACCCGACCCTCAAGATCGTGGATATCGAGCGCCTGGCGAAGGCCGCGCACGCGGTCGGCGCGATCGTCGTCGTCGACAACACCTTTGCCACCCCGATCAACCAGCGCCCACTGAGCCTGGGCGCCGACATCGTGGTCTACAGCGCGACCAAATACCTCAATGGCCACTCGGACGTCATGGGCGGCCTGGCGGTCGGGCGCAAGGACCTGATCGACCAGATCTTCCACTATCGTGAGATCACCGGCGCCACCCTGCACCCGCAATCCGCCTACATGATCCTGCGCGGCATGAAGACGCTCGAGTTGCGCATCCAGCGTCACAACGAGAACGGCATGCGGGTGGCGAAGTATCTTGCCCAACACCCGAAGGTCGACAAGGTCTTTTACCCCGGCCTCGAAACGCACGTTAACCACGACGTCGCAAAGAAGCAGATGAGCGGCTTCGGCGGCATGCTGAGCTTCTCGCTCAAGGGTGGATTCGAAAAGGTCGTGATCGTGCTGGAGAACCTCAAGTACGCACACAAGGCCGCCAGTCTGGGTTCGGTCGGCACCCTCGTGGGCCCCCCGCGCACCACCAGCCACGTCGAGCTGACCGAACAGGAGCGCGCGAATGCGGGAATCCCCGAGAGCCTGATTCGCTACTCGGCGGGCATCGAGAACGGCGACGACCTGATCGCCGACCTCGAACAGGCCCTCGCCAAGGCCTGACCACGCACCCTAACCTCGACAGAACGCAGCGCCCTTCGGGGCGCTGTGCGTTCCAGGAGTCCCAATGAATTCGATTGAAGTGAAGGTGCCCGACATCGGCGATTTCGATGCGGTGCCGATCATCGAGCTGTTCGTGAAGGTCGGCGACACGATCGCGGTGGACGACGCGATCTGCACGCTGGAGTCTGACAAGGCGACCATGGACGTGCCGTCCTCGGCCGCCGGCGTGGTCAAGGAAGTGCTGGTCCATCTGGGCGATAAGGTCGGCGAGGGTGCGGTGCTGATCCGTGTCGAAGCCGCCGGTGCCGCTGCAGGAGCGGCGCAAGCCG